>OCTW011609687.1_pt1 | contig 11874 bp, 12 predicted proteins | sample 1539671 | NCBI WGS metagenome assembly OCTW01 (sample SAMN02144230, study PRJEB22623) | gut metagenome | biome: sheep rumen | host: Ovis aries | place: New Zealand | reverse complement strand
TATCGGCGAGAGCAGGAAGGGATATACTTCAATATTAGCGTTGATAAGACGGGGTTCAGGCCTGTGACCCTTGCTTACCTCCAAGAAATAATTGAGGAGAACGAGGCAGGGCCGCAATCATTGGAATAAGTGAGTCTACGCAGTTGTCCTAGATATTCTATGTTTTTCCATAACGTTAATAACACAATAAGTTTTTGTCTTAGAAGTTTCGTGTGCTTTTTTACTTCGGTGTAATTGCGGGGGTTTTGTGGTAAAATAAAATGAAAACACAGTATTTGGTGGAGAGCTGAGGGGGGCCTATTTGAGCATGGTAACCGAACGCAGAACCATGCCTATAGGTGTGGATGATTTTCGGGAGATTGTGACAAAAAAATATTGCTTTGTTGATAAGACTAGGTTTATCAAAGAAATTTTGGACGGCCATAGCAAGGTAACTCTTATCACTCGTCCCAGACGATTTGGAAAAACCTTGAACCTATCCATGCTGAGATATTTCTTTACTATGGAAAATAGGGAAAAGACTAGGGGACTTTTTGTCGGTCTGGATATTGAGCGAGCTGGAGATAGGTATATGGCTGAACAGGGCAGCCGTCCAGTGGTTTTTTTGACACTGAAAGGTGCTCAGGCTAGGGATTATGATGGAATGATAGTGAAGCTGTCCGAGCTTCTGCGTCAGGTCTATGACCGGGTGTTGTATTTGCAGGATAGTGAAGCAATTTCTCTCCAAGACAAAGAATATTTCAAAAGTGTGCTAAACACAGAATGTCCTCCTGACAAACTCCAATTTGCCTTGGCCAACTTGACGAAATTTCTGCAAAAGCACCATGGTCGTGAGGCGGTTTTATTACTTGATGAATATGATGCACCAATTATCTCTGCCTGGGAGCGAGGTTATTATGACGAATGCATTGATTTTATGCGGGGATTTTTGAGCGAGGCGTTGAAAACCAACGAAGCGTTGGATTTTGCATTGCTTACTGGGGTGACGCGGGTTTCCAAGGAAAGCATTTTTAGTGGTCTGAACAATCTGGATGTTTGTGGAGTCTTGTCAGATATTTATGCGGATACTTTTGGTTTTACCCAGGCAGAAGTGGAATGTCTTATGACCGCTTGTGGGGTGGAGGATAGGCTGCCAGAATTGAAACGTTGGTATGATGGCTATCAATTCGGCAACGTAGAAATATATAATCCCTGGTCGGTGATTAACTTCATAAGAAATAGCTGCAAGTTCCAGCCATACTGGCTAAACACATCTGGCAACAGTATATTAAAGGCTTTGCTGGCTCGTATTGATGCCAGGAAGGAAAAAGATTTGATGGGGCTCTTGGAAGGTAAAGCTGTCAGCACTCCTCTTAGGGAAAACATTATCTACGCCGATTTGAACTCAGATAGAAATACCCTCTACATGATGTTGTTGACATCTGGCTACTTGAAGGCAGTGAAAACCTGGAAAGACGAGTATTATGAGGATTGGGTCAGCCTTGAGATACCCAATCTGGAAATAAGGCGAGCTTATCGTTATGAGGTATTGGAGTATATTGTTCCCAATCAGGGGCAGATTGTCCTGATGGACCTGATGGAGGCAATGACAGAGGGCAAGGCAGAGGATTTTGCCAGGTACTTGTCGGAGCTTTTGAGGGACTTCGTAAGTTTCCACGACAGTGCTCACCAGCCGGAGAGTTTTTATCATGGCCTGCTCTTGGGATTATCTGTCTGGCTAGAAGGACGATACAGAGTGGAATCCAACAGAGAAAGTGGCTATGGACGATTTGACATCGCTTTCTTCCCACTGAAGGAAAATTTGCCGGGGGTTGTACTGGAGCTAAAGGCTGTCAAGGAAGAGGGAGAAATGGGGGCAGCAGCAAAGACTGCCATCTCGCAAATAGAAGAAAAGGAATATTTGGCTGGACTCATTTGGCAGGGGGTGACGGAAGTCTGGAAGTACGGTATCGCTTTTTGCGGGAAAAAGATGTGGTTGGAACAGGGTTAACGCAAATAACATAAATAGAGTTATTAACGCTAAAAACATTTTTTGAGTTAATGAGTGGCCGCTGGTGCGTTAGACCAGCGGCTGCTTTGCATAAATAGTAGTCGGGGCTTATCCGTTCCCCATGGTAGAATCAAATAAGTCGAGCCTTCCTAGACAGTTTCGCAGGGGTATGGATGTTGATATACGGCAGTTGCTTATAGAGAAAGACCTATAAGTCAACACCTTATAAACGTTGAAACTATAACGCAATCAACCCATATTGAGTGTATCACTTCTATCACTCAACATGGGTTGGTTGCGTTATATTGGCAAACTCCCTTAAAAAAATGTAAAAATCGTCAAAAACTCCCTGGGAAAAGTGTAAATCCTTGAATTTCAGGGACAATGTGCACGGATTCCGACATTACCGATGAATAAGTGCTACAATATTAACAGAAGAAACGACAATATGTTCTAAGCTGTGGCACCGCCAGCGTGCTGCAGGGAAGGTGGTGGAAATTTGGATAAGATAGACAGACTCCTAGTGATTGGCGATATCCACGGGAAATGGGATAGGTTCTGGAATTTATACCAGAAGGTGGGCTTCAACCCCGAACATGACTTGATGGTGTTTCTGGGAGACTACCTGGATAGAGGTGACAATCCTGTGCCGGTGATGGACTGGGTTCTGGAGCACTTCGGGAGCAAGAATATGATATTCCTCCGAGGAAACCACGAGCAAATGTTTTACGAGGCTCTGCGGGGGGAGCGTCAAAAGGATGGATTGGTGGAATTTCGGATAGAGTCACCGAAGTATTTGTGGAGGGATAATGGCGGTAAGGAAACATATAGGGCTATGGAGGCAGCTGGCAGGCTGGAAGAACTCACTGAGGCATGGCTGCAGCTTATAGAAAAGATGCCCTTGTATGCGGAAGTCGAAGCGGATGGACATAAATACTGGTTTGTGCACGCAGATTGCAACCCTGAGCAGCCTTTGGAGAAGCAGAAGTCTAAACTTCTTTTGTGGGGACGGCACTTGGCTATGTATCCCGGTTTGCACCAAGGTGAGCAAACCATCGTTTTGGGTCATACTCCTGTGCAGGCATTACACCTTGGCTCCAAGCCCCGTTGGCTGAGCCTGGGACGGTTGGTGTTAATGGATACTGGTAGCTTTTTGGAAAAGGGCCATATATCTTGTGCGGACCTGCTGACGCAGGAAGTGTGGCAGTCTGATTGAGGGGGATGTCAGCAATGAGAAGAAAAAAGGAAATCATAAAAAGTGCACCTGAGGTTGATTCTGCGTTGCGGATAATTGAGCGGTCAGGCACCATAGGCGGTCACGAAGTCTGTTACCTAAGAGAAAGGCGGCTGTTAGAGCAAATCGGAGAAGTGCTGGACTTGTTGGACGACCATGATGGTGATACTCGTATCGGCCTATGGTTTACTGCGGAGCGTGGCTCCATAACAGATTGGCTGACTTATGAGGAAGCGGAAGAATACGAAGAGGTAAATTCACAGGAAGAGTACGAGAAGTTGTGGCTGGAATATTATCCAGAGGATGTAAAGTTCTACGAATTTCAGTATATCAGGCATGATAAATGCATAGCTATTGCTCTAGGGGAAAGAGGCTTATTGGAATCTCGCGAGGAGATAACTCAAGACAAGCCGGGGATATGGGCAGATACAACGCCGTTGCTCAACTGGGTGCTGGAGCAGTGCAAGAAGGCCGTGCGACAAATAATAGCTGGCGAATATGACAGTTTCGTCAAGAGCAATCTGCCCTATTATTATCGTACGGGGACGATACCTCGGAAAGACCTTTGGGAAATTCGACCCAAAGATAAAGAGTTCGACCTTTCCGGCATGGATGATGATACCCTGACGGAAGATGAAATCAATACTTTCCAGCAACTGGTGGCAGAGCAAAAGAACTTCAGTGATGATGATTTTGATATAGAAGGCATGACAGCAGCCAAGTTTTTTGCTTATTGCCGACTTGGCTATGAGGCCAATAACTTACCGCAATGTAAGATGATTGAAGATGATGTGGAGTTGTACAAGCGTATTGCTGATGGCCGTGACAATGGACTGACGGAAATAGCTCTTGATTCGGCAGATGAGTTTGTCCGTTGGCAGAATGGAGAGTTGCAGAAATTTAACGGGAATCACCCATGGGAGGTAATAAGGGGGGGCAACTCTACTCATGTATCTTTATTTGTAGGCGACTATCGTGTTGAGAAAAAGGGGAATTACCGTCTCCGCCTGTCTGGACTTCATCGTCCAGGTGAGGTCATAAGATTTTTTATTGCCCTGCGGCAGCACGGTATCATGGTTCAGCTTGATGATATGGATGAACTGCTGGCAAGATGTCTTGCCACAGATAAAGTTGGCATAGTTCCAAATGGAAGATTCCCGAGATATTGCAGTCATTTGTTCCCGGAAGAAAAGGTTGTTGACTTCATAAACATCTATCTTTGGGATGATGACTACAATACTCTGGTCGAGAAAACTACCTGGCAGGAAGTAGATACCCCTCAGCTGACCAGAAATTTGCTGACAGTAAAAGAGCTGCTTCAGTTTGTGGATATGGACAGGCTGGTTGATAAAGAATATGAGACGTATGAAAACACTTCTGTCGATAGAGCTGACGTGTATAAGCTGTGGCAAACCTTTCTAAGAAAGATGTCAGAATATCCCTGCCAGGCGTTCGAGGATATGTTGGTCTTTAAGAAAATCTGGGATGGCTTGGGTGACGAAGTTGAAGAGAGTATTGACGTCGCCCTGTATAGGCGTTCGGATTTGGACGGATTTCGTGAAAAGGCTCCATGTTTGGAAATGTTGCCCATAGACAGGCTTCAGCAGATGTCCGAGCAAGAACTGATAGAGTATCATAAAGCCGTGCGTGCTGAAGTTCCTGAAGGATATGCGTGCGATTTTGTTCCATGGCAGGAATTGTTGGGCATTAAGGTTAGCTTGGGTAATTTGCAGCGTGTTGGCCTTCAAGAGTGCATCCACGCAGTTCTGACAGAAATGACGTTCCATGGCATGACGGAAGAGGCCCAAGATGAACGTCGTCAGGAGCTGGATGAGGCCATTGAAGAAATCGAAGAGATTCGTACTCTGCCACAGGAAGAGCAGGAGAAGCATTTCAAGAGCTACGAGGAAGTTTGTGAAGAGCTGGGCTGGAAAGTTGAACGTAATTCTGAAGCAAAATCGGTAGGGGATAAGCGTTTCTGGTATTATAACGCAGTTACGGTTAATTCATTTATTAGCGAGCTTCAAGAAATACTTAAGTAGCAGGTTACTTGGAGGGGGAGCAATATGATATATCTAATTTCTGATACTCATTTCTATCACAAAAATATCATAGAGTATTGTCATCGCCCCTTCAGGCATATTGGGGAGATGAACCAGACGCTCATTTCGAACTGGAATAGCGTCGTTTGCTCTGAAGATGAGGTGTATCATCTTGGGGATTTTGCGATGGCCCATTTTGTAGAAGGTCAGCGAGAAAGTTACAAGCAGGCTTATATCAGGACATGCCGGGAACTTCTGGCACATCTGAACGGACACAAGACATTTATTCTTGGGAACCATGACGCAAAAGCGAAGGTAAGCCTGGAGTGCGGATGGGAGGCAGTAGAGAAGCAGGCCGTTCTGGAAGGATTTTTGCTGACGCATAGACCCTGTGAGCCGACGGGGTATGTGGCGAACATCCACGGCCATGTACATGACAAACTACCGTTCTTTCGGCGGGAGCCGGAAGGGATGTACTTCAACATTAGCGTTGATAAGACGGGATTCAGGCCAGTGTCCCTTGCTTATCTACAGGAAATCATTGAAGCGAAGGTGGCAGGGCGTAATAGCTGGAATAAGTAAGTCCATGCCGTTGGTAAGATGTTCCATTTTTTTCTGTAACGCTTATAACACAATATGCATCTATTGAGTGAATAGTGTTACTAACTCAATGGGTGTTATTTGCGTTAGTCGATTCAAAAACTTGGCTTGAGGTCTTTCAAGAAGACATGGAGGTGTTTGCGATGCAGGATGGTAAGGCAGATGAGTACAAAAAAAGTTTGGGGTCAGAGATATATTTGCTAAATCAGGATTATGGTTTGAGGAGCGGCTGTCTGTGGAATTATAAGCATAAAGAAGAATCAGTTGTCTTGTATCCGCGTCCGTTTGGGGTTGATGAAGAGACCTATAATGAATATAGCGACGCATACACCAATATTAGTCATAAAATGAAAGAAGAAGAAACAGCGATGAGCGGCTACATGTTTAGACGCGAGTTTAAATCAGAGGAAGAAGCCTTTGCTTATCTCGCTGGTGTAAGGATGGGCGTTGACCTGATGATAGAATCAATATTAGGAGCAAATTCCAAGATAAAAATGATATTTTGAATATGGCACTTCAGTAGTATAGAACAAGATGACGGATGACTGCCGCAGGCAAGAAACTATTATAAAACTCCCGCTGCATGAGCAGCGGGGGATATGTTTTGGCAAGAGATTAGCGAGCTGATAAATCCTGTTTATCCAAAATTCACCAAGTTTTCCTCGTCAATCAGATTGTGCTCTTTGATATAGTCCTCCCAGCCCGCCTGCAGAGCTGACAGAATATCTTCCGTGTCGGTGGATAGGGCATCCACTGCTTTTTTCTTGTCGAATATGCCGCTGTCCTGGTAAGCAGGAGTCTTTTCTTCACCTACACGAGCCAGCTTTTTATGTTCTTCAGGGTCAAAGTTATCCTTTGGAGCTTGGGAGGCCAGGATGTCTCCTGCGGATTTTGTCCGGTGTTCTTCCTTTTTGTCATCAGGCATCATTTTGTCAAGGAGGTCAGAGGTTTCCTCCAGATTCTGGCGGAGCTGGTCCAGATATGTAAAACCAGGCTTCTGGACTTCCTCCTCTGCTTTTAAGGCCGTTGGTTTTACATCCTCGGCCGCTTTCTTTTTCTTGTAGGCTTCAGCCACCGCTTTCTTCACTTTTTCCAGGAAGTTGGGGTCCTTGACATCCAGTTCTCCGCCACCCTGGATATAATCCACCATTTCATCCATCTGACGTACCATGGGATTCATCTCTCCTCCTATGGGGGTGAGGCTGTCAAAGGCAGCCCTGATGTCCTTCAGTGATTATTACACGCCAAAGTATCTTGAAGGAAGGGGAGAGGCATGATGGAAAAGACTGCCAAAGGTATGGCTTACGTGTTTGGGAACAATGTGGATACGGACCAGATTTATCCGGGCAAGTACGTGGAATATACGGAGATGGAGGACATCAGGAAATACGCCATGAGCGGTAGTGAAATGCCTGACTTTGCCAAGGTGTTTCAGCTGGGGGATATCATTGTTGGCGGTACCAACTTTGGCTGCGGTTCGTCCCGTGAGCATGCCGTTATGACGCTGAAAGGTGTAGGGGCAGGGGCAATTCTGGCAGAGTCTTTTGCCCGCATTTTTTACCGCAACGCTATCAATCTGGGACTTCCAGCCATCACCTGCAAGGGCATAAGTAATTTTTTCCGGCAAGGCGATGCAGCAGAGATTGACTTTGAGACGGGAATCATCACCAACCATACAACAGGCAAGACTATACACTCAGAGTCAGTAGGAGATTATATGATGAATATACTGAAAAGTGGCGGCATCAAGCCCATGATAAGGGCACAATTGTAAAATGCATAGTAGGGATGCCTGTCCTTAGTCGACTGTTCCACAGAAAGAATAGAGCCCCCGCTGCTTAAGCAGCGGGGGCTATGTTTCGGCAAGAGATTACTCGCCGTAGGTTTCCTTGAGTTTGCCAAGAGCTTCCTCAGGAGCAATACCCTTATTAGCCAGATACTCGTTGAGAACCTTGAAGTCGGTTTTTGTTTTCTTTGCCTCAAGGTCAGCTAGTTGGGCTTTCAGAGCCTTGAGCTCCTCGGTTTTCTTTTCAATCTTTGCCTTCATGCTTTCGATTTTCTGGTCGAAATTTGCTACTCTCGCCATTATAAATTCCTCCTAAAAGTATTTTGATATATAACTCGGAATAATATGTCCCTCAGCTCTGCAGCTGGGGGGCGAATATCATAACAGGCGGTGAGCTAATATCTCCCGCCTCGTTGAAAGGCCAAGAGGAAGTTTTGCCTGCGGCAAAACTGGAACAATGGCCTTATAATATCTTACAGAGAACCTGATTTCAACATAAGTGGCGGTTTTCCTTCTTTTGTGGAATAAAAATTTCTGCTAAAATAGGTGCTGGCCAATAAGAAATGGAAAATACTTTGCTGAACGAGGTGTACCTTATGGAAAGAAAACCAGATGCTGAATACATAGAGCTGATGTCAGTACTTCATGAAGGATTTGCTGGGGTGTTAGCTGATTTGGATAGGGCCATAGAGCGTAGAGGCATCACCGATGAGAAAAATCCCTTGTGTGTTCTGAGGTGGCAAGTCTGTGATGTCTGGAACAATATTTTGGGAGGATATTCGACCAAAGAAGACGGGATTAAGTTATGCGGACTGCTGGAGTTTATGAATGCTTATGTGAAGCAATTGTCCTCAAAGTAATGAGGGATTATCCGGAGGGGCGAAATTAAAAAAGGCCAATTCCGTGGTGGAATCAGGCCTTAGGAGTAGTGTCTAAATCAATTGTATGCAAGATTGTTTTTCTGGGCAATGCGTTTGACATTCTCCATGGAGGTTGAGGTGAACCGAGAGATTTTTTCATAGGGTTCATGCTCGCGTAACATGTTGAGGACAACTTCTGTGGTCTTTGCTTCAACGGCTTCTTCTGCTCTGACTTCCATTGCTTTGTTCCAATCCCATTTGAAGCTTACCATATCGAAAACCTCCTTCTGTTCCTTTTGGGCGAAGTAATCTGCCAAAAGGTCGTGTTCTTTGCAATACTGGATAGCCGAAGTGATGGCTTGGCGAAGGGTGTTACCTGCGGATATTCCTGTGCGTACCTGTGAGACGAAGATGCTATAGCACTTGAGGTCGTGGCACTTTTGCAGTAATTCGCTGTTTTTGGCGTAGTTGATGTTGAAGACAGTGACTTTTAGCTCCAACGTGTGCTCATTTTCCTCGAAGGCATCGGAGAGCTGCATCGTCCATTTTGCAGGGGCATCATCTGTGCCGTTGTAGAACATATAGAAATGCGGTGTGGGTAAAGGAATGAGGGACTTTTTATATGGTGCATCCGGATTTACCCTTTGACGGTACAGTTTGGCGATGTACCAAAGCATACGTAAGGGCATATTCTCAGACAGCGTTGACTGGTGCTCCATCAGGATGATGTGCCTGTTGCCAGCCATGAAGCTGATATCATTCTTGATGTCCTCGAAAAATGTTCCCCGAAGTGTGGTAATCTTGATGTCTTTCAGCGGGACAAGCTTGCCAGTCAATGCCTGGTATATGCATTGCAGGCGTCTTTTATCGTTGAAGATGTCGCGAAAGAGCGAGTCTTTGTAGGTGCGTTTGGGTTTCATCATGTTCTCCCTTCTATGGTGATTATACCATGAATCAAGAGGGGATGGAATATTGAGATTATGAGATGGACGATAGCAGATTTTCATCAAAGTCAAGCCGTTGAGACATCAGCTCATTTGTGAAAACCTTGTGGAACAGTCCATAAAAAGGCGACAGCCCATGAGGAAAGCTGTCACTCATTCACCAAAGCCGGGCATGGCAGACGAAGAAATTATGTCGTATGCTCCGGTTCCTTGTCTTCTGAATGGGCTCCAGGCCAATAATGTTGACGTACTCCCACGACTGAAAGTCGTGGGATTCTAGCATCAGACAAGGGTAGCCTCAAAACTGACCGTAGTCAGGAGGTCTTACACCCTCTACGCTAACAGACGACGCCCCGCCTGTTTGGTGCTAAAGTATCATTAAGAAGCGGCTTCAGCCTCAAATTGGCGGAGCCCTTCTTTTAGTATGTTTCTGGCTGCATTGCGGTCACGGTCAAGATGATGTCCGCATTGTGGACAATCCCACTCACGAATCCGCAAGTCCTTGATTGCCTTGTTCTGGAAACCGCAGTCATGACAGAGCTGGCTGGACGGATACCATTTGTCGATTTCAACAATGGTCGTTCCGCAGCGGAATGCAACATATTTGAGAATTCGCTTGAAGTTCGAGAAACCATAGTCCCCGACTTTCTTGCCGTGCTTTTTGGACATCCACCGCATATTGAGGGATTCCAAACAGATGATGGCGTACTTCCCGCAAAGCTCATAGGCAAGTCTCCAGTGGTAGTCTTCCCGCTTGTTCGTAATCCTGCGGTACATCCTAGCCTGCTCTTTGAACGCCTTCTGGAGATTTTTGCACTCATTGAGAGGTCGTTTATACACGGGAGCAAGTCCCTTACCCTTCTTTACATAGTGGTCAGTATTGGCAAGGAGCTTTCGGGATACGCTACGCTTCACAGCTTTGAGTTTCTGGCGGTTCTGTTGAAAGAACATGGGCATATCCACATCATCTTCTGGCGTCGGTGCAACGAGGATATATTTCTTGAACCCGAAGTCAAACCCGATGCTTTTACCCAATCTGGGGATGACCTGATTCACCTCGACACGGCACGTAATGAAGATGTAGATGTCGCCCACTTTTTCTCTCTTGACTGTGATTGTTTTGATAGTGCCCTCGATTTCACGGGATTTATGGTAGCGATACTTCTGTGAAGTAGTACACTTTTAGTTGACAGATATAAAACAAGCATTCAGTATATATGATGCTGAATAGAAAAGGATGGTAAGTACAAATGTCAACTGGAAGAACATACACTCACGACTACAAAGTACAGGCAATCAAATTAGCTTATGAGATAGGTCAAAGCAAAGCTGCCAAAGAACTAGGCATCTCTTCGAATACCGTCAGCACCTGGGTTAGGAATGCTCGTATTGGCAAGATTGACATCGGGGATGATGTAAAATTAGATAAACCTCTGTCTGCCAGCGAAAGGTTGGCTATTCTGGAAAAAGAGAATAAAGCCCTAAAAAAGAAAATTGCAGACCTAGAAGAAAAAAATGAATTTCTTGAAGAAGCTTCCGCTTTTTTTGCCGCCAGCCGTCAGAAGTACGCAAAAAAGAAAGGATGAACTTCCTGGCTCAAAAGCTATCTGACGGCACGAGCAAACATAAGGTAGCCCGTTATTGTCGGTGGCTAGGCGTTAGTCGGCAGGGCTTCTATAAATTTATGGCCCCGGCAAAAAAGCTGTGGAAACACGCTGCGATAGCCCAGGAAATACGGGAGATTATAGCTGAGGATGACTGGAATGACAGCTATGGTAAAAAGCGTATATGGGAAGCACTCCTGCTGAAGCATCCGAACGATGACCTCCCCAGCATGACCACAATATACCGCATAATGACCAAGATGGGGCTTACCCACAAAATAAGGCGAAAACCTAACGGCATTACTAAAGCTGATAAAAATGCAAGGAAATCTGACGACTTGTTGAAACGGGATTTTCTGGCAGATACGCCTTATACAAAGTGCATCACAGATATGACAGAAATTCCCATCAAAGGAGGCAAACTGTACGTCTCAGCAATTTTTGACTGCTACCATTTAGAAGTTTTGGGGTTAGCCATGGATACAAATATGCGTGCCGAGCTATGCATAAAGACTTTAAGCGATGCTCATAACAAGCATCCTGAGTTATCTGGGGCTATAATCCACTCTGACCGAGGGAGCCAATATACCAGCAATGATTACCGTGCTGCCATGAAGAGGCACGGCTTTATCCAAAGCATGAACAGTGATGGTGGCCGGTGCCATGATAATGCCCGTTGTGAAAGCATGTGGGGCAGGATGAAGGAAGAGCTTCTCTATGGTCGGTACGATACCACCAGAATGACGGTAGCAGAGGTAAAAAGCCTTATCTGGCGGTATTATGAATCCTACTGGAATAACCGCCGTATCTGCTC
>OCTW011532961.1_pt1 | contig 11879 bp, 10 predicted proteins | sample 1539671 | NCBI WGS metagenome assembly OCTW01 (sample SAMN02144230, study PRJEB22623) | gut metagenome | biome: sheep rumen | host: Ovis aries | place: New Zealand | reverse complement strand
GACATGGACCTCATGGAAGAGACCATCAAGTTCTGCATCCGCTACGTCCTTGATAAGTGCCCGGACGAGATGGCGTTCTTCAACCAGATGATCGCCCCCGGCCTATTCGATAAACTCAACCACGTTTTGGAGACCCCGTTCACCAGAATGGATTACACCAAAGGCATTGAGCTCCTTCAGGAAGCGGTCAAGAAAGGCCATAAGTTCGAATACTCGGATATCGAGTGGGGCATGGACCTCCAGTCGGAGCATGAGCGTTATCTGACCGAGGAAGTGGTCAAAGGACCGATGTTCCTCATCAACTATCCGAAAGAGATTAAGGCTTTCTACATGAGAGAGAACGACGATGGCAAGACCGTCGCCGCATGCGATTGCCTAGTTCCAGGAGAAGGCGAGATCATCGGCGGCTCCCAGCGCGAGGAACGTTATGACATCCTCAAGGCCAAAATGGACAAAATCGGCAACACGGCTGGCCTAGAATGGTATCTGAACCTCCGCAAATACGGCGGATGCATCCACTCGGGCTTCGGCATCGGATTCGACCGTTTGCTCATGTATCTCACCGGCGTCACGAACATTCGCGACACCGAACCCTATCCGCGCACAAGCTCGCAGCTTAAGTACTGATGGAAGAAACGAATCTACTAGGAAATGAGGAACTCGACGTTCAGGAGAACGCGTTCCATGACACCCGTCCCATCCCCATTGCGGAGAGGGAGCGGAAGCAAACCGCCAAGAAGCGTGTCTTTTTCCTGCTGCTCATTCTGATTTTCATCATGGTCGGGCTTATCATTTGGGAAGTTGCGAGCATGCTCGTTTGAGGCTTCCCATGGCAAGGCGTCCCGCGATTCAAAACCAGCAAGCGGCCCACAAGGTCGCCCCCTCCATCGTTTTCGGCAGGGTGTGCTTGATCGTTGGATGCCTTTTGTTTTTGGTTGCAACGGGTTTTACGATATACCGTTACGCCGGGAAATTCATGGACGGGTCTTTCGATTGGTCAAAGCCTAGGGACGCGATTGAAATACTGCTCACACCGGTGGTCTGCATCTTCATGATTGTGGCATCTATTGGGGGCGTGTCGTTTGTTTTCGACAAAGGACCTTTCATTTCCGTCGCGGCTTTTGCTGCGTTTGCATCCCTCATCGTGTTCATCATTTACCTCGTTTTCGACATCCGAGATTTGACGGTCGATTGGGATTGGGCGTCGTTTGGATTATCGTTGCTTGATGTCGAATTGTCGGCTTTCGTGTATTTTATTGGGTGGTTCTTCGCGAAGAACTGGTTAGACTGATGAAAAAGAGAAAACTGATCATATTGCTATTGCTCGCTGGGGCGATGGGAACTGCTGGATGCTCCAAGTCCAGCGATAAGAAAAAATGCGACGACAATGGGGTTTGCCACATTGGTTACGTCGCAGTTCCTAAACTTCCGTCGTATTTTAATCGCTAGGCGGAGGCGGTTCGCCACCTTTGACTTGAATATCCCTCGCTGCTTTATAGTCTTCGAGGGATTTTTCAAACACCGTTCTCGCGCGGCGAAGAATCATCACGTGACGGGAAAGATATGCCTGACATACGACGGCATAGTAGACGATCGCGACAATCCAAATGATGAAGCAAAGATAAGACGGGATATGCTCGACTAAGAATTCAGGCGTGTGGGTTACCCTTGGCCAGCGCGACAATAGGCTTAGGCCGAAGACGTTCACGAATAGGCCTTCTTCCTCCCAATCGTAAGCGAAGAATAGATCGCTGATATCGTGGAATGGATTGATGCCCCAATTGTCGGTTGCGGCGCAGGTGATGATCCAAATCACAAGGCCGACTACGGCAATTAGGAACGGGATAAGCGATTGGCGATAGAAGAGCCTGTTGTTCTTCTTTTTGCCGAAGCGCTTAAATTCCTTGGGCGAATTGACGACATGGGCCACCGTAACGTTATACATCATGCTGTCCGCGCGCTTCATTTGGAAGGCCATGGTTTTCCTGACCGCGAAGCCAATCAAAGCGATGATGATGAAAACGATGACGGCGATGATGAGGAAGATGATGAGGGCGCGGCGATCGGCATCGGACATCGCGCCGCTAGCTGCAGCGAATAAGCTCATTTGTCGCCCTCCTTTCCTTGCTTCGCGGGCTCTTCTTTCTTCGGAATCGCGGGGAGAGGATTTGACTGAGAGCCTGCGTTATTTTGGTTCGTGATCTGCTGAGTCCCCTGATTCTGGAGGGCGGGGTTAGACTGCTGGAGATAAGGGTTTTGCTGCTGATATGGGTTCGGCTGCTGCAAATATGGATTCTGAGGGTTTGGTATGGGCTGTCCAGGCTGCTGGTAGTAATTGTTCTGAATATAGATTTGTTTCGATTGGTCGACTTCTTGAATCGGCTGCTCTTGCTTGGCGTCTTCTTGGGCGTAGGCCTTCTTGAGAATCTCATATGCCTTCTCATCTTCCGGCAAGGGAGGGAAGAGCTTTTTGCCGCGGAAGAAGTTCACGATCATGATGATGAACTGGACGAAGAAATTGAATACGCCGAAAACGCCGATGAGGGCGATGACGACCAGAATGAACGGGAACAACAATGCCCAAAGGATCCCGAGGCCGAACTGCTTAAGCACGTTCATGGCAATATTTTAGGGTCCTCCCTTTTGAGTCTCAATAGGATTAGATTGATCAGTTGGGCTAAGCCCACGCCTAAGGCAATGAATCCTAGAAGCGCGAGTCCGCCATGGGGCGCGGCCGAGCGATACAATCCTGCATAAAGGAACAAGCCAGCCACCGCGAAGATACCCAAAAACAAATAGGAGATTTTGCGGTTTTCCTGGACCAGTTCGACGACGCAAAGAACGCCCCAATAGACGGAGAAACCAAAAGCAAGCAAGCCATAAGGCGGCAAAAAGAACGCGAGAATTGAAGCAGCCCCTCCAAACAGGATTGCGAGGATCGGCGATCCCCATTTGAAGGAGATGATTTCCTCAATCGGCTCAAACCTTTGCATTTGAAGAAAGATGAAAAGGTGGGCGATGGCCATCTGGGCCAAAGAATAGCCGTAGATGAATAGCGGGAAGCCGATTGCGGCGCCTTCTTTGTCGGAGAGCCCCACCAAAGCAAGGAGGCTATCCTGAACATCGACCTCCAATAACGCCTTCACCAAAAGCATCGAAGCATAGAAAAGCCCGAAGGACAAAACGGAGCAAATAAACAAAACGAATGAGGACGTGAGTCTGTTTTTGATGCCAAAGCCATATGCGGCGCCTACGAGCAACGATGGGATTACATAGAACAAAGTGTTGCTGATATTCCACGCAGAAACTGCTAAGCAAATACCTGCGGAGGCAACAAGGTATATGGGGAAGTATTTTGCTTTGCAATAGAAAGAAGCGACGGCTGAGGTAAGAGGTAACACAAGCATCAGGATAAGCGCTGAAGCGGGGAGCAAGGCAGAGACGAGCGAAAGCACGGCATCGATTCCCGCGCAGATGGAGAGGAACGCGATGTTCTCGACTGGTGTTTCGCGCTTTCTGAATACCGACATAGCATCATTTTAATCCGAAAACGAATACACGGGGTGTCCGAATGACAAAGTGGTCCCTTGATTGGGCCCTCGTTTCACCGCTTAAGGAATTTCCAAAAATCCTCCTTTCCTTATTTATAAGGAATAGGAGAAATTGTAATATATAAAGGTATGACAACCGATTTTTCTTCTCTGCTTAACGAAGCCCAACTCGAAGCCGTAACGACTGACGCTCAGCATGTTCGCGTCATCGCTGGCGCAGGTTCGGGCAAGACGCGCGTTTTGACCTATCGAATCGCGTATTTGATTAACAACATGCACGTTGACCCCTCCGCAATTTTGGCGATGACCTTCACCAACAAGGCTGCCAAGGAAATGAAGGAGAGGGTTGCGAAGCTCCTTGATCCCGATGCCTATGGGACTTCGAGGCTATTCCTTCACGTCTCGACATTCCACTCTTTCTGCGCCCAGTTCTTGCGCAAAGAGGCAAGGGCCATCGGATACCCTGCTAGTTTCACGATCTTCGACGACGAGGATACCGAAAAGCTCATCAAGACCATCGCCGATGAACGCGGCCTCAAGAAGAGTGACCCGATCGTTAAGACCGCGCTTCACTACATCGGAAGCAAGAAGACGGCCGGCAAGTACCCCGAAGACATCCAAATCACCCGCGAATCCTTTGAACACGAGAAGGAATGCCTTTCCATTTTCATGGAGTACGAAGATCGCAAGACCAGGATGCTTGCCCTAGATTTCGATGATTTGATGCTCAAAACGCTGCAAATCCTTCTCGATTTCGACGCAATTCGCGCCAAATGGGCAAACCAGTATTCCCATATCCTGATCGATGAGTATCAGGATACGAACGACGTTCAGTTCCGCTTGATGACCTTGCTTTGCACTCCGATGACCTCGGTGTATGTTGTCGGCGATCCTGACCAGACGATCTACACCTGGCGCGGAGCCAATCAGAAGATCATCCTTGATTTCCCTACCATTTACCCAGATGCGAAAGACGTGGTGCTCAACCGGAACTACAGGTCTACGCAGAATATTCTTAACACCGCCAACGCTTTGATCGCCTATAACAAGGCCCGCGTTAAGAAAGACCTCTATACCGAATCCGAAGCCGGGGAGAAAGTCGAAGGCAAGCGGTTTGATGACGCTGCTTCCGAAGCCAAGTGGGTTGCCGAGAAGATCGTATCGATCGCTGGTGCAAATTGGCCACCCGAATTTAGAAATATCGCGGTCCTATATCGCTCTTCTTATATGACGAGGTCCCTTGAAACCGAGCTCACCTTCCGCCGCGTCCCTTATCGCATCTACGGCGGTCTTCGCTTCTACCAGAGAAAAGAAGTGAAGGACGTGCTTGCGTATTTCCGCCTGCTGCTCAATCCGCTAGATGACGTCGCCTTTGAGCGAATCGCCAATGTTCCAAAGCGCTCCGTCGGCGATTCGACCGTCGAGAAGCTCCGCAACGAAGCCAAAGCCAACGGCCTCTCAATCTATAACTACCTCATGGAGATCGAGAAACACCCCGAGACCGAGGTTCCTAGTCGCGCCATCACGGCCTTGATGCTTCTCACCACCAAGATGGAGTCGGTCAAAATCAAACTCAACGAAAAGCTCGAAGTCTATTCCTCGATCCTCCGCGATTTCATCACCGACATCGGCTACTTCGAATATATCAAAGAAGACGAAGGCATCGACGAGGATCGCGCCGAGAACGTCAACTCGCTATTCGACGACATCGATCACTTCATCTCCGAGAATCCCGATTCGAGCTTCGACGAATACCTCCAGAACATCTCGATTCTCTCAAGCCAGGACGACATGAACGATGGGAACTACGTGACCCTTATGACGATTCACGTCGCGAAAGGCCTTGAATTCGATAACGTCTTCATCATCTCGATGAATGACGGAGCCTTCCCGAATGCTCGCGCGCTCGCCGATAACGGCACCAAAGCGATGGAAGAGGAGAGGCGCCTCGCCTATGTTGCGATGACCCGCGCCAAAAAGAAGCTCATCTGCACCTGCAATAGCGGCTATTCCTATGTTTCCGACTCCCACGCCGTTCCGAGCCAATTCTTCAAAGAAGCAGGAATTCAGATCCCATTAGATGACTATGGACGTCGTTCCTATGGCGGTGATTCCTATCGGGGCGGCGGACGTTCCTATGGCGACAAATCCAAGTGGCGTTCCGTTGGATATCAAAAGCCCCAGCCACAGCCGAGGCAAGATTACTTTGGAGACGGGGATGCGATCAGTCCGTTCGAGAAGAAACCGGAACCCAAGAAAGAGGCAAAGCCCCTCGATAACGGCATCACCGACTGGAAGGTCGGCGATAGGCTGAACCACAAGAAGTTCGGCGACGGGACGGTTATCGAAATCGTCTCCGACAAGATCTTCATCGTGAATTTCGATACCCAGGGCAAGAAGACGCTACTATCTTCCCACCCAATGATCACGAGGCTACATTCCAAAGGAGGCATCGCCTGATATGGAAAAAGAACAAGCTAGACTTCGAATCGCTGAGCTAAGCGAAAAGCTCGAGCGTTGGAATTACGAATACTATGTGCTGAATGCCTCTTCCGTCTCCGATGCGGAATTCGATAGGCACATGAACGAACTTATCATGCTCGAAGAGGAGCATCCTGACCTTCGCCTCAAGAACTCTCCATCCCAAAGGGTAGGCGGACAAGTCGCGAGCGAATTCAAAAAGATCCCTCACAAGAGGATGATGCTTTCCCTTGCCAACGCCTTCAACGAAGACGATATGCGCGACTTCGACAGGAAGCTCCGCGAATTGCTTCACAAAGATGTAATCGACTACATGGGTGAGGTAAAAATCGATGGTCTTGGCATGTCGCTGGTCTATGATCGCGGCGAACTCCAGTATTGCGTGACCCGCGGAGACGGCAACGTCGGCGAGGACGTGACCCAAAACGTCGTCACGATTCGCTCCATCCCTCTTCATGTCTCCGAGAAGCGTCCCTTCGAGGTCCGCGGCGAGGTCTTCATGCCAAAGGCGAGCCTTGATCAGCTGAACAAGAAACGCGAGGAAAAAGGCGAGCCGTTGCTTGCCAATGCTAGAAATGCCGCCGCCGGAAGCATCAGGCAGCTCGATTCTAGAATCGCGGCAAGCCGCAAGCTCGACGCCTATTGGTATTACCTCGTGAACGCCTTGGAGGTCGATCAGCATGTCCATTCGGATTCGCTCGACTATCTCGATAAGCTTGGATTCAAGACCAACCCCGAAAGGCGTAGGCTCCATGGCATTGAGGAAGTTCTCGCCTACATCGAGGAATATACCGAGAAGCGCCCAACGCTTGGCTATGATATCGATGGACTTGTCTTCAAAGTCGACGACATCGATGACTACGATGCGATTGGATATACCGCGAAAACCCCGAAATGGGCGATCGCCTATAAGTTCCCTCCGATGGAGGTGTCCACCAAGCTCATTGACATCTTCCTGACCGTTGGCCGCACAGGCCGCATCACCCCGAACGCGGTTCTTGAGCCTGTTCGCGTCCAGGGCTCGCTTGTCCAACGCGCCACGCTCAACAATGAGGACTTCATCAAAGACAAAGGCCTTATGATCGGGGATACCGTCATCCTTCGCAAAGCGGCCGACGTCATTCCTGAAGTCGTGCGCCCATTGCCCAATATGCGCGATGGAACCGAGCGCCCGTTCATCATGTCGGAGAATTGCCCTGAATGCGGCAAACCCCTCACCAAAGTGCAAGGGCTCCATTATTGCCTGAACGCGGATTGCCCATCCCGCAAGATCGAAGGCATGATTCACTTCGCTTCCCGTGACGCAATGGATATCGACGGCATGGGCGATAAGGTGGTTGAGGAATTCTTCGGCGAGGGATTCATGACGTCCATCCCAGAGATCTATACCCTCTATAACCACGCCCAAGAGATCAAGAACCTCGATGGTTGGAGCGACAAGTCGATCGACTCCTTGCTCAATGCCATTGAGAATTCCAAAGGCAGGTCGCTAGAGAAATTGCTCTTTGGCCTTGGCATCAAAGAGATCGGAAGCAAAACCGCGAAGAACCTCGCGAAGCGGTTCCGCCACCTCGACGCCTTCTTCAACTTAACGGAAGAAGACCTCCTGAAAGTCGAAGATATTGGACCCGTGGCTGCGAAATCGATCGTGGAATGGTTCGCGAACCCCGAGCATTCGCAGATGATCGAAACGTTGAGATTCATGAATGTGAACTTCGATTATCTTGGTAACGATGCTGCGGATGCCTCGAATTACTTCTATGGCAAGACTATCGTCCTAACTGGCGGATTAGAGAAATATTCCCGCCAGGAAATGACGGAAATCCTGGAGAACATCGGCGCCAAAGTAAGCGGATCGGTATCCAAGAAAACCGACGTCGTCATCGCCGGAACCGATGCCGGAAGCAAACTCACAAAGGCGCAGGCGCTCGGAATTGAAATCATGAACGAGCAAGAAGCGCTGTCTCTTTTAGAGAAAAACAACGGATAGAGTTGTATACTACCCTTATCTAGTGAAAGGAACTAGGTCATATGAAGCAGATTACAAAGGAAGTACTTCATGACGCGGCCAACCGTCTCCTCTTCGATATGTCGGACGAGGAGCTTGACACGCTCATGGAGGAATTCAAAATCCTGACCCAGCAAATGGAAACGATTGGACATATCGAAGGGCTTGAATCCTACGCCCCCATGACTTTCCCGTTTGACTGCACGGTCGATTATCTCCGCGAGGATGTCGCGGAAGAGCCGCTTCCAAGAGAAGAGGCCCTCAAGAATGCTGGCAGCGTAATGGACAACCAGATCAAGCTGCCGAAGGTGGTCATCTGATGAGTTACCTAGATCTTACCATCGCGGAGATTCACCGCGCGTTGCTCGAGAAGAAAGTCACGCCTCTCGAGCTGACCAAAGAAGCCCTTGAAAGGGCGAAGGCGAACAAAGAAAACGCCTTTGAGACCATCTGTGAGAAAGAGGCGCTCGAATTCGCCGCCACTTTGACGGAGCCCGAAGAGGATAACCTCCTTTGGGGCATTCCCTATGTCGCGAAGGACAATTTCTCGACGAAGGGCATCGAGACCACTGCATCCAGCAATATCCTAAGTGGATATGTCCCGCTATTCGATGCCACCGTCATCAAGAAGCTGCGCGAGAAAAAGGCGATTCTCATTGCAAAGACCACCCTCGACGAACTTGCGATGGGCGGAAGTGGCACGACTGGCCACAAAGGCATCACCTATAACCCATACGATCCGGAACACAAACATCAAATCGGTGGATCTAGCTGCGGCTCCGCGGTCTGCGTTGCTGCAGGCATCGTCCCATTCGCCCTCGGCTCCGATACGGGCGACTCCGTAAGAAAGCCTGCCTCCTATGGCGGACTCGTCGGCATGAAGCCCACCTGGGGCAGAATTTCGAGGTATGGTTTGTTCCCATTCGCCCCCTCCCTTGACCACGTCGCATATTTCACTCGCTCAGCCGAGGATAGCGCCATCGTTCTCCAAGCCCTTGCTGGACGCGATGAATATGACAGCACCTCCTCCTTCAAACCGGTCGAGGACTATTCGGCGAAACTAGGCGAATCGCTTAAGGGCAAGCGCATCGCGGTCATCCAGGAAATCCTCGATTCCATTTCGAACAAAGAGCTCCTCGATGCGTTCCGTAAATCCGTCGAAGCGATGAAAGCAGCGGGGGCGTGCGTCGATTATGTCCATTTCCCGCTTGATCTATTGAAGTCGATTTACGCGACTTACATCGTGATTTCCTGCGCCGAGGCAACGAGCAACAACGCGAACCTCGACGGCATCAAATTTGGACCGTTCCGCGGTGGCAAGACCTATCAGGAGGTCATGTTCAACGCGAGAACCCAAGGCTTCTCCGAACTCATCAAAAGGCGCTTCGTCATCGGTTCGTTCGCCCTTATGAGCGAGAATCAGCAAGAACTCTTCATCAGGGCGCAGCGCAACCGCGCCAAGATCGTTGAGGCGACGAACAACATCCTCAAGGAATATGACGCGATCCTCGACCCCGCCTCGCCGACGACCGCACCGGTGCTTGGTTCTAGTTCAAGCGACAAGCTCTCCAACGAATATTTAATCGCCGATAACTTTATGGCAATCGGCAACTTCGCTGGTCTGCCGTCCGTCACCGTGCCACTCACCTTCATCGATGGCTTGCCAATCGGAGTGAACTTCACGAGCAAGGCCTTTGATGAAACAGGACTATTTTCAATCATTCAAGCCTATGAGGACATCACCGGCCTCAAAGGCATTTCCACCAACGTCAGAAAGGAGGCCAAACTATGAACTTCGAAGCCATCATCGGACTTGAGATCCACGTCGAGATGAAGACGAAGTCGAAGATGTTCTCGGCTTCTCCGAATTCCTTCTCCCGCGACCCCAATACTGAGGTCACCGTCCTCGATATGGCTTATCCTGGCGCGATGCCGCGCCCGAATAAGCAGGCGGTCATCAACGCGATTCGCGTCGCGCACGCCTTGCACATGATCATCGATCAGGACGTCTATTTCGACCGCAAGAACTATTTCTATGCCGACCTTCCCAAGGGATTCCAGATCACCCAGCAATTCCGTCCGATCGGAAGCCACGGGTATCTCGATGTCCTCGATAAGGAAGGCAACACCAAGCGCATCAAGATCGAGCGCATCCACATGGAAGAGGATACCTGCAAGCAGCTCCATTTCGCGGACTATTCGCTTCTAGACTATAACCGCGCTGGCGTCCCCCTCATCGAGATCGTTTCTGAACCCGATATCCGTTCTGGCACCGAGGCCATGCATTACGTCGAAGCGATCCGTAACATCGTCGTCTATTCGCAAACGAGCGACGGCAAGATGGAAGAAGGATCCCTCCGCTGCGACGTCAATATCTCCCTCCGCCCCTATGGCTCCAATAAGTTCGGAACCAAGGTCGAGATCAAGAACATCAACTCGCTTAAGAACATCGAACAGGCCCTCGACTATGAGATTCAGCGTCAAAGCGCCTGCATTCTTTCTGGCATCCCCATTCAGCAGGAGACCAGAAGGTTTGATGAAGCAAGTGGCAAGACGGTCCTCATGCGCGTCAAAACCGATGCGGTGGACTACAAATACTTCTGCGAGCCTAACATTGCCCCGATCCACCTTTCCGATGAATTCGTGAAGAACGCGATCGATACTTGCCCCGAGCTTTATGATGCTAAGAAGGAACGTTACGTCAAAGCAGGCCTATCCGACAAAGACGCCGAGATCATTCTAAGCAACATCGACATGGCCGCCTATTTTGAGAAAGCCATCGAGGGCGCCAAAAGCGTCAAGACGGTCGCGAACTTCCTGATCGTCGAGGTGAATGGCTATCTCAATAAGCAGGGATGCCCCATTACCGAATTCCCGCTTCAGGCCAAGGATTTGACCGAAATCAGCAACATGCAGGAAGATGGCTTCACCCACAAGCAGTGCGCCGACATCTTCAACTATTGCCTCGAAAACGAAGGCACGTCCCCCGCGGATGCGAAAGCAGCCCTCAAGATCGAGAAGCAGATTTCCGATGATGGAGCCGTGCTTGAATTCGTTACCGCAGTTCTTGACGCCAACCCGCAGTCCATCGAAGACTTCAAGGCTGGCAAAGACAGGGCGATCGGCTTCTTGATCGGCCAAGTCATGAAGATGGCCAAGGGCAAGGTCAATCCCGCCGCCGTCGCGAAGGTCATGAACATCGAAATCAGGAAGAGGTAATCTCCGATGGCCGATGAAGTGAAGCAAATACAAAAGTACCTGAACGATCTCGTCGACTTTTCGTTGCCCCAATACAAAGAGCTTCCTTCGGTTGAACTCTACATGGAGCAGATCCTGAAATACATCAACGGGATCCTCGCTACCCTCTCACCCCAGCAGGAAAAACAGCTCACGTCCTTCATGGTCAATAACTATGTGAAGGCCAAGATGATCGCTGAGCCCGTGAAGAAAAAATACAATCAGGAACAGATTGGATACCTCATCGCCATCTGCCTCATGAAATCCACGATCGCTATGTCCGACATGTCCTTGCTCATCGAGCTCGACAAAGGCATCTCGAGGGATAAGAAGAGGATCTATGAGTTCTGGTGCAAGATGGAGACATCTGTCTTGTCCAATTCCGCGAAGAGGGCCAAAGTCAAAATCGATGACATCGAATCGCGATACGAGAAGGAAATCGCCGAGAAGAACCCTAACGCAGAGGATAACGTTACCGATGCGCTAGGACTGCTCGCCCTTCGCCTTTCGATTCAAGCCACTGCCGACAAGCTCTTATCTGACTACATCCTGCAGATGATTCGCCGCAGGGTCCATCCGGATGAGAAGGACGTCAATAGCGT
>OCTW013418197.1_pt1 | contig 11881 bp, 14 predicted proteins | sample 1539671 | NCBI WGS metagenome assembly OCTW01 (sample SAMN02144230, study PRJEB22623) | gut metagenome | biome: sheep rumen | host: Ovis aries | place: New Zealand | reverse complement strand
ATCACCTGTTGCCTCTTTTCCATGGAACATGTCGTTTACTTCTAATGTCGGTGTGTCTTCATTGTTAAGATAAAATGAAGCATGTGCTCCCTTTATTACTGCTTTAAGATGGACCCACTGATCCAGTTCATTATGAATAGGTGCTTCATATTTCGTAATATTGTTTTTTCTAAAATAAGCAAAGGTATACTTAGGATAAGAGAAATACTGACATCCATGTGCAATTCTTACATGATCATCTGTCATATTGACACTATTGGTTGGTCGAATATAGAAGGATTCAAATTGTGTATCATCTTCATTGATTCTAAATGCAATTCCGATAAATCCTCTTGCAAAATCTGGGGCATCTGGCAATAGTCTACTTAACATATCGACTTCAATAACTCCATCATGGAAATGAAGATCACATACTCTAGCATAAGTATTTTCATCATACTCATTGATTTTTTCTGATTTTACTACTCTGATGATATCATCCTCGCGTGATATATCAGTATGTACTGCTTTTAATGTGTTCACGTTATCACTCCTTTTTATCATTATAGCATCTTCTAAAGGAGTTCTTTTACCATTGAAGAAATAATAGAAAAATCATCATCCGTTGGTGTCCACAATGAACGTACATGTTCATCAATAACCTCAAAGCCAGCTTCCTGGAGCTTTGCTTGTAAAATCTTGATTGATTCCCCACTCCATCCATAGCAGCCAAAAGCAGCAGCTTTCTTCTTCTTGAATTTAAGCTGTCTTAAGAATTCCAGCCATCCTGAAACACTTGATAAAATAGAATTGCTGACGGTTGGAGAACCTACTGCAATCGCCTTTGACTTGAAGACTTCGGTCATGATTTCATTTTTATCAGCCTTGGCGATATTGAATACTTTTACAACAGTATCAGGACTTTGTCGATGAATCTCTTCTGCAATCTTATGTGCAATCTTGGCCGTACCTTCCCACATCGTATCATAAGCGATGGTTATTTGATTTTCTTGATAGGCTTCTGCCCATAAAGCGTATTTCTCAATAATTTGTGTTGGATTCTCTTTCCAGATAGCACCATGTGATGGGGCTATCATATCAATTGATAAATGGAGTTCCATGATTTCTGAAAGTTTCTTTGATAATATTGGGGCAAAGGGATTTAAGATGTTTGCAAAATATTTCATGGCTTCTTTTTGGAGAAGACATTGGTCGGCTTTATCATTAAATAGTTCTTCAACCGCATAATGTTGTCCGAAGGCATCATTAGAAAATAAAATATTATCCTGTGTTAAATAGGTAGCCATGGAATCAGGCCAGTGCAGCATGCGCATTTCTACAAAGATCAGCTTTTTCCCATTACCAATATCAATGCTGTCACCTGTCTTTACAATATGAAAATCCCATCCTCTTTTACCATACTGTCCTTCAAGACTTTTAACTGCATTACTTGTACAGTAGATTGCTGTATTGGGAATTTCTTCCATCAAAGCAGTAAGTGAACCAGAGTGATCACATTCTCCATGATTGATGACAATAAAATCAATGGCATGAAGGTCTATTTCTTTTTTAAGGTTATCTACAAAATCAAAGCGATGAGGTGTCCAGACAGTATCAATCAATACATCCTACCCAGCTGACATTTTCTTTAACGTGTTTTCTCATAGTTTTATCCTCTATAATGTTAATAATAAGGCCATCTTAAATGGAGAAACAGCCTTCACATAGTGCTTTCCACCAGCTTCAAACTTAAAGTTTTCTCCAGCCTTTATCGTGTGCTCTTTTCCTTCATAACCAATAATACCTTCACCTTCTAGTCCAAAAATCAAGGCTTCCCCCGGTGCAGCATGTTCACTTAAGCCTGTGCCTTCATCAAAAGACATGATCACAAACTTCATCTTCTCATTGTGAACCACATCCATATTGATAATCTTTCCTTCCTGATAAGGCAATAACTCTGCTAACTTAAATACTTCTCCTACTTTAATGGCTTCATTCATTTGATCATTCCTCCTTATGGTTAATTCTGTATATATAACTGACATATCAGTTCTAATTCCCACTGGTTCATCAACTGGTGTAACAATGGCTTCACCAACTCTTAATGTATGACAATCCTTATCACCATAGACTTCACATTGTCCTGAAGCGACAATCATGAATTTGTAATAAGGATGAATTTCTTTACTTATATCGGTCTTTTTCGCAAGTGAATAATAGGTAATCGTATTCTCTTCATGATACACTTCTTTAGATATCGTGCATCCATTAATCACTTCATTATCTTTAGCTATGGAGAATACTTCTCCACTTTTTTCATTCATATATTTTCCTCCTTTTTTTAAGAATAAAGGATTTACTTGTAAAAAGCTGTATCTGTAGATACAGCTTTTGTATTATAATGAAAAAGAGGAGAAAAACATGATGTATCCAATACTTTCACACTGTATTTTATTTAAAGATGTTCCACTTGTAGAACTAGAAGAACGACTTGAAGAGATCCCCCACCATCTTCAACAATATAAGAAAAATGAAACAGTCTTCTATTCATTAGAAGACGCCAATCGTATTGGCATTCTTTTATCAGGAAGAGTCCAATCACAAAAGACCTTTCCTAATGGAAGTCAGATCAATGTCACTGTTCGTCACCCTGGTGAGATGATTGGACATGGAGCAGCTTTTTCTTATTCTCGTAAATATCCTTGTGATGTAATAGCACTTGAAGAGTGTTCTATAATGATCTTTAAAAGAGAAGATATGTTATCGCTTATGCAAAAAGATATTCGTATCTTAGAAAATTTTACGAAAGAATTAGCCTCTTCTACTTTCATGCTTCAACAACGACTTGAATTACTTTCCTATAATGGCATTGCACAAAAGGCTGCTTTTTACTTGCTTACAAAGCAAAGGGAACAAAATATCAATGAAATTACTATTCCTTCTATGACAAAGTGGGCTATGATTCTTAATGTTTCTAGACCTTCTCTTCATCGAGAAATAAAACGCTTAGAGAATGAGCATCTTATTAGATCTCATGATCATGTGATTGACATTCTTGATAAAGAGGGATTACAGGATATACTTTCAAAATAAAAACACCTCATTGAGGCGTTATTTTAATCCACTATTCTGGAACTTACGAATTTCTTCAAGATACTTTTTCCCTAAAGGACTGATTTCTATACCTTTACGGACAATATAGACAATCGACATCAGTTCTTCTTGATCCAGCTTCACGGCACAATAGTTAGAGCCATTCAGCGTTTCACATAGAATACCTGAGCATAATGTATAGCCATTAAGTCCTACCATAAGATTCAGCATAGTTGCACGATCACTCACTCTTATGAGCTGTTTATAATCATAGGTGCTGAGTACTTCTTCAGCGAAATAGAAGCTGTTGTAGCTTCCTTGATCAAAAGCAAGACATGGATATTCGTCTAGTTCTTCTAATGTAATGACTTTCTTTTTAAGTTCTTCTTCACTTAAATCTTTAACAAGAGGATGTTGCTTATACATGTAGACATAGATTCCACATTTTAATAGTTCCTTATACTCAATACCCTTTTCTAAAAAGATTTTAGTGAGTACTTGTCTATTGAATTCATTAAGATAAAGAATACCAATTTCACTACGTAAACTCGCAACATCTTCAATGACTTCATATGTCTGTGTTTCATGAATCGCAAATTCATATTCAGACATGCCAAACTGCTTTACCATTTCTACGAAAGCTTTGACTGCAAAAGCATAATGCTGAAGTGAAATGCCAATCTTTTTCTTTACATGTTCATTATCTACATAGCGTGTTTCTATAAGCTGAAACTGTTCAACAACCTGTCTGGCATAACCAATAAACTCCTTGCCTTCTGATGTAACAGAGATCCCTCTGTTAGAACGTATAAACAGCTTGATGCCAATTTCTTTTTCAAGTTCCCTAATAGAAGCAGAGAGGCTTGGCTGTGATATAAAGAGGGTACGCGCAGCTTCTCCCATGGAATTAGAATTTGCGACAACAATCGCGTACCTTAATTGTGTTATTGTCATACTTTAGCCTCCCTGTCTATGTTATTCTTCTGCTTTTTTAACAATAAGTTCATATGTCCCATCTTCATTATCTATAAGTCTTAAGATCTGATGACCTTCATCTTTAACACTGCGAGGTACATTTAAAACTGGTTCTCCATCGTTAAGATGAACTGCTAAGATCTGACCATCATCTAATTCTTCTAAAGCCACTTTTGTTTTTACAAATGTGACAGGACATACGACATCAGTAATATCTACTGTATCATCTATTTCTATTCCTTGTATAGTTGCCATACTGTATCCTCCTTATGAATTGTATGCTTCTAACACTTTTTCCTCAAGTTTATCTAAACCAATACGGTCAATAGTGAATTTGAATCGTTCACTTGGTTTAGCATTTTCTTCAAAGAATGCGATAGTTGCATCACATACTTTAATGAGTTTATCATGATCTTCAATAAAAGGAATAATTGGTTTCCCTTTATTGATATGATTACCAAACAATCCACCAAAGCTTACAATATATCCTTCTGTTGTATCATAAGCATTCGTTGGACAGCTAAAGGCACATCGTCCACAGAAATTACATTTCTCACGATCGATATGAATACCTTCTTCATCTAATGCAATAGCATTCTGACGGCACGCTTTTACACATAGACCACAGCGAATACATTTATCTTCAACCCAGTCTACCTTAAGACCGCCTTTAATACCAAGATCATTTTCTTCTGCCTTAAGACAGTTATTCTGACATCCAGTTACACCAAACTTGAACTTATGAGGAAGTTCACGACCGAAATATCTATCAGATATTTCTTCAGCCAAGCCTTCTGTATCAATACATCCATTAGGACAGACTTTTGAACCCTGACAGGCAGTAACTGTACGTACTCGTGGACCACATGTTCCTGGGAAGACATTGCCATCAGCAAGGGCCTTCTTGACTTCTTCTACTTGTTCAAGCTTAATAAAAGGAATCTCAATCCCCTGTCTTGAAGTAAGATGCACATAATCCTGTCCATATTCTTTAGCCACTTCTGCCACTTTGGCAAGCTGCTGTGCTGTTAATTGTCCACCTACTACCTTAATACGCAAAGAGAAGCAGTTTTTTTGTTTTTGGCGCATGAAGCCACCTCTTTTTAATGTTACATAATCTACTGCCATAATTAGTCCTCCTTTATTTCAAGTTCTTCTTTAATAGAGTTTCCATCTTCTACATGAAAAGCATTCAATACGGGATGATCTTCATCCATTAAAGATAAAATAAGATAACTTGCATGTTTATCCACTGCTAAACGAATATCCTCATCTGAAGATCTTGAAGGTGATTCAGGATGAGAATGCCAATTGCCAAGTGGCTGTAAACCATTAGCACGCATATCCTTGATAGAAGCAAGATGTTCTCTTGGATCAATGGTAAAATGTTCATTGGAATGATCAATGTTTGTTAAAAGGTAAACCTTCTTGATTTCTCTTTCATCTTCATGATCAATTCCAGCAATCAGACCACAAGCTTCATTAGGAAGCTCTTTTTTAGCATAATCTATAATGCTTTCATAATCTTCTTTGCGAATTGTAACTTTCATCATAATCCTCCCTTACTTCTTAAATTCACAGGCTGCTTGGTCATAATCAATTAATTTTGTAATAGTAGGATCTTTTGAGCAGACTGCACAGCCACATCCTCTTGGTGGAAGCTTAATTTTATGGAATTCCATTTTTAATGCATCATATGTCAGCAATTGTCCAACTAAAAGTTCTCCTACTCCAGTTATATATTTGATAGCCTCCATAGCCTGTAAAGAACCAATGACGCCACCCATTGCCCCAATGACACCAGCCTGCTTACATGTAGGAACTGCATCAGGTGGTGGTGGACTCTTAAAGACACATCGATAACAAGGACCTTCTTCTGGTACAACCGTCATCAATTGTCCTTTAAAACGAATGATACCAGCATGTGAGAATGGTTTTTTAGCCATTACACAGGCATCATTAATTAAAAACTTAGCTGGAAAATTATCTGTTCCATCAATGATAAAATCATAATCCTTAATCAATTCCATAATATTATAGCTTGACACATAATCCTTATATGTCACCACTTCTACATCTGGATTGATTGCCTTCATTGTTTCAGCAGCCGATTCTACTTTTGGTTTGCCAATATCATCAGTTGTATGAATGACCTGTCTTTGTAGATTGGATAAATCTACATTGTCTGCATCCACAATACCAATTTTTCCAACACCTGCAGCCGCAAGATATAAAGCTGCTGGTGCTCCAAGTCCACCTGCACCAATAATGATTACACTGGAATTTAATAATTTCTTTTGTCCTTTAACACCGATCTCTTTTAAGATGATGTGTCTTGAATAACGTTCAAGCTGTTCATTACTAAAAGCCATATTATTCCCCCTTCTTGTTTACCATGGTTAAGCTCTTCCGCCACCCATGAAATATAAAAATTCGACTTCATCACCTTCATTAAGTGTCTTTGTATCAAACTCTGAACTTTGTGCAAATTCTTCATTGATAGACACACTTACATATTCTGGTGTTTCAACATTTTCTTCCTTGATTAATTCCGCAATTGTAATACCTTCTTTTACTTCTTTACTAACGCCTGCTACAGTTATTTTCATTTTATTGTCCTCTCTTATTCATTATTTGTAGCTTGAAGAAAGTCTTCTATTAAATCTTCACTATCTTCAATACCTACACTTACACGAATCGTATCTTCATAGACTCCTGCTTTTTCTTGTTCATCTTTTGTACAATGCACATATATTGTCGAAGCAGGATGAATCGCCAATGTTCTGATATCACCAATATTGCTGGCAATGACAGCACATTTCAATTTATTAAGCACTTCGTACGCCTTCTCTTTTGAGCCAGCACGAAATGTCAGAATGCCACCGCCATATCCCTTCAGCTCACTTTTACACAATGCATTACAGGGATGATCTTCCAGACCTAGATATCTTACCGATACACCGTTTTCTTTTAATGCATGCGCAAGCTTATTTGCATTATCACAAATTCGCTCCATGCGGAGCCCTAATGTCTCAATACCGATGGTATTGAGATACGCATTAAAGGGCGCAGCACAACTGCCGATGTTTTCCCAGACATCATTTCGAAGTCTGATAAGAAAAGCCATCTTTCCATATTGGCTATATTCTTTTAAAGCGGTATGTTTTGAGAAATCCCATGGGAACTTTCCGCCATCTATGATGACACCACCAAGAGAGTTTCCTCCCCCATTGATATATTTTGATGTGGAATGGACCACAATATCAGCACCCAATTTTAATGGCTGAGCAATATAGGGTGTCGCTGTTGTACTATCAATCATCAGTGGAATGCCATGCTGATGGGCTAAGGATGATACCTTCTCAACATCAATCACTTCAAGAGATGGATTGCTGATAAGTTCTCCAAAGATCACTTTGGTATGCTCATTGATGACGGGTTCAATCTCCTCAGGTATCAAATGTTTTACAAAGTGTGTCTTGATTCCAAACTTCTCTAAATCATGAAATAGACTCACTGTTCCACCATAAAGATTGCTTGCGGTAATGATCTCATCTCCTGCACAAAGAAGATTCAATAATGCACTAGATAGTGCCGCCATCCCAGAACTACAGGCGACACAGCCATTGCCGCCTTCTAGTTCATTGATTCTTCTTTCAAATGCCGCAATGGTTGGGTTGCCTATACGAGAATAGGCATACCCCATTGCTTTATGGGCAAATACTTTCTCCTGCTGTTCAGGAGAATCGAAGGCAAAGGCTGTGACCTGTGCAATCTGTGGCAACAGTGAATGATCTGGATAAGAGCCAACAGCTTTTCCATGTAATAGTAATGTATTAAATTTCATTGATTGCCTCCTTAGATCACAAAGAAGTCGTATTCTTCATTGTATAAGTAAGATTCTAGATCTTCATTGTTTATGTTTTTGCCTTTGAGTTTCTCATTTTCAAGAAGATAGGCTTTATCCTCATCAAAAGCAAAGAGACGATAAATGAGCACTCTCATCTTCTCTCCTACCTTCACTTCTCGACGTTCTAATGAACGTACGGCGGTAATCATGACACCATGAAGATCAATCGTCAGCTCTAGACTGTTTCCTCTAAAGAGGATATCGATGACTTCTCCTTCTTCAGAGACATCAATGTAGTTATTGAAATTCTGGTTATCAGTCTTAAATGCTTCAACGAATTCAGGTCGAATGACTGCTCTTTGATATGGTCCTTCTTCAAATCCATGGAATCTATGATAGTTTTCAATCACTGTTGATTGGCCTATAAACTCTGTCACAAATGGGGTCTGTGGATTCTTGTAGATATCAATTGGTGAGCCAATCTGTTCAATGCGTCCTTTGCTTGTCACAATGATCTGATCTGCTACTTCTACAGCTTCATTTTGATCATGGGTTACAAAGATACTTGTAATGCCGACCTTGTAGATCATCTTTCTAAGCCAGCTTCTTAATTCCTGTCTGACCTTGGCATCAATAGCCGCAAATGGTTCATCAAGTAACAAAAGACTTGGTTTTGGGGCAAGCGCTCTAGCGAAAGCTACTCTTTGTCTTTGTCCACCTGACAATTGACTAGGATATCTTTTTTCTAGTCCTTTTAAGCCAGTTAATTCTAATAGTTCTTCTACTCTTTCTTTAATCTTTGCTTTTGGTACCTTCTGTAGTTCTAGTCCAAAGGCAATGTTGTCATAGACACTCATATGACGAAATAACGCATAATTCTGAAATACGAATCCGATTCCTCTTTTAGAGGGATCAATATCATTTACACGTTTACCATCAATGATAATATCGCCAGTATCCGGTGTTTCAAGACCAGCAATCATTCTTAGAAGCGTTGTCTTGCCGCTTCCACTTGGTCCAAGAAGAGCAACGAGGCTCCCTTTTTCAATACCAAAATTAGCATCTTTCATGGCCTGATACTCACCATATTTTTTATTGATATTTTTTAGTTCTACATACATAACAACACCTGCTTTCTAAGCTAATCTTCCTGTTTTTTCACTTTTTCGTTATGTTCAAAATAGTTTCTTAAGATCAAGACCACAATAGCGATAATGACTAACAATGATGAAACAGAGAACGCTGCCACGATGGAATCTGATGACCCTGATAAATACAGGGCATCAATTTCTAATGGCAAAGTAAATGTCTTACCTCTTGTCTTTGATAATGCAGCAACAGCACCAAACTCACCTAATGCACGAGCTGTACATAGAATGATGCCATAGATGGTTGCCCATTTAATATGTGGGAAGGTAATCTTACGAAAGATCTTGAATCCCCCTGCTCCCATCAGTGCTGCTGCTTCTTCTTCATCTCTACCTTGTGTGTTTAGCACCGGAATGATTTCTCTTGAAATAAAAGGAAAAGTTACGAAAATGGTTGCGAGAATAACACCCGGAATGGCAAAGACGATCTGTATATCTAATCCAAATGTACGATTGATTGATTGAATAATGGGATTCGCCCATCCTAAACGTCCAAATGTCATGATATAGGATAATCCTGCAATAACTGGAGAGATGGAAAATGGAATATCAATCAAAGATGCAAGAACCTGTTTTCCTTTAAAATCAAACTTGGTAAGCAGCCATCCTGCTACCAATCCAAAGAATGTATTGACTAGTACCGCGATAATAGTCGCCAACAGTGTCACTGTTAATGCAGAAAGAACATATGGCGTTGTGAGACTGCTGAAATAAAATGAAAAACCTTTTTTTAAAGAGTTGATAATAATTGAAACTAAAGGAAAGACAAGCATCAATAATACAAATAAGACACTGATGACAATAAGTGTGATTTCTGTTTTTCCTCTTTTATGTTTTTCCATATTCTCATCTCCTTAACTATTTCTTCTTGATTGACGAAGCTGAATAATATTAATGATTAACAGTATTAAAAATGAAATAATCAGCATGACTAAGGCAATAGCTGTTGCACCGCTATAATCCAAACGTTCTAGTTTCTGCATGATAATATATGATAAGACCTGTGTATGATCTCTAGCACTATTTCCTGAAATATAGATAACACTGCCATATTCTCCAATGCCTCTTGCAAATGCGAGAGAAAATCCGGTAATAATGGCAGGTTTTATTTCTGGAAAAATGACTTTAAAAAAAGTACGTCGTGCATCAGCACCAAGCATGAAGGCTGCTTCTTCATACTGTGCATCAAACTTTTCTAGCACTGGCTGGATGGCTCTTACGACAAAGGGAATACCAATGAAGATAAGAGCCACAATTAAGCCAATGTGCGTATAGGATACCTTGATTCCAAGTCTTGAAAGAGGTCCTCCTATTTCACCTGTTGTAGAATACATCTTTGATAATGTGATTCCGGCAACAGCAGTTGGCAATGTGAAAGGAATTTCTATGAGTCCATCGATAAATCGTTTTCCAAAGAAGTCATAACGTACCAGAACCCAGGCGAGTATTGTTCCAAATATCACATTAAACAAAGCTGCAATAAAAGCACATGACAAGCTTGTCGCAAATGCCCAAAGAACACTTTTATCAGTGATGATGCTGATAAATTCAGCAGGTTTTAAATGAAATGAACAGCCTAATATAGAAGCAAGAGGAATCAATACAATGATGGAAAGCATTGTAACTGTAATACCTAAAGATAATCCAAACCCCGGAATCACATTCTTGCTTTTTGTTTTCTTTTTAATCCTCATAGCCTCACATCCTTTTTAATGATGATAAATCTGATCAAAAATTGCGCCATCCTGGAAATAAGTCTTATAAGCTTTATCCCATCCTCCGAAATCTTTAATAGTGCAAAGCTTTACATTTAAATCAAATGTCTTGCCATATTTTTTAAGTACTTCTTTATTGGAAGGACGATATCCATTTTTCGCAATAATTTCCTGTGCTTTAGTTGAATATAAATATTTAAGATAATCTTTAGCAACCTTCTGTGTACCATTCTTATTGGCATTTTCATCTACGATAGCTACACTTGGCTGCGCTAAAATACTAATGCTTGGTGTAACGAGTTCATATTTTCCTGGATATTCTTTTAATGTTGCAAGAGCTTCATTTTCCCATGCAATCAAGACATCTCCCTGACCGTTTTCTACAAATGTTGTTGTGGCACCACGAGCACCTGAATCCATTACTTTTACATGGCTGTAAAGTTTCTTTACAAACTCCTTGCTCTTCGCTTCATCATTGCCATATTTCACTTTAGAATACTGCCAAGCAGCAAGGAAATTCCACATTGCTCCACCTGAGCTCTTTGGATCTGGATTGATGATATCGACATTAGGTTTAATTAAATCATCCCAATCCTTAATATTCTTCTTATTGCCCTTTCTTACCAAGAATACAATTGTAGAAGTATAAGGTGATGAATCTAAATCAAATTCATGCTGCCATCCTGAATCAATCATTCCTGCATTTTGAATTAATGTAATATCATGTTCTAATGCTAATGTCACCACATCAGCGTCAGCCCCTTCAACCACTGATCTTGCCTGCTTTCCAGAACCACCATGTGATTGAACAATATCAACTGTTTTTCCTGTTTTCTTCTTATAATAATCCTTAAATTCCTTATTATAAGCAGCATATAGCTCTCTTGTTGGATCATATGACACATTCGTAAGTTTCACCTTGTTTCCACTCTGTGATGACTTGCTTGAGCATGCGCTAAGCGCTAATGTCAATACGAGCAATCCTGCAAATACTTTAAATACTTTCCTCATAATTTTCCCCCCTGTTTTTTCCGGTAGTGTCAAAAATCTATATCACATAGCACTAATACACTACCCTCAATTTTATCTATATAAACAGTAAAATGATTACTGAGTATATC
>OCTW011617136.1_pt1 | contig 11881 bp, 11 predicted proteins | sample 1539671 | NCBI WGS metagenome assembly OCTW01 (sample SAMN02144230, study PRJEB22623) | gut metagenome | biome: sheep rumen | host: Ovis aries | place: New Zealand | reverse complement strand
TCGGCCGCGTAGTCGCGGAGCGCGTCCCCGACGCCGGCGCCGTTGTCGCCCTGACCGCAGACCCGGAGGACGAACGGATCGCCCGGATTGCCGGAACCCGGCGTGAAATACGACTCGATGCTGGGCAGGACGTCGTAGCGCCGCGTGACGAGCGCGGCGTCGTCCGCCGCGGCGCGCGCGGCGGCGATGAGGGCGAGAAGCAGGATGGCGAGTTTCTTCATTGCGGATTTCCTTTCTTTGCGGACGTTGCGGACTTGGCGCGAGGAATCAAGGGGACTTGGGGGACCGTAGGAACGAGGGGACGGCGTGGGGATGGGCAAACTTCATTTTACCGATTTCGGATTCCGGCGCCAAGGAAAAGAAAAGCGCCTTCCTCCGGTGTCTCTCCCCAGGCTCCGTGGAAGTGGCCTTTGTTGAAACACGTGAAGGAAGGCGCGCCACCCGGGCGCGCGCTTCCGCATGTGTCGTCAACGAAATCTTTCCACGGATTCGGGGAGACGACTCTTGCAGAATTGCAAGGTGGTTAGTTTGTGGTCAAAGGGTTCTGGGTGGCGGGGTGGGTCCTCAATGCGCAATGCTCAAGGCGTGGGGGACGATGGGTTATCCGTCGTTTCGGCTTGTTGCTCCGATGAGAATGAAGTTGTAGCAGAGGGAATCCCGGTTGGCCCGAACCGACAACGCGACTTCCTTCGGCTGCGAGACGAGTTCGGACAGCTGAGCCGCCGAGTCGAGAATGTGGGCGATGCGGAGTCGGTCGGGAATCATACGGCCACCAGGTCCTTCCTGACGTGCGGACCGAAATCCGGATCGTCCAACGCCGACGACGCGATGACGTCGGCCTTGCACCCGAACATCTCCTGGAGGGCGAGCCCGAGACGCGCCTGGTCGAAGAGCGTCGCGCCGGGTTCGAAGGAAACGAGGAAGTCGATGTCGCTCTCCGGCGTTTCCTCCTTGCGGGCGCAGGAGCCGAACACGAACATCCGGCCCGCCCGGTTCTTCCGGGCGAGCTCGTTCACTTCGTCGCGGCGTGCGAGGATCTCGTCGAGCTTGCACATGGCGTCTTCCCCTTCAGCGCCGCCAAGTCTAGCAGACCCCGCCCCGCAAGTCACGCGGAAAAATCCGCGTCCCGACCCCTCGCCCGGTCGACTCGGCGACTTTTCTATCCAACGACGATCCGCGCGGAGAACGCGCGGCCGGCGCGGAGGGGCGCCGTCAGGTAGGCGTAGAGGAATCCCGCGATCGGGGAAAAGGCGCGGTCGCCGCGGTCGGTCTTGGTAAGTTCGAACGGCAGGTCGGATTCGATCGTGACGACCGCATTGCCACGCTCGATCCGGACGCGGCCGTTCCCGATTTCGACGCGGTCGGTGGCGAGCGCGACGACGGGAAGCACGAAGCGCGCGTCCGCCTCGCACGTGCCGCCGATCGAGAACGTTTTTTCGTCCACGCGCGACACGAGCTCGTAGGCCACGCCGCGCGTTCCGTCCGGTCCCGTCAGGCGGCCCTTCGCGCGGCATTCGACGGCGCCCGCGGCGGATGTCGCCTCCATCTCGGCGTCCGCGTCCCGCGCGGAGCTCGAAGAATCGTTCGCCTCGATGCGCGGCGTCATCGAAAGGACCGTCCGCTCGTGGCGGAGGTCCTGCAGGTTCCGCGCCTCGACGATCGCGTAGTCCGCCATCGTGCCGACGACGAGCGGCCCGACGGCCTCGTGCCACGCGAGCGACGGTCCGCCGCCGGTAATCCGAAGCCCGGTCATGCCCTGCGCGAAGGAGTCTCCGCCCGCGAACGTGACGCGCCACGGCCCGACGGCGGCGAGCGCTACGCCGATCGAGGGGAAGGACTTGAGGCCGTAGGCGCGTTCGCGCGGCAGCGGCGCGTCGCCGCCCCGCTCGGGGATCGAATCGTCCAGGAGGACGTCGACGACGGACTTCGCGTGGGTGAACGAATGGTGGATGCACGCCGGCTCGCCGGCCGCCCCGTACTGCACGCCGCCCGCCAGCAGGCCGGAGGCGTTCGTGCAGCGCGCGAGCAGACCGAGGTGGAGCCCCATCGCCCGCGCGGCCCAGGGCACGCCCGACTTGGCGAGGGCGCCGAGGATCGGCAGCAGGCCGTCCGACGTGCGGCTGCCGTAGTACGTCCACTTCGCGCTCCTGCTCCCGAAGGAGTCGTCCAGGCCGCCGTCGGGGAGGAGGAACTCGGCGTGCGCGGCCGCCGAGGCGAGGACGGCGTCCTTCATCCGCCCGTCGCCGCAGAGCTCGGCATAGGCGAACAGCGACGGCAGCGACTCCTCCAGGTTGTAGCCGAGATCGACGTACGCGTGCCCGCGCGGCGAGCGGTGCGACATCGGCGCGCCTTCGCCCGTGAAAAGTCCGTCCGGCAGGAACGACTTCATCACGCGGTCGGCCATCGAACGGGCCAGAGCCGTCCGGCCGGCGTCGCCCAGCACGCGCCCGGCGAGCGCCATCGCCTCGCAGAAGGACGCCGGATAGTTCACGTTGGTGGACTCCACGAACGACTCGTCGAACCGCCGGGCGACGAAGTCCGTGTCCCGCGCGAAGAGCGCGCTCCAGCGCGCGCGCAGGTCCCGCGGCAGCCGGTCGCCGAAACGGAGAAGCGTCTTGCCGAGGGCGATCTGCGCGAACACGGTGATGGCCCACCACTGGCTCTGGAAGTCGTTGTAGAGGCCGCCGTCCGCCCGGCGCATCGCGGCCTCCGTCCATTCCACGGCCCGCTCCGCCGCCGCGAGGTACTTCGCGTCGCCCGTGCGTTCCCAGCGATAGGCCAGCGGATAGGCGAGGTCGCCGACGCGCCCGTGCAGGACGCCGCACGCGGGGCACGCGATCGCGCCGTCGAGCATCGGGTCGCCCGTCCCCGCGATCTGCCGCGCGAGAAGGGCGTCGCACCAACGGGCGACGAGGCCCTCGGCGGCATCCCGGCTCCAGGACGCCGCCGCGGACGGCGACCCGGAGGACGGAGAGGGACTCAAATCAGCCATCTGGACTTCCTTTCACGCACGACGGCGAAAACCTAGCATTTTCGCCGTTTTTCTGTCAAGTTGCAACTATTCCGAATCTCGGCGTGGCGGTGTGTGCACCCCCGCCACGGACATTGGCCGCCGTGCTCGCGGCGAATATTTCGGAAAATCCGATTCGGAAAATCCGAAAAATCTCTGGATAAAACGAATGTGGCTCCGCCGGTTGTCGGAGGAGCCCCGTCCTGCGGCGGACGCGGCATCCTCCGCACTCCGCGCGACTTGTTTACACGCGGATCTCCGTCTTCGAAGAAGCGAAAGAGGTCAAAATCACACATGGTGAAATCGCATTGGATCGCTCGTTAAACCACATTCTCCAACCGTGTTGCGGGAAGCGACCGAGGTGGAGCGAGGCGTCTCCGCCGAGCCGCCGAGGCCGGACGTATTCGCAAGTCCGGCTCGTCGCGCAGCGCATGCGCGCCCCGCGACGGCCGGGCGTTGAATGGCCGGACTACTGCCCGGCCTTGGAACGGAGGGCGAGGAAGCCCCAGAAGACAACCGCGAAGACGATCGCCCAGTTGACGCCGCGGCCCCACCAGAGCGCCTTGCGGGCGCCCGTGAAATCGCCCTTTTCAAGGCGGTGGAGGCCGACCGCAGCGAAAACCGGACCGACAATCCACCACACGGGATTGAAGCAGAACAACACGAGTCCGGTCAGGATTCCCGCTCCCGGAAACAGGAAGCTACCGATTTCCGTGGCGACGTTGTGAAAGCCCCAACGTTCCAACTGCGTCAATTCTTCGGTGAGCTGAATGGTTTCGGAACGCTCTTCCATATTATTCGCGGGCTCGCTCCGCTTGGGGAGGGGCTTCACCGCGCTCCGCGCGGCTCGCTCCCCCTCCCCTTTCTCCGCTCGCTTTCTTGCTTGCCGGAGCCTTAGTCAGCCCTGCCGGAGGCGCAGAGGCGGAAGCCGAGGTCGTCGTACCGGTGGGAGGGCCAGTCCCAGTCCAGGAGGGAGGACTCGCAGAGCCAGACCGAGCCGTCCCAGCCGCCGCCGCGACGGACGCGGGACTCGCCAACCGCAGTCGAAGTCCACTCCCGCACATTGCCGTGCATATCGTAGAGCCCAAAGGCGTTCGGCTGCTTCTGTCCGACGGGATGAGTCTTGCCGTCGGAATTGTCATCGAACCACGCGACCTGCCCGAGCGTGTCCACCGTGATTTCCGTACCATCGGCCAGAAGACAATAGGCGCCCGTTGCACCCGCGCGGCACGCCAGCTCCCATTCCTCTTTGGTCGGCAATCGAAAGGTCAACCCTGTCTTCTTGACGGACGGAAGCTCATTGAGTTTCTTCAAAAACTCCTGGCAGTCGTTCCATGAGACTTGCTCAACCGGATTGTCCGGATTCTTGAACCGCGACGGATTCTCGCCCATGACGGCTTCCCACTGGGCCTGCGTGACCTCGTATTGTCCGAACCAGAGATTCCCGGGGACGGACTGAAGATTGATCACGACAGAACCCGAAACCGGAACTGTCTTGGTTTTTCCTTTCCAAGCAAGTGCCACACGTCGCGATTCTTCCTTTGCCTTGCGTTCTGCGGCTTCGCGCGCCTTGCGTTCTGCGGCTTCGCGTTCTTCGCGCGCCTTGCGTTCGGCGGCCTCGCGTTCTTCGCGCGCCTTGCGTTCGGCGGCGGCCCTCACGTCATCCGCTTTCTTTTTCTCGATCGTGTCGACCATATTGAATCCGGACGATTCGGACATCGTGACGGAAATCCCATCGATGGTCTTGAGACCGTAGACTTTCGTTTCCCAGTCCTGTTTCAGGCTTCCAACGCGGTTTGCGACGGCTTGTGCCAGTTCGTCGAACGTGTTTCCGCCCTTCGTCACGCGACGGACGCCTTTGAGCGAAAGATGGATTTTGTAAACCGGATCGCCTTCAGTCGACCATTCGTCGTCTTTGAGCGCGTAGTGGCCGGCAAGAGTTTGCGCGTCCGCTTCGCTCATGCCCGTGTAGAACCCGCACAGATTGAGCTTGTCGTCCTCGTCCGCCGCGGCCTTGGCCTTGGCGAAGATGGCGCGGACGTTTGCCGGCGCGGCATTCTGCTCGCGCCCTTCCCGAAGGGCGTCGAGCGATGCATCCGCCACGTCGAGGAAAGACTGCGCGGGTGCGCAGACGGCCGCTGCGACCAACGCGGCGGCGAGAATGGATTGGAATGGTTTCATGGTAAGAAAGGTTGTTTGGATTTTTCAGACTTCCAGCTCGTCCGAAACGCGGTCGAACACGTGGAATAGCCGTTTGCGGGACTTCTCGAGATTGGTCTTGAACACGCCGACAAACTGGTATCCTTTTCCGAGCAGAGGCTCGCGGAAGAACACGGCCGTGCGGCGGCCGGCATTGGCGGCCGCGATGACACCGGCAATCGAGAACGGCTCCTTGCGGGACTTCGACCAGAGGGTCAGGCCGTCCTCGGAGAGATGGTTGTCCCAGTTTTTGTTGTCCGCGGACGGCCACCAGAGGTAGATTCCCGGGTCGGATGGAAGCGGCGCCCCCGGCTTGCGCAGATACCCGCGGTGAACGGAACGGGGATCGACTCCAGTCGCCTTGCAGATTTCGTCGATGGTGCCGAATGTCGGTTTGTCCTGGACGCGAAGGACAACGTGTTTCGTTGTTTTCATGGCTGAGTTGTTCTTGGGGTTGGTGTTGGCGAAATGATGGTCACTCGACATTCACGTATCGAATGGGATTCGCTTCCGCTTTTCCGCGGTATGCTTCGGGGATTCGTCTGCCGACAAGATCGCGGGCCCATGTCTCTTCGATGGGCTTGCCGTCAAACTCTTTTCTCGGACCGTTGCCGGACAAATGCCATTTGGCGCTGAACACGCCACGGATGATTCCGTTTTCGACCGCAAGAACGGGCAACCCCTTCGCTTTCGCCTCGTCGATTTTCCAGGAAGCCCGGACTGCCTCGTAAACGCTTCCCGCCGCAAGAATGACGGAAGTCCGGATTTTGATGATCAGAAGTATCCGGTTGCCGAAGTCGGCTTCCTTCGCCTTGGCATCTCGGAGAATCTGTTCAACGGACATACAACCGCGGTCGGCGCTGCCGTGTCCGTTCTGGATGTTCGTGAGTCCTGGATAGGCGTCGATGAGAGCGGCTTCGACTTCAAGCGCTTCCTTTTCATCCATACCATGGCGATGAATGATGGCAATGACGTCAAGTCCTTCGTTCTTGATTTCCAGAATCGTTTTGACCTTGGCACCGATGGCGTCGAGAGATTCATCGTCATCTTCGTCACGGTCTTTCCAGTTTGCCGGATCAATGGCGTTGGCGTGTTGGAAGACCCGGTTCCCTTTGCCTTTCCCAACATAGAATGTCTGTCCGGTCCGTGGATCGACGAGGCGGTAGACGTAATATCCGAGTTCCTTCGCGACTCCAGGCGGGAAGGATTGGTTGATTGGTTTTGGCACAGCTCGGTTTTCCTTTGTCCCCGGGTTTGTCGAGAAGCCCTTGGGAACGAAAGAAAGCCTCTCCGCTGTTTTCGCTGGAGGCTCTGGACGGCCTTATTCAGAAAGCAGGAGAGAGGCGCGCTTGCGCGCAACCTCGCAGCCACCGTTCTGAATAGGAAATTGTCCAGATTTCCAGCGAACGAATGGATTTGCGAGTGCAAATCGGTTCTTTTGTCTTGCCGCTCCGCTTTCCGCTCCGAGCTTTTGGCCCGTGGCTTCCGGCGGGGACCGCGGAAGGGATGTTGGCCCGCGCGCGGTGCGACAAATCGAAGCATAGCAGAGCCGCCGCGCGCTTGTCAATCGCCGTTGAGCGGCGATTGCAAGCGCGGACGGCTCTACCTGAAGCAGGAAAGGCCGCGGCGCAGAGCGCCGCGGCCGGTGACGACTTGGCGACCGGTCGACTTGACGACTTGGACCAAGTCGGCGGGTCGGCAAGTCGGCAAGTCGCGAGGTCGGATCGCGGGAACCGATCCAGGGAAGCCAGTTTCCCTAAACGGGCTTTCCGTCGTAAGTCGCCGGACCTTCGGCGACGAAGGCCGGGCCGCGTTCGCCGCCGAATGCCGGTCGGAGACGTTTGTCGGAAGAACTCGCCGCGCGGCGGCAGGGTTTGTCCAGGCCCAGACGGCGAAGAAGCGAGCGCTTGGCCTCGCGGCCGCGCTTCCACTCTTCCCAGGTAATGACGATGTCAGGCGTTTCCACCTTCGACCTCCTTCTTCATCGCCCGGAACTCCGGGAGGATCTTGAAATCGCGCAGGTCGGCGAGCCGTTCCGCCTCCGCCCAGTCGAACGTCGGATCCGCGAGGCTCGTCGCCATCATCTTCTTGGCGACGACCGCCGCCTCTTCCGAGGGGGTCGGATAGTAGGCGCCCAGAACCCGTTCCACGAGGGCCAGTTCCGGCGGGATGATTTCGATGGGGCCGTAGGGCGTTTCCAGTTTCCGCTTCGGACTGGTCGATTCGTTTTCGAGATAGCCGAGCAGGTCGACGAAAAGACCGAGAACGCGCCAACTGCGCGGCCCTCCTTTCGCGTCGAGCCGGGCCATGACATCCTGCGCCAGCCGCAGGGGGATTGCGCGGGAAAGGTAGCGGCAGAAATCGATGTCGCCCGACATGTAGCCGCCTTCCGTGTAGAATTCGACGGCGGAACCGCCCACAACGACGAGACGATATCCCTGTTCGGCGAACAAAGCCGTGACAAGACCCGAAAGCTTGAGCGCGCGCTCAAGCAGGTCTTCCGTTGCGAGAATGTCCGATTTTGCGGCTTCGATGTCCATGACGTCCGGCCTTCCGGAGTGGACCGCGGACCGCGGGAGGGATTTTGGCCCGTGCGCGGTGCGATAAATCGAAGCCTAGCAGAGCCGCCGCGCGCTTGTCAATCGCCGTTGCGCCCCTGCACGCCGCCCGCGCCGCGGACAAACGACGAATGCCGCCCGCGACGCAGTCGCGCGGCGGCATTCTCGGAGAATCGGGGCGCTACCGGAGGAACTCCTCCGCGTCGTCGCCGTAGTAGAACAGATGCGTCGAGTGGAGGTCGGCGTCGAACGAGAACACGTCCGTGTCGCGCGCGACCACGCGGCGGCCGACCAGGTCGACGACGGTCGTCCTGCGCGGCAGGCGGACGGTCTTCGCGCCCGCCGTGCGCGCATGCAGCGTGAACAGCGCGTCGTTCGCCTCGATCGGATCGTCCGAGTCGCACCAGACGTGCACGCCGGCCTTCGCGGCGAGCGACCGGATGAAGGGGATGTCGAGCTGCCACGCGCCCGAGAAGTACGACGGCGAGCCGCCGACCGTCGAGACCGTCAGCCCCGGCTTGCCGTTCGCGTAGACGCCCAGCACCTCGTCGGCCGCGACCGGGGCGAACGCCTGCGCGACCTGCGCGTCCGGCATGCCCATCCAGCGGCCGTCGCCCTCCATCTTCACGCCGGCCACGGTCGGCTCCGCGATGCGCTCGAACTCGATGCCCGTGAGGGCCTTCATGTCCGCGAGCGAATTGCCCCTGCTCCAGCCGGGCGCGTAGAGCCAGAGGATCGTCGCGCCGCGCTCGCGGATCCGCTCCACCGCCTCGCGGACGGAGTCGTCGAAGGTCAGCTGGTTCAGGAAGACGTAAAGTCTGTAGTCGCCGGCGTACCGGCCGAGGTCCTCCGCCAGCAGGAAGTCGACCGGCGTTCCGGAGCGCGCGAACTTCGTGTGCAGGGCGCCGAAGATCTCGCCGTTGTAGACCGCGAGCCTCTCCTCGGCGCGCTTCACGGTGCCGTCGGGGGCGTACTCCTGCGTCCAGCGGCCCGTCCGGGCGAACGGGCGCCGGTTGAGCGACGGCGTCGACACGATCGACCGCTCGCTCGCGACGAGCGCCACCTCGGCGTGGCGGCCGACCCGGCGCCCGAGGCAGAAGCGCATCGCGTCGAGCACGTCGCGGCCGACTTTCGCGCATTCGGGGGAATCGCAGTCGACGCCCGTCGCGAGCGCGTAGAAGTACGGCCAGCCCCCGCGGCACATCGTGGCGGCCGCGTCGCGCAGCAGCACCGCGGCGGTCTGCTCGGGGGTCAGGGTCTGCTTGAAGCCGTAGAAGTTCGGCCGGATCCGGTTGTGCGTGCGCGTGTCGTCCTCGTTGACGGCCAGGATGCCGGCGGCGTTCAGCGTGGCGGACGGCTTCATGTCGCCGCAGGCGTCGCCGATCCGGCGCTCGCCGTAGCTCTGGGGCGAAAGCAGGAAGTCGATCCGCCCGTCGTTCCCGTCCAGCAGCGTCTTGAGGGCGAAGTGACCGCGCCACTGGTCGAACCCGCTCGCGTTCAGGTAGAACGTGTAGCCGTAGTAGGTCCCCACGAGCTTGGTGCGCCCGAGCGACCGCAGCACGTCCTTCGCGTGCCCGCACGCCTCCAGCGCGTCCTTCGCGATGATCCACGAGTTGTAGTCCATGTAGGCGATCGCGTTCCGATGCCGCTCCCCGTCCCAGAGGACGTCCAGGGGCGAATCGAGCGCCTGCCGCTCGGCGAGGTCGGGGACATGCGGGTCCGCGAGCCCGGGATACCGTTCGGCGGCGAACGCCGCGAAGTCCCGTTTGTTGACGTCCGAGAAGTCGCGCACGTGGCCGGGCTTCGCGTCCCATCCCAGCCATTCCACCGTGACGCCCGAGTTCACGCGGTAGCCGATGATCCGGTTGGCGTAGGGGGACGATTCCAGACGGCGGATCGCGCGCTCCGTCATCTCCTTGATCTCGTCGAGCCCGAGCCGCGAGGCGTAGCTCCAGCTGAAGCGGCTGGCCGGGACGATGTCCCCGGTTTCGTCGGCGGCCATCTCCTCCGGGTGCCGCTGCGCGAAGTCCGCCGGCGGGTAGACCGACAGGTCCCAGACGAACCAGGCGTCGGGATTCGCCCGGCGGTATTTCTCGGCGATGCGGTCGAACGAGGAGAAGTCGTACGTACCGAGCCGCGGATGCCAGTCCACGCAATTGTTGTAGACCGTGACCGCGGTGAGCGGCATGTCGCTGTGGCGCGGCAGGCGGTCCGGGCGCCGCAGGTACTGGACGCCGCCCCACAGGAGCGGGAACGGCGTGCCGTCCAGATGGACCGTGGGCACGCCCGACACCGGCTTCACCTCGGCCCGGACCGGATGGTCGAAGCCGGGGATGTCGGACGCCTTGCGCGCGGAGATCCCCAGGCGTCCTCCGGGCCATTCCCCCCCGTCGCAGCAGACGGCGGAGGACGAGAGCCGGATCTCGTATTCGCCCGAATGGCAGTAGAGGGGCGTCTCGAACGGAATCTCCAGCCGCCAGCGGCCGTCCGCGAGGCGGACGACGTTCGAGCTCCCGAGCGACAGCGTCTCCTCCCACCACGTGGCGTCGCCGCGGCGCAGCGCGAGGTCGGCCTCGAAGTCGCCTTCCGGCGGCGCCCCCTCGAACTCGTAGCGGAGCGCCGCCGTCTCGCCCGCCCGGACGCGCGGCGACCCGGGCCCGCCGCCGAGGAAGCGTTGCGGGCGGGCGAAGTCGCGGTAGGCGAGGCGCGTGCAGCGCGGCGGCGCCGGCGGCGGGTCGGAGCAGACGACCCCCGTCCAGGCCCTTCCGTCCACGGACGACTCGAACGAGTCGTCGGTGTCGATGCGCTCCGTCGTTCCGTCGGCGTAGGCGACGAAGAGCTCCGCCAGCACGCCGCCGGGGTAGGGCCTGCGCACGCCGTACTCCATCCGGGCGTTGATCGCGTACTCCACGTCCAGCACGTTCTCCCCTTCGCGGAGAAGGGAGCGGACGTTCGCGGACGCCGGCACGCCGTCCGCCGCGCTGCGATCGTAGGCGGAGCGCATGGCGACGCGCCCGTTGAGGCTGAACGTGGCCATCGTGTCGCCGACTCCCTGGAGCCAGGCGTCCGCGGGAGCGGCCTTCAGCTCGAAGCGGCGGCGCAGCCGGTATTTCGGCGCGGGGTCGGCGCCTCCGGCGCGCCCTTCGGCGTCGGCGGCCGCGGAGATGAAGCGGCCCCCGAAGTACGGGCCCCGGACGCTGCACGCCGGGTCGTTCGCGGCGTCGTAGAAGTGCGGCGTCACGTCGGGCCATTCGGGGGCGTCCAGTTTTCCCTCCCACGCCGGCCCGGCCATCGCCGCCGCCGCCGCCGCGCAGACCGCCGCAACCGAAATTCTGTGAGCGAACATGACTTGCCTTCTCTCTCTCCGCCGTTGGCGCCCCGTCCGGACAGCCCGGCGGGCCGGTCTCTCCCCGTCCGCGCGCCACGGGGAGAAAGGATAGCCGATTCCGGGCGGCGGGACAAGGGACGAATCAAGCAGATCCAAGTAAAATCGAAGTATGTTGGCGCGAATGTGCCGCCAGTTGACGTCCTGGAGGGAGCATTTTTCAAAATCACCGAGAAGCGCTCCGACTTCGGACTGCGCTTCAACGGCGACAGGCCCTCCTGGCTCGAAACGACCTTCACGGATCTCGACGGCTCGCGCAAGCCCTTCCGGCTCCTCTCCCTGCCGTTCTACCTCGCCCCGCACTGGCGCCGGCTCGCCGAATCGGTAATCTGATCGCGGATTCCGCCCGCGTGGCGGGGTCCCCACCCCGCCACGCGAGGGCACTGTCCGCGGCGGCTACGGCGCTTCGCCTTCCGGCATCCCGAGGATGCCGGACGCGATTCTGGCGAAGACGGGCGCCGCGACGACGCCGGCGTCCTTCCATCGGGTCGACTCCGGAATCTCGAATACGACGAGGATCGTCCAGGCCCGTCCGCCCGACTCGAAGAAGCCGGCGAACATCGCGCGGTAGTCCTGCGAATAGACATTCCCCTTCTTGATCGGAAACGTCGAGGTCTTTCCCGCGATACCGAGTCCAGGAACCGCCGCCCGTCGCGCCGTGCCCTCGGGCCCGACCACGCCTTCGAGCATCGTGCGGACGATCTTGCACGTAGCGGGCGAGGCGGCCGG
>OCTW011613434.1_pt1 | contig 11881 bp, 7 predicted proteins | sample 1539671 | NCBI WGS metagenome assembly OCTW01 (sample SAMN02144230, study PRJEB22623) | gut metagenome | biome: sheep rumen | host: Ovis aries | place: New Zealand | reverse complement strand
AGAAGACAACTTTTATTTGACTTCATTGTAACAGGAGGCTCTGGCAAACGACAGTTCCTGCGCACTGATGACTGTTCGGAGTTGTTTGGGTCAAAGCCAATAATGCTGGCCCACAATAACTTTGAGTCATGGTCGACAAGATTAATTAACATGATAGAAACAAATGAAAATGACAATAAGGGCTACAAAATGGAAGACAACAAAATGATTATCTATTTGTGGTACAAAGTAGATCCTGAAGAAATATTTGACTCGTATTGTGGTGAAATGGATGTAGATGAAGAGGGTAACTATATTATGGATTATTTTGAAGGCTCTCGAGTCCTTTTAGCAGAGGGAAAGATTGTCGTAAAAGAAGACAATATGCTTGAAGTAGAAAGAGAATGTACCGTTGAAAGCATGTCAGATGACGAATATGATAACTTTATTCGTACAAAAAAGCGCGAAGAACGAAGGAGATCTCATTCAACACCCGACAGCAAGGATGATATTTACAAAGACCTGTGCCAACAAGCCGTTGATATGATAGACCCCGATGAGTTTTCATATGCATTGGAGAATGATGACATTTATGTTGAACTGCGCATTGACAATTCGACAGTCTATACCACAAGTATTTGTCCTTCGGATGAAGATGAGCTTTGAAAGATTTTACAGAAGTAATATTATTGATGATTCCTTAAATAAGTTCTCCATTCTAAATTGAATATATTATGCAGCAAGATATTGACAAATTTGATTTTACTCTATACCTGATAAACAAGACTTCGGTCAATATATTCCTTACCGGTAAAGCTGGTACGGGCAAGACGACTTTCCTTAATTATTTACGAGATAATTGTGGGAAGACTTTTGCTGTCGCTGCACCAACAGGCATTGCCGCCATCAATGCAAAAGGCGTGACTTTGCATTCTCTATTCCAACTCCCATTCTGCCCTTTTCTCCCCGACAAGATAAACATTGGCTCAGATATCAGTTCTGATAAGGTGGCATTATTATGTTCACTGAAACTGCTCATCATCGATGAGGTTAGCATGGTCAGAGCTGATTTGCTTGATGCCATTGACTATCGGTTACGAAAAGTACGTAGAGATCCTGCACCTTTTGGTGGAGTTCAATTGTTGTTGATAGGCGATTTGTTTCAACTGCCACCTGTAGCTGTCGCTGAAGAAGAGAAAGAGTTGAAAAAGTATTACGACTCTATGTTCTTCTTTGAAAGTAAGGCATTGAAAAAGACTTTTTACATAACGGTTGAGTTGGACAAGGTCTTCCGCCAGGAAAACAAAGAATTTAAGGATATTCTTAACAGTGTGCGGGAAGGTATGGTGTCGAAGGCTCAATTGGATATGCTCAATCAGCGCTATGTTCCCGATTTTGTGCCTGAGGAGGGTGTCCATTATGTCAGGCTCGTCACTCATAACAAGCAAGTGGATACGATTAATCAAAAAGAGATGAAGAACCTTTCCGGTGAAAAACGACGCTTGGATGCTCAAATCAAAGGGGTGTTCCCAGAGAGTTCTTTTCCAGTTGCGCCATCTCTTTCCTTGAAGGTTGGAGCTCATGTTATGTTTTCTAAAAACAATACTGATATGGGATATTATAATGGCTTGTTGGGTGTCGTTAGCGCATTGGAAGATGAAGTAACCGTCAAACTTCAAAGTGGAAAAGAGATCAAAGTTGTTCCAGAGACATGGGAAAATATTTAATATAAAGTCGTCGAAGCTGACCAAGGTGATGAGGAGGGTCAAACTAAATCCGACAAAAAACAAAAAAGAATAGAGCCAGAAGTCATTGGGGAGTTTACACAGATTCCACTTAGATTGGCATGGGCCATCTCTGTCCATAAAAGCCAAGGGCTTACCTTCGATCGTGCCATCATTGATGTGAGTCGTAGTTTTGCGGCAGGGCAGACATATGTGGCATTAAGCCGTTGCCGAACTCTCGAAGGTATCGTGCTATCAAACACGATCGGTTGGAGAGCCATTAAGTGTGACCGAATCGTGCAGGCTTTCTACAAAAAAGAATTAGAAGGGTTCCCTCTTACGGAGGAAAAAACTGCCTATCTCAGGAGTCTGGGCAATAACGCTCTGAAGTCATTTTGTAATGTGTTGTTTGACATCATGACACGGCTTGGTAAAGAACGGTCCGACAGTAATCTTGAATTAAACAAGAGGGGTGATGTTGTCGTCGATTGTGGCAAGGCTGCAACAGAGGTAGTCTTGCCAGAGAGGGTAAAAGCTATAGGGATGTGGGCATTCTATAATTGCAAAGCACTGACCTCTGTTAAAATCCCCGATGGGGTGACAAAAATCGGATATGAGGCCTTCCGTGATTGTGAGGGCTTAACAACAATCGAAATTCCTGCCAGTGTAACCTGCATTGAAGAAGGCGCTTTCCGTGGTTGTAAGAACCTGCGTTCAATTATCGTTTCAAAGGACAATCCCACATATATGGATATTCGGGGGGCACTATTTAGCAAAGACGGCAAAACCCTATTACGATATCCTGCAGGGAAAGGGCATCGGTAAAGCTATAACTGGGTTAACTTGGTTCACTATTAAATGGAAATAGATAAGAAATTATACCTATTTGGGGCATTTTTAATGACTTTAGGGCAAAGTGAGGGGTTAATTTATAATCAATAAAGACATAATAGAGCTTGATATGAGTTTCTTATCAAAATTACGGCTTTTGCTAGAATTCAAGAAGGTTGCTTTTACGGTCGCCATACAATCTAGTATTATTTCTATTTCTCAAAGCATCATCTACAAGTTCTTGGTATTTATCGAGTAAATTATTGGAAATACTTTCTGAATTTCTGTAAATATGGGACTTAATATCAGCTGTCACATCGTCTCTGACATTATTATTCTTTATTTGGAAGCCTGCGCCACTTTTCACACGATAGTAATTTGTGATTGCATAGCGATCATGCATTTCACGATCAACGATGATAATTGTCACTTTTGAATCATAATTACCAGTTTCTTGTCCTATTGCATCGCGAATATTGCATACTTCGTCATCAAAATTGAAAAGATATACGTCATTCGGATCAGGCTGTTTAGATAAGATTACGATATTAATAGGCTGATTGTGCACACCTGAAACAAGTGCACGGATAATTCCGTTGTCATTATTATCGTATACCCTCCTCCTCGCAAAATAATAATTATCACTCAACACAATATCTGTCATCGGAAATGCTGGACAATACGAAGACCAAGATCTAATGTTACTTACAAGTTTCTCATGATCTTCATTAAGTCTAAGAATTCTCAGGAAAATCTCTTTTTCATGACCAACAGCACCAACCAACACGCAATTGAATAGGCTGACTTCCAAACACCCCTCTTCATCATCTACAAGAAAAACACCAAGGTTTAAAGGAAGTTCACCACGATAAAGTGATTTGATATTGCCTATTGTTAATGGACGTCTAGGAACGATATCAGTTTGCGATCTTGAAAAAGTGGTCTCATTTTGCTTACCTTGACCCGCGGTTTTCATGAACCATACTTTCAATGCATTATCTTTCAGAAGATCATTTGTCTTCTCAAAATTATATCGAACATCCATATTCCTTCTTACCATACGCTGGCATTCCTCGACGAAATCGAAATCTTCTGATCTCATCAAGGAAATAATGTTCTCTTTATCAATATAAAGTTTCATAGACTATAGAATCTTGAATAACAAATCAGAAGCCTCATCATAAAACCCCTTGCCAAACTCATTACTGAAATTACCGTCAATCCGATAATCCATTTCATAAGGGTTTTTATCTGCAGGGAAATAATAGACCTTGAAAGGATTATTCTTTTTCAACTCATCATCATTTTTGAACATTTGCTCAGCTACGATTACTTGTGAACGCCGAACCAGATATTCAGAGTGAGTTTCAACAATGAAACAAAAACCATATTTGATATAGACATCTTTAAACAAGTCGGCTAATTTTGATTGGAAAGCCGGATGCATGTTCTGTTCTGGTTCCTCGATGATTATCATGGGAGTGTATGGCGTATTACCGCGTATGCGCTGACGATGAATAAATATGGCGAGACGTAGAATCAAAGTGATGAGTTGGTTTGACCCCATTCCCAGGTCTGCCAGATTAACCATACGGTTATAGTCATTGAGGATTTTAATAATATAATACTCTCCAGCAATACTTTGTACGTCATAGTCTTTGCCGATTCCAAACACCCCCAACCAGTACTTTATAAAGTCTCTTTCGGACTTTCCTATTTTCTCATTCACAAGGTCATGAAGTGTCTGCGCCATGTAATCATTGTGGTCATTGTAGTCGAATAGTGCTTTCTGAGAGATGCCATGAGCATATATATATTCCACTTGTGAATTGTTGATAATAGCTTCCAACTCATCAGCAATCTCGTAGATAAAGCCCATATGTCCCTTGGTAAATCCAAATTCGGAAAAGATTTCTGCTTTCTTTTGCTCAGCATCCATGCCAATGCCTCGAATAAGTTGTGGAATTAATGCTGCTCCAACTCTGTCGTGCGAGAAAGAGAGTTGGGTTGTATATTCAATATCCTCCCCACTATGATTCATATAGACCTTCACTTGTCTTGTCTGATAGTTGATATCAAACTTAAAGCCTAATATTAAATCAGATATCACAATCTGCGAAACAGGTATCGTAGAAGTGTCATCATGCTCAATCTGTTTAATACTTATCTCTATAATGTATTTACCAATATGTATAACAAAACTTATTTGTCGCTCCTTGTCTCCAGTTTGCAAAGCCTGCCATGAATAAGCTCTGTTGAATGTTCCTATATGAACATCATGATAATTGTTTGCATCTAGTCGGAATAACGGTTGCTCGCCTGAGGAGAAAATATTGTCATCATGTTCAACTCTCAATCCTTTGATATTATCAAGGGCAAGAAGCAAACCTTTAACCAGAGTAGATTTTCCTGCATTATTAGCACCAACCATGATATTTACACCTGATAGCGGCAACAAGGGAAGTTGCCTAAACCGCCTGAAGTTTTCGAAACCTGCACCATAGATACGAGATGAGTACTGTTCTATCCGCCGGCTGATATCGTTTTCTATTTCAGCAACGGTTTTTTGATATTGGCTGTAATATTCACGTTGTTTGTAAATGAAGTAGGTATGTTGTTCTTCACGAGTAGGGGCAATCAAAATGTGGTCATGATTGGTATCTTTCATCAATTTATAAATAATGAACTGCTCATCGTAAGCAGGATTTATCTCTATAGGATTATAGCTTAGTTTAAAACAGTATAACTCAGGGCAAGGCATATCCATTTCCTCGAAAATGAAAGTATATAGACGGACGCAGACGGGTCTTGAAGGTGTCGCATTGATCTTTATCAGTTTTTTATTAAAGGGTGAATACAAGATCAACGGACTTGTCACTATACGACAGCACAATTGCTTGCTGAATTTCTCTGTCTTTTCGTTATCAATTTGGTCAATGAATGTTTGTTTGAAGATGTCTACATACTTTTCGCCAATGGAATAATCACAGAATCCGTTTCTTTCTGTTATTGTACATTCATCAAGAGGATGTTCGCCCTCAAGATTAATATTAGAATAATGTTTCAGATAAACCCCTTCATCAGCCAGTATTTGAAATGGGTTATCTGACAAAATTTGCGAACCTACAATTTGAGACTTGTTGAAATCCGTATTAAACACCCATTCTCCTATTTTGTCATATTCTTTGTATGAGATGATATCATTAATATTTCTCCAAACGAAATTTTCTTCACCGGGCTTACGGCATACACTTTGGAAATCGTTTTTTGCATTGTATCTGAAATCATCTTTTGTTAGTTGCTGATATGTTCTGTCAAAATGACAATTCTTGATGGCAAACGTCAATTTTTCAAATGCATCATTGGAAGCTGTTCTGTTATCGTCGATAGGGAAAAATGCATATGGTACATTCTCATCTCGGTCATCAGACTTTTTACATACTATGACGCAGTTCCCCAAGTCGTCTATCATCAAAGGAATATAATATTTATAGAAGTCTTCATCCATCTTTTCCCTCGACTGATTAAAAGCGACACCAAACCCACAAGGCTTGACAATACTAAGCACGTCTTTCAGCTGAAGTGTGAAATCATTATTGTAAAATCTACTTCTATAGATAATGACACCGTCAAATTGAGCGTCTTCAAATGGAAAGATTTCAGCATCCTTATCTTCAATTAACTCCATATTGGAATAGTGCTGAAGCATTAAAATGTTTATTTCCAGCTCAGTTTGCCGAGAACATTTGTAAAAAGTAATGTGTGCCTCTGCCGGATTATTCTCCATGAGGTGTTCAAGACACTCACTTTCTTGTAAGCTAACCAATATATTACCATGTTTCATGTCAATACCTAAGTACGACTGACATTCGACAATTGTCTTGTATTCAAATATTGTCTTATAATCCTGCCAGAATTCGAAATTGTTACACATGAAAATAAAATGTTGATTATTCCATTTTGCTAGGATTTCTTCGTTTTCGGGACTCTGATAATCCGACAATTTTGAATCAGCAAGAATCGAAAGGAGGTGACTGTAATAAGGATATTCAGTTATGTTGAGCAATCTGTTCCACAATGCAAGAATTTTGTCTTTCTTTGGGTGACTGGATTTTCCTATTGCTACTCCTATGTCAATGTGGTCCTTGACAGACCTGAAGTCGAAGAGATTGATATAGCGGGCATAAATCAGAAAGCCTACTACAAGGCCATAAACATCACGATTAAATGCATCTCCTCCTTTGACAGTTGTCGTTCTGTCGTCGACATGTTCATAATAGATGTCCCTTAAGGCGAATTCCTTCTCCTTGATATCATTCAGGATATCCAAAATACTATTATTCATATATATGGTTTTTATTTACTTTCTATTTACATTCTTCTCTGAAAAAGTCTCCATATCTCTGATTGTCTAGATCTATCACATACAATTTTTCTTTTGCCCTAGTGATACCTGTATAAATTAGTTCTTTTTCGTCTTCATCTTTTGAGACATAATATTCAAGGCCAGACGAGCTAGTCGCTTCTGGTAAAAGAATAAGAATTACATTTTTCGATTCCCATCCTTTAAAACTATGGATAGTAGACAGTTTTATTAAAGCTGACCCACATTTGAAATGACGCTTTTTACTGGCACGTACCTCTTTCAACGCGTCTTCAAATGAAATGGAAGCATTTTTAAGCTCATCATATTGTTTTTGCGACTCAAAAGTGGTCATGGTCTTGTTTTTACCCTTATTCTTACAATAATTAGTGTCAATGTCCCTAAGCACTTTCACGGTTTGAGATAATATTGTGAAAGTGGTCCTAGTATCCTCATCAGGATGCTCTTCGGCATATTGGTCCATAATTTCCTGACACTTTTCATAAAGCCTTGTCGCGGATGTGTTTTTAGGCAAGTGATAATAGTAAAGGTTCTTCTCGAAAGAGAGTTCCATCTGGATTCCTATTGGCGAGACTAGGTGAGCATCGTAAAACTTTTCTTGGAAATGATTAGCAAGAAAAACCAGGTCTTGATTGACAAAACGGTAACTCTTAGCCAGGCTATTATTCCATACACCTCCGATTGTACCTAGTTTTATATCCCCATTTACATCTAACGGCCTTTCATATATGTTTTGTTTGGAATCACCAAAAACGACGAATTCACCTTGAGGCATCAGGAAGTATTTCTGTAATATTTCGAGCCACTCGGTCTTATAATCCTGGACCTCATCAATGAATATCGCAGCATAGCGCTCAATCTCACTTGATACCTCATTAAAATAATTTAAATCATCATACGAATCGAGATTTCTCACCTTGATGCCGTGATTCAGTGCCTGGGCATTGAAAAACTGATGATAATTCATAAATTCAAACATGTCCCACGAGAAATCTTTTCTAACGTTGTCCAACCTCATTTGCAAATAATTGGTCAATGTTATATTATAAGACAAGATAAGAATTTTCCCTCCTGTTCTCAACTGAGCATTAACAGCACGTTCGCATAGCACCTGTGTCTTTCCTGAGCCGGCTACGCCATTGATTTTTTGTTTTGTAGCTTTACTTTCCATCAGAACAACTTGTTCATGAGAAGGGGTAATTTCGACGCCTGACTTGAATGAGTGCCAATTGCCAGATATAGCCCTCATAAAATTCTTATAAATCATTGGCATAAACAGATTATTCTGATTCGACATACGTAATTCATGTATCAATTCTTCCGAAGTCTTTCTGCGTAGCGTATCCTTATCAACGAGGTGCGTATATGATAATACTATCGCTGTCAGTTTTTTATCAAAGTCAAGTTCTTTTTCTTCACTATATTTTTTTTCAAACTGCTCTATTGAACCTCCAATGATATAAATCATCTTATGAATGACAGCCCAATAACTAGTGTTGACCAATGATTTGGCCAGAAGATCTTTCACATGTACCTCAATCAGATTTCTTTGATAAGATTTAATCGTTTCAATAGCTATGCTGCTTGAGTTTTCTGGTTTATGGGCTGTTACCAACAAGACACCTATGCCTGGTCGAATGATTACCATCAATGGCTTATCTCCTCCAATGTTTGGTTTTATAAAAATGGAATCATCATAAGCCAATCCTTCCTTCAACTTGACATACAACTCAAATTCATTTTGCGTCAGAACGTGATTATTCAAAAGCATATTGTCGTCATAGTCATCGAATACAGGCTGCTGCCCTATCAGAACCGGTTGGAGTTTTTCAGGTTTCAAATTAATACCGCTCCCGTTATATTCAAAGCAATCTGTACAGCAGCTCAATACATGATGCGTGCTCTTCGTATATCCGAACTTTCCCTCATCAATCAGAGATATCTTCCTGGTATTCGGAAACATATTTGCAAACTCATGAATTCGATAGTGATTGGTATTCATAGGCCCCATACACATAACATAATGTGTGCGGTCTTTGTCTGCAATTAATTGCGCAAGTGCTGGTAAATTGACAGTATCTATATCTAATATGTTGGAAAAAATATGAATAACCGTATTGCAACTGTAAGAAAGATTATCCACCTCATCATGAGAACCATTTCCGGGAAGGTATTTACATAAAGTGGCTATATTAATGTTGTCATTTAAAATCTTGACGTTAAACACGGCTCTACGAAGGGCTGCATCCGATGGTTCTATCAATGTTATTTTTTGTAGGAGTGAATCTTTTTCATGTTCTTTTAAAAGCTCAAGTAAAACCAAGGAACCGATACCCTGACCACACCCCCAGTCAATAATTTCGAATTTGTCATCCAATTTTTTAAAATTAAATTTCTGGAAAGCGGCAAGACACTTCATCTCATGCATCTCGCCATATGCTGCAATATAAGCATTAAGCTGGTTGTCGGTTGACAACAAATCTACTCCATGGTTTATATATGTCCATGGTTTGCGACTTAGAGACTCTGGAAGTTGCGATATGCAAAAAGAAAAAATCTGCGAAACTGTCATTACACGTCCTGCTTCCTGTAACTCTTGATTTTTAGCTCTTAATGCTCTTTCATAAGGTAATATATTCATATTTATTTTCCTGTTATCGTTTCTGAGTATAAGTTTTGTTGATGCTCTTGGTAATTCCGTTGAGCTGTCTCTTTAGATATATTAGCATAACAATATTTGCATAGATGCACACAAGTATTGTACTCTCCAATATCTTTGCTTCTCATGCATCCACAAAATAATCGTTGATTTTTATCGCTATTGTCGCCTCTGGTCGCATATTTACCATTAGGAAGGAGAATTGCATCATTGGGTAATTGCTCAGTCTCACCAAAGATATTCGGTGTTGGCATGTCTTTAATCTCCGCCTTCAATACTTTCATTAATATCTTGTCTTCGTATGCGAACCTAATCATTAACTTGTCATCGATGCAGTGATTTGCATGTATGCCAAATTCACTCAGTTTGAGTTCTGGATTCTCGGCACAAGTAGCTAATTCATAATTCCATGACTTGTTTAATTCTGCAAGCCTTAAAGCAAATTCGAGCATACTATTTGAATCCCATTCTCTGTATGCTATCTGTTCTTTTGCCAGATTAGACGCAACCTTCCGGTAGATTCCAATATCAGCAAAACTAAAGACAAGCTTTTCTGTGTAACCTTTTAGTTGGTTCCCAATATTCTCTATCTTGGCAAGGAGCTTGTCGATGGTGATGTTATCCGCCAACACTAGTGGGTCGAAACGCCATATGACATGTCCTTCCCCCATAGTTTCAACCAGCCTTTTAAATGTTTCTATGCGGCTGGAAAGCTTTGGTACCTGAGGCTCTAATCCTTCTTCTTCATAATCATTCATTGAGTATTGAATATAGCATCCTATACCATGTTCTTTCAATTCACTAAGATGTTTTAATAACGGTCGGGGATTTTTTGACCAAAATACTATAAAACGGGTATTCTTATAGGACACGTAGCCTTTCACACCATTAAATGGATTTGTCCATGCAGAGTATCCTACTTTGAGTCGGTGAAAAAACCAGTCAGCATAGAAGGCGGGAATATCAGTACTCCTACTTGCAGACACTATTTCTGGAACCTGCATCGTAACATATTCTCCGTTTTCACGTTGTAATATTTCTTTATTCCAAGATGCCATATTTTTTTTGAATATCTTGATAGATTATAATACTTTTAAAGATTAAATGTATGTTTTAATGAAACCTGAGATATTGTCAGTTGCTATACTGTTGCTCTTTACTGCTTTTTTGTTTGTTTCATGATGGTGACAGTTTTGCCGAACATCACATATGTAGCCACGTAGGTTTTCAGATAAGTAGGGAACCCATCAATCAGAGAGAATCATAAATACCACCATGGTGGTAGTCGCAGATGATATTTTATAGAGAATTGATCTGAATCTATGGTTTATATATCTGTAATTTGAAAGAACTACTTTATTCCGATACAAAAATAAAAAAAAATGATGATATAATAAACAAGAAAGGGGAAAAAAGTTTTTTTTATTTTTTTTTGTTTATCTTTGCCATATCAATGATGATTTGTGCTTACCCTCAAGCGTAGTCCTAAGGTAAGTAGGATCATTGGTATAACATAATCCTGAGTAGCTTTGTGTTACTCATAATCCTATAAATAATAAACATAAGGACTGCGGTATTTATGATTATATGAAAACAAAAGGTAACAATTATAGTGATGCAGGCGACTATGAGAACGCCATGAAGTGTTGTCAGGTAGTGGGACATTTATTCGCATAAGATGTTTTGCAAATGCTTTAGATATCAAGCTTCAACACGTCAGGTTTTTGCTACATGCATTTTGATAGCAAACGCTTTAAAGAAGAGAATGAATATATTAATCTGAATTATTGTACGCCAAAAGAAATAGAGCCTACATTATATGTAAAACGTAAAGCAACTTAAAAACCAGTTTCTGAAATGGATATAGAACAATTACAATGGGAATTCAAGGCACTCACCTCGGCAGAACTGCGCCAATTCCTGCAAAGGCATTTGGAAGGACTGAGAGACGCATTGGAATTACGTATCAAATGCTGATTAAGGATGTTGACGCTGAAGAGATTATCTCGGACCTGATGGGTGATCATGACATGACGGTATCTGACCTGCTCGATATCTACGGTATTATAAGAAGCATCAGAGATATATTCTTAAATATGAAAAGGAATGAATAACATAGAAGACAAAGCTCCCTTGTCTCATTGGCCATCACGTTTTTCTCACCAGGTGCACCCTCATGGGGTGGAAAACTATGGGCGCTGAAACTGGGTGCATAGAAAAGAGCGAGATAGTCTTCTTTCATACAATAGACCATTCATTTCGTACAATCAAGATGTCTTTTCTTTGTTAGTATCTATCATAATT
>OCTW011607590.1_pt1 | contig 11881 bp, 6 predicted proteins | sample 1539671 | NCBI WGS metagenome assembly OCTW01 (sample SAMN02144230, study PRJEB22623) | gut metagenome | biome: sheep rumen | host: Ovis aries | place: New Zealand | reverse complement strand
CCCCCTGCGGCCTTTTCGCCCTCTACGACTTTCCCTTCGGAAAAGTCCCGGGCCCGGCCGTGCGGCTGATGCCGCACCTTAAGCCGCGCTCTCACAGCCATAACCAGGGCGGGGGCCTTGGAAGCCCGGCCCCTGCACCCCACAAAGCCATGGCTTTGCTGGGGCCCCGCACGCTCGATACCTCGCGGCCTCAGGGGCCAGGGGTGTGCCGCGCGGGGTGCGGCTGGTGTGGCCGGAATGATTTCCGAAGGAAGGTGGCGAAAAGGCCGAGGGGGTGCCGGGGGATTGATCCCGAATGGAAATGTTGCCTTTGGGTCGAAGGTAGGTAGAGGAGCGAAGCGACGGCGTCGCCATCAGGCGACCGGTCGGGCCGGGTATTTGCCGCCAGGCAAATACGAAAAGGCGAAAAGGCCGAGGGGGTGTCGGGGGATGGTATCCCCCGTATCTGAAGGTGCCCGAGGTGGGAATCGAACCCACACGTCTTTAAGGGACAATGGATTTTGAGTCCATCGCGTCTACCATTCCGCCACTCGGGCTGAAGGATCCGGGTGAGGTCGGCGGCGAAACCATTCGGCGCCGAAAACCCGGCCGGAATTCGGAAAGCAAAGGTAAGCTAAAAACGCGATTATTCAAATTTTATGGCTAATTTCGCGAAGTCATGGCCAGCTCCGACCGACCATCCTGAAAGATCATGAAAAAACAAGCGTATATAGTTTATGACAATGCGGTAGAAGCCTTCGCAAAGAAGCTCTCTGAGCAGTGGCAAAAGGACGGATACTGCGAGGTGAAAGCAATGATGGCCATTCAGGCCACGGAAAACAACAAGACCCTCTCGACGGTGGAGTCGATCTGCTCGTGGCTGCTCGGACTGGGCGCCGACAAGAGCGCGACACTCATCGGCATAGGTGGTGGAGTCACCACCGATATGGTCGGGCTCGCCGCGGCGCTCTTCAAGAGGGGGATTGACGTCGAATATGTGCCTACGACCCTTCTGGGGCAGGTGGATGCAGCGATCGGTGGCAAGACCGGAGTGAATCTCGACGGAGTAAAAAATGCTCTCGGGATAGTCAGACTGCCTAAAAAGGTCCACATCCTCGAAGAATCGCTCGAGACTCTCAGTCCCGAAGAATTCCGCTCGGGAGCAGCCGAACTTCTCAAGACCTTCATCCTCTTTGACGCCGGGCTCTACGCCAAGGCGGTGAGGATATTCTCGCTCGTGCAGGGCGCAGGCTATACCAAAGAAGCGATCAAATCAGCCCTTCCCGAGATCATCGAACTCTCCAGGGCGGCATCGGCCTGCAAGGAAAAGGCCGTGAAGAAAGACCTTTTCGACAGGGACAAGCGCCACCTGCTGAACCTCGGCCACACCTACGGTCATGCCATCGAGTGGTGGCAGAACGTGGACGGGGGCCATGTGGCAGTGTCCTACGAGGCTAAGCAAGGAGCCTATGCCGAACCTGAGAAGCCGAGCCTGACGCTGGCCAATTTCACCCACGGCGAGGCGGTCGCAATCGGGATGGTCATCGCTGCCAGGCTCTCCGAGATTGAGGGCGTGGCGCAGCCCGGGCTCGCGGCGAGGATCGCCGCCGACCTCGAGGCTTGCGGGCTTCCGACAGGACTGCCGGTAGACGCCCAGGAACTCCTTCCCGCCCTTGCCAACGACAAGAAGAAAGACGGTGACAAGATCGATTTCGTCTTCTTGAAGGAAATCGGCAAGCCCGTCCTCAAGAAACGCCGTCTCAAAGACCTCCTCATCGCAAGATAATGATTTGTACAACCATTCAGCATAAGACCCTCGAGCAGATCTGGAGCATCCTCGACGACCCCTACGTCGAGATGGCCGAAATCCGTCTGGATCTTTGTAACCTCACCCGCGAAGAGACAGAAGACCTCTTCGGCAGCGCCGAGAAGCCCCTCATCGCAACATACCGTGTCACGGCTCAGTCCAGCGCCAAAGACTTCAATTCAGAGTGGGAACGGGCCCGCCGCAAGATGACGGTCGCCGTGGAGGCCGGGGCAAGGTTCGTCGATGTGGACCTTGCTGCGCCAGTGGGCGTGAGCCAGTATTTCCAGAAGCTTTGTCGCAACACCGGGACGAGGCTTATCCGTTCATTTCACGACTACTCAAAGACTCCGGAACTCTCTTATCTGGTCCAGGCCGTTCAGCGCTGTTTCCGTTATGGGGCCGACATCGCGAAGATCGTAACTACCGCGGCCTCAGAGCAGGACTGCGAGACCGTCGGGCAGCTTTACTCATCGGAAGAACTAGCCTCCAGCCGCACCCGACTCATTGCCTTTGCGATGGGCGAAAACGCCGGAAGCACACGTATCGACTGCCTTAAAAAAGGCGCGCCTTTCACCTATGCGGCTTTTGACGAGCCCGCCGCGCCCGGACAGCCCCTTCTCGAAGACCTCCACGCCAAGGTCTACGGCGACTTCCTCGGACTCTTCCGCACCGACTTCGAGGTTCCGTGCTCCAAGAGTTTCGCGCAGCGCGCGGTGATAGCCGCAGCGCTAGCTGAAGGCACGAGCCGCCTCTATAACTACACCCCCTGCGACGACAATGAATCTGCCGTCAAGGTAGCACGCGCCCTCGGAGCGAAAGTCACCCGCAGAGGCAGCACGCTGACCATTTCCGGCATCGGGCCGGTCAGGAACCGTCTGCCGGTCGAGAAGATCGACGCAGGCGAATCGGGCATCCTCGCCCGCCTGATGATTCCGCTGCTCGCGCAGATCGGGACGACCCCCGTGAGCATCACGGGCCGCGGCACCCTCCCCGGCAGGCCGCTCGCAGGCGCATCCGATATCATGGCCGCGTTTGGGGTGATCGTGCGCAACGAAGCCCCCCACGAAGGGCGCGAGATCTACGTTCCGCTCGCGGTGAAGGGCGAGCTCATTCCCGGCACGGCCGACATTCCCGGCAAGCCCGGCTCGCAGCTGATCTCCGGCCTGCTGATGGCCTTGCCGCTCTGCGAGAAGCCCTCGAGGGTCTACGTAGGCGAGCCCAAGAGCATCCCCTACATGTTTATCACACTCGATGTGCTGCGCCGCTTTGGCGTCACGGTCGGCGCGCAGCTCGAAGGCAACGCGGAGATGCTCGAAAAGCAGGACTGGAGCTACTGCACCGGAATCAACTTCACGATAGAGGGCGGCCAGAGCTACAAGGCTGCCGAGATCGATCTCGAAGGTGACTGGAGCGCAGCAGCCAATTTCCTGGTGGGAGGCGCAATCTTCGGCGGGGTCGAGCTCTCCGGCCTCGATACCACCTCGCTCCAGGCCGACATTTCGATCATGGACGTGCTTGTTGAAGCCGGGGCCGCCCTTGCCTACGAAGACGACGTTGTGTCAGTGCGAAAGGCCCCGCTCGAAGCCTTCGACTTCGATCTCAGTCACGCCCCCGATATCTTCCCGATAGTGAGCGTGCTCGCGGCATTCTGCGCCGGCACCACCACCCTCCCGGGAGTCAGCCGCCTGCGTGGAAAGGAGTCTGACCGCGCCGCCGCCATCCTGGAGATGCTCTCAGGCTTCGGGGTCCAGGCCCGCATAGACGGAGACGAGTTGCAGATCGAAGGGGAGACTCTCACCTCGCGCCTGCTCGGAGGCCGCTTGCTTCGCGGCGGGAAGTTCTCCTCGCACCATGACCACCGTATGGCGATGGCCATCCGGATAGCCTCCATCGGCGCCGACGGCCCGGTCACCATCGACGATCCGGCCTGCGTCACCAAATCTTTCCCTGATTTCTTTGAACAGTTCTCGTAGCATATGAAAAAGACCACATTGTTAGCAGCTCTGATTCTGATGGCGTCATGTAGGCCGGTCGTCCTTCCTTCCGGCCCTGAAGATTCGGGACACCCTCGCGACACTGTTCCGCAGCAGAAGTCTGATGCGTGGCTCGACGTGAAGGCCGACAAGACCACCGTGATGACTCCCGGCGAGACAGTGAGCATAACCATCCGTTCCAACTATGACTGGGAATACACCCAGACCGGAGACATCCTCTTCGAGAAGGAACGCAATGACAGCACGCTGGTGCTCGCGGTAGGATCCAACCTCAATTTCGAGGATGACGACATGCACTATTTCGTGTTCGAGTCAAAAGCTAATTCGGCAGTGGTCAAAGCCTTGAAAATCAAGGTTAAATGTCCGGCGCTGGTCGATTTCGTCTTCGACGATGACGGCACTGCCCACGACGCTTCGCCCAGTAAGAACTGGATCGATTCCAAGAAGGCGGTCAATATGATGACCTACTACAATGAGTCAGCCGGACGCAATGTGGCGAGGTTCTTCAACGGCCTTGGGGCTTTTGTCGACGAAGGATTCTACAAGTTTGACTATGCACGCAACCAGGAGGCCAAGGACGCTCTTGCCGACGGGCACACCATGGAGGTGCTCTTCATGCTGGGCGAAGAACTCGGCTCCGTAGGCGAAGTCAAGATGTTCTCGTCGATGGAGCAGGGCGGCACGGGCTTCCTGATTACGGATGCATCGCGAGGCCGCCAGATAACCTTCCTCCCCAACACGACGGATGCTTCCGGCAAGGCCTGGAGGTGGTGTACGAGCGGCGTGGTCCCCGAAGTGGGGAAGTACTACCACGTGGTTGGCGTCTGGGACAAAGAGGCCGGCAAGGCCAAGATCTATGTCGACGGCCAGCTCAAAAATACGGTGGCGGCAGCCGGGTCTTTCAATTTCCCCAACGGTGCCGCTTCACAGTGGCTTTGTGTGGGCGGTGACCCGTCGGGCGCCTCCTGCCAGAGCGCTTGGAACGGCGACGTCGTGATCGCCCGCGTCTTCGACGCCGTGCTCGACGACGCCGCGGTCGCCGCGCTCTGCGCCCGCGCGCCCAAGGACCTGGCCCAGTCTTCCATAAAGATCTCCAACGTCCTCTATATCCCCGATTGCCAAGTCGCCCCAGGAGGCACCTATACCGTTGCCGGCGATGGCTTTAAGTCCGGCGACAAGATTGTGCTCGAATCTTCGCAGAAGTTCGTATGTTCCACCCAGATCCTTGAAGACAGGGCAGTTGTCACTATTCCCAAAGACCTTAATGACGGCACCTACAAGATATATGTGCTCCGCGGGTCTGAATCGGCAGTACTCGGCGCGGCGATCCTCGACGTCACCGACACCCCGCGCGAGATCCATGCTCCTAAAGTCGTAGCCCACAGAGGCTTCCATAAAAACGGCCGGCCCGAGAACTCGATAGCGGCGGTTGCTGCCGCCCAGAATGCGGGTTTCTACGGCGCCGAGGTCGACCTGTGGATCACCACCGACGGAGAGATCTTTGTCAACCACGACGGCACCATCGGCGGCAAGTCCATCCAGAACAGCACGGCCGCTGACCTTAAGGGTATCACCCTGTCCAACGGCGAGCCTCTGCCCACCTTCAAGCAGGTTCTGGCGCAGGCAAAGACCAACACTGCAACCCGCATCGTAATCGAAATCAAGCAGCACTCATCCGCCGAACGCAATCAGGCCTGTACCGCCGAGATGCTCCGCCTGGTCGACGAATACGGCCTCGCGGCCGATGTAGATTACATCAGCTTCGGCCACGATATCTGCAAGCAGATCGCCGTCGCCAAACCCGGCTCAATTATCGGCTATCTTACTTCAACGACAGATCTCGCCGGGCTCAAGTCAGACGGGATCACCTGCGCGGATTTCGCCTACTCATACCTGTTTACCCACACCGAGCTTTTCGACAAGGCTCACGACCTGGGTATGCTGGTCAATGTATGGACGGTCAACTCCGCAACAGAGATGATGCGGGCCATCGGCCTTGGTGCCGACTTCATCACGACCGACAATCCCGATGTCCTGGCGGATATCGTCGAGCGGTTCTTTTAGTCTCGGGGAATTTCCGAAATGACGATCGCGGAGGAGACTATCCTCTCGCTGCCGTCGCTCGGGTGATTGAGGACTTTGCCCTCAGAGCCGACAATGCAGCTTGAGCCGCCTCCGTCGAGATTCATCGCGTCGGTGCAGCCAAGCGAGATGAACTTGGCCGCGAATTCGGCGAGCGTGTAGCCTTTGCTGCCGCCTGAGCCGCGTCCGTCGCAGACTATCAGCACAAGTTTGCCGTCTGCCGTGATACCGGCCCCGGTGCGGGGTGCGCGTGAGAATGCCGCAGTCCCGCCGGCGTTGAGGCATTCGCCCCAATAGGCATCGGTCGAGATATCTACGCCGTCTTTTACAAGGCGGGGTCCGCCGCCTATGGCATCTTCCGGCTCCCAGCTCCATGTGCCTTCGCAGTAATCAGCCGTGGGAGGCTCGCTCATGAAAGTTTCTGCCTTCTCGTTGTTGTCGAGCCACGAGGGGAAGACGGTGTGGGTCTTGAAGGCCACGCTGGTGCAGTAGACCCACTGGATCTCGAAATGGCCGTCGGGCATCCGTCCGATTGCTGAGCGCACGGGATATATGGTAGCCTGTGCGTTTTCGTCGCCTGGCCAGTTGAAGGCGCGGAAAGCGTTAATGATGAAGTTGCCTGCGTGGGCTACGAGACTCACTGATGTGATACCGGCAAAATACCCTCCGTTGGTGACAAGCACCGCCTTGCCGAGGTCTTCGGAAAGGTCGGCGAAAAAGCCCGACGGGGCCTTTTTCTTCTGGGCCCTTGTGCATGTGAAACGCAGGTTGGGGTTTTCAGCGAAGTCGATGGTCGCGATGTAGCCAAGGCACTTGCCTCCATCTCCCAGATCATCTGTAAACTGCTCGACGCTCACACCTACCGGGTAGCCGTCTACCCAGCTCCAGTCCTTTTCGGGCTCCTGTGGGGTGGGGGTGTCGGTCGAGTCGGCCGGCGTGGAAGGGGTGTCAGTCGTGTCGGTGATGTGGGTCGGCGTGGAAGGGGTGTCGGGAGTATGGGAAGGGCCGCAAGCCGCCATCGCGGCAAGCAAGGGCAATAACAGCAAAACTTTAATGAACAGGCGCGTCATACTGCAAAGATAAAATATATTTTCCTTGATTTTTTAATTACATCCCCACGTGCGTGGGCAAGTAGTCCAAATTTTTTTTTAATTTTACAACACCAAAACTAACCAAAATAACAAATGACCAAAACTGAAAGCTACAGATTCTTCAGGATTCCGCTGGCTGTTCTCGCCTTCTTGCTGATCTCCGCGCAGGCCTTTGCCCAGATAAGCGTGAGCGGCACTGTGCGCAGTGATGCCGGCCCGGAACCTGGAGTGATCGTCTATGTCAAAGGCAACGCCGGCAGCGGTACCATGACCGAACCGGACGGCACCTACTCAATCACGGTGCCCGGCCAGGACGCCGTCCTCGTCTTCAGCCTCATGGGCTACAAAGAGGTTGAGCAGAGGGTCGGCAGCCGCACACGCATCGACGTCACCCTCGAAGAAGACGCCAACCTCCTCGAAGAGGTCCTCGTCGTGGGCTACGGTACCCAGAAAAAGGAATTCGTCGTGGGCTCCGTCTCACAGGTGGGCAGCAAAGATCTCCTCAAGGCCCCCAACACCAACGTCTCCACGATGCTTACCGGGCGTCTTGCCGGTATGACAGCCGTCCAGACCACCGGTATCCCCGGCGGCGACCAGGCTTCGCTCCTCGTTCGCGGTACCTCCACCTTCAATAACTCCTCGCCGCTCATCCTCGTCGACGGTGTGGAGCGCTCGATCCAGTACATCAACCCCAACGACATCGAGACCGTCTCCATCCTCAAGGATGCTGCCACCGCTGCGATCTACGGCGTGCGCGGAGCCAACGGAGTCGTGATGGTCACCACAAAGAGCGGCAGCACGGGTAAGGCCCAGATAGTCTACGACGGATCCGCTTCGTTCGATACCAACACGGTCACCCCCGAACTCCTGACGGCCGACGAATACATCTACTGGCACAACAAAGCCCGCGAGATGGACAATCAGAAACCGTTCTGGACTCCGGAGCGCATCCAGAGCCTCAAAGACCGCGGCCTCTATGGCGAGACCGACAACTGGGCCCTGATCTACAACGACTTCGGACTTACCCGTCAGCACAACATCTCCGCAAGCGGCGGAACCGACAAGTTCCGTTACTTCACCTCGGTGGGCTATATGAACCAGCAGGGTATCCTGAAGAACACCTCCCTGGAGCGTTACAACGTGCGCGCCAACCTCGACGCCAAGCTCTCCAAGGGCCTCCGCTACAACATCAACCTCTCGGCGGCCAATTCCGCGAGGGTATGGCCGGGTCTGAGCATGCGTTCGAGCAGCGGCTCCTGGCAGGGCGAGTTCTCGCCTCTGCGTCAGGCCTGCTACGCTATCCCTATCCTTGCGAGCGAATACGAAGGCCTGCCTCTGGGCTACAACACCGGAGTCTATACTTACACTCCTCTCGCCGCCCTCAACACAGGCTTCCAGACAGAAGACAGGTGGATGGCCGAAGTCCGTTCCAACCTCGAGTACGACTTCGGAGCACTCGAGATAGGCTTCCTCAAGGGCCTCAAGGCCGGTGTCAACCTCGCCTACAACTTCGACTACACCCTCAACCGCAACTATCTGGAAAGTTTCAAGCTCTACTCCTACAGCGCCACTACGGACCAGATCAACAAGGTCACATCCCTCGGTATCAGCGAGAACAACTTCAACAAGTCTCACTCGATGGGCTACAACATGACCATCCGTCCGCAGATCACCTACGAGCGCGACCTTGGCAAGCACCATCTCTCAGGGCTTTTCTTCCTGGAGCGCTACACCTACCACGGCGACACGATGACAGGCTACAAAACCGGCTTCGCCGAGGGTTCGCCTATCGACCTCAATCTCGGACAGACCTTCTCCCAGACACCTGTCTCCGGTGGCTACAGCGACTCCGGAAGGGTTGGAGCTGCCGGGCGCCTCAGCTATGCCTACGACAAGAAGTATCTTGCCGAGGCGACGCTGCGCGCCGACGCCTCCTATAAGTTCGATCCCAAACACAGATGGGGCTACTTCCCGTCTCTCGCCCTCGGCTGGGTACTCTCGGAAGAGGACTGGATGAATGTTGCGGCAATCGACTACATGAAGGTCCGCGCCTCGGCGGGCGTGCTTGGATCCGACGACACGTCGGCATACCTCTATATGCAGACCTACCGCTCGACTTCGCCTTCAACCACCATCTTCATCGGCGGCTCGCCCTACTCCATCTACTATACTTCCAACTACGTCTACAACGACCTTACATGGTCGCGGACCAACACCTACAACATAGGCTACGAGGCCAGGATGTTCGGCAACCGTCTCTCGATGGAATTCGACGTGTTCTACAAGTACACATCCCGCATTCTCGAGTACGACGACACCGGATTCTATTCGCCTTCGCTCGGCGGCAACAACCCCGTCTGGATGAACACCGGCGCAGTCGACAACCGCGGCTTCGACATGACGGTCAGCTGGGGCGACGCCTTTGCAAGCGGCTGGAGCTATACCATCACCGGTATCCTCGGATGGTCCCGCAACAAGCTGATCTCCAGGCGCCTGTCCGACTCCTACCCGTCGTACCGCGCCCAGCTCGGTCAGCCTCTCGGCTCATTCTACGGCTTCCATGCTCTCGGCCTGTTCCAGACGCAGGAAGAAGTTGACGAGTATCCTTATCCCGCACCTTCGGGAGTCGCCGAGGTCGGTGCCATCAAGTATCAGGACGTCAACGGCGACGGCAAGATCAGTTCGACCGAAGACTTCGTCAAGATCGGTCGCTCGAGCACCCCTGAGATGACTTTCTCGCTCAACTTCGACGTGGCCTACAAGGGTGTCTCGCTCAGTGTCCTGATGCAGGGCGCGACCATCTGCGACTACGCTCTCTGCGGCACATGGTCCAACGGCAACATGGACAACACCATGTACACCCGCGCCTTCTACGGCGGCGGCAATACCCTGCGCTATCTCGTTGAAGACGCATGGACGCCGGATAATACCGACGCCCGCTATCCCCGCCTTTCGGCCAGCACCAACGCCAACAACGCATGGCTCTCCGACTGGTGGATCCGCGACGGAAGCTACCTGCGCGTGAAGAACGCCCAGCTCGCCTACGACTTCCCCTCATCGATGTTCGCCAAGACTCCGGTCTCCGGAGTCAGAGTGTTCCTGGCGGGCACCAACCTCCTCACCTTCTCGGCCTTCAAGTACATCGACCCCGAGAATCCCGGTATCAACAACGGCTACTATCCCCAGCAGAGGACGGTAAGCCTTGGAGCTAAGGTTACATTCTAAACAGGGAGGAAACAATATGAGAAATATACTTAAATACATAATAATCGCATCTGCGGCAGTGAGCCTGAGCTCATGTTCCGACTGGCTTAACGAGGCTCTCGACATCGATCCTTCCGACCTCTATTCGCCTTCGGCAGTGTGGTCGACTGAGACCAGTGCAGACCAGTACCTGCTCGGCCTCTATAGCATCATCCGCGAGAACACCGGCAACATCAACGGCGACGGCAACCTCGCAGGAGTGTGGGATGCTTATTCCGATATCCTCAAGTCCAATTCCTGGAATCAGTACAACCACAATTACAACATGGGCTTCTGCCAGGGTCCCTGGAACGGCCAGAATGCAGGCGTGTTCGAGTGCTGGAGCGACTCCTACACCCGTATCCGCCGCTGCAACGAGTTCCTGCGCGACGTTCCGGTCTACGGCAAAAACCTGAGTGCCGACTATGTCGAGACCCGAAGTGCCGAGATGAAGTGCATCCGCGCATTCGTCTACTTCAAGCTCATGAAGGTCTACGGCAAGTGTGTCAAACGCGACGCAGTCGACGGCCCTGATCAGAATGACAAAGCGCTCGCCACTCCCGACGAAATCTGGGATTTCATCGAAGCCGACCTTCGCGAAGCCGGCAGTCACATCCGTCTCAATCAGCCCCGTGGCCGCATCACCCGCGCTTATGCCTGGGGCCTGCTCTCTTCCGCCGCCCTTTATGCGCAGCGCTGGGATCTGGCCATCGAGGCCGCTGACTCGTGCGAGGCCTACGGCGGTCAGTTGGACCCGAGCTACGCCAATGTCTTCGACGACATCGACAGCCCCGAGCATCTTCTCACCTTTGAGTTCCGTCAGAACAAACTGACCCACAGGGGTGACGTCTTTTTCCGTCCCCTCGGCGATGGCGGTGAAAACAGCAAGCACCCCGGAGCCAATGTCTATGCGGTCTTCGGCCCCACTTCGGAGCTCGTCGACAGCTATGAGATGGCCGACGGCACTCCCTTCGACTGGGATACCTACGGCTCCGACCCGTACGCAAACCGTGATCCCCGTTTCTACGCCACCATCCTCTACAACGGAGCGAACTGGGAAGGCCGCAAGATCGAGACCTTCGTCAGCGCCGACACCTCCGTTTTCAAGCATGGCCGCGACAGGATCGTTGAGTTCAACACCTCCGGCTCCGCCGGCTCCACCGTTACGGGCTACTACCTCAGGAAGTTTATCACTGAGAACCAGACCGACTGGGAGAAATACGGCAGCGACCACTTCGGCATCGCGATGCGTTTTGCAGAGGTCGTGCTCAACAAGGCTGAGGCCTACGCACAGAAAGGTGATTTCACCAACGCTTACAAGCAGCTCAAGCGTGTCCGTGACCGCGTAGGCATGCCCGAAAAGAGTGGATCAGACCTCGCCACTGCCATGGCCGACATCAAGCATGAGCGTATGGTCGAGCTTGCCGGCGAAGGCCAGCGCTTCTGGGATCTGCGCCGCTGGAGAGACGCAGTCGAGGTGATCAATGAGAAGAATTTCCACGGCTGCTGGATCACGAAGAAGACCGACGGCACCCTCGAGTACAAGCAGGTAGTCTGCGACGGTGCGGGCTTGGTCCACACCTTCCTCGAGAGCTACTATGCATTCTCGCTCCCGCTTACCGAAATCAACAACAACAACTCTATCGATCCTTCAGACAACAACCCCGGATGGTAATATGAAAAAG
>OCTW011606708.1_pt1 | contig 11889 bp, 13 predicted proteins | sample 1539671 | NCBI WGS metagenome assembly OCTW01 (sample SAMN02144230, study PRJEB22623) | gut metagenome | biome: sheep rumen | host: Ovis aries | place: New Zealand | reverse complement strand
AAAAAAAAGACTGCCGGGAAAGGAGGAAACGGCAGTCTTTAATTATGGAGGCATTTCTTATTAGTATTGCTTTGGTGTTCACTAATATAACCAATAAGGGGGTTACGGGTTACAAAAAAAAAGAAAAAAAGTTATAATCTTTTTATGGCTCAGAAAAAAAAGGTTCGATTATCAGATATAGCTGAAAAACTTAACATCAGTACAGTAACCGTCTCAAAAGCCCTTTCCGACAAGGATGGGGTTGGAGATGAGCTGAGGCAGGCGATTAAGGAAGTTGCTCAAAGCCTTGGCTATAAACTAAAAACCTCAGTAGCAGCAGGAGCAGCGGAAAAGACAACCGGAAATATAGGAATCCTGATTCCTTCACGTTTCTTTTCACCTGAAGTTTCTTATTACTGGCATATTTTTAATGCCCTTTCAACAGAGTTTCTTAGCCGTGGTTATTACAGCATTATGGAACTGCTTTCTGAAGAAGATGAAGCAGCACTTACCCTTCCCCGAATGATTCAGGATAAAAAGATAGATGGTCTGGTTATACTCGGCCAGACAAGTGACTCATACCTGGAAAATCTTAACAAAACTTATTCCTGCTTTATTCTTTTTGATTTTTATTCTGCAAGGCTTCCCTTTGACAGTGTTTCAAACGATAACTACTTCTGTTCTTATCTGATAACAAAATATGTAATTTCTCAGGGGCATAAAAAAATTTGCTTTGTGGGAAACTTTGGCGCTACAACATCCATTTCTGACAGGTTTATGGGCTTTCAAAAAGCCATGCTGGAAAATCACTTAAGCACATCTCCAGAAGATATACTTAATGACCGCGATTCAAAGGGTGCTTTTATTCCTATAAAACTTCCGCCTGCCAAAAATATGCCTACAGCCTTTATCTGTAACTGCGACGAAACAGCCGCAAATCTGATTCTTACACTGGAAGAAAAAGGCTTTAGGGTTCCACAAGACGTCTCTGTAACAGGCTTTGATAATTATCTTCCACAAAAACAGACCTCTGTTGGGTTAACCACTGTTTATATAAAGCCGGAAGATTCAACTAAAATTGCCGCAGAGCTGATTATAAATAAAATTACAGGCAAATCTTATATAAAAGGCCGCCACTTAGTAAGCGGCAGCCTTGTCATCAGGAATTCTGTAAAGACTTTATGAACTCATAAATGCGTTCAGCCGCCTTTTTATGAGTAAGTGGGCCAGGATGTCCACGAGACCCCTTGTCTTCCTCAGCTTTTTCTATTGTATCCATACCCTCAAGCTCAAGCGGGAATACATTCATATCGCTTTTTTCTTTCATGTATTCTTTGATTCCTTTTTGAATCAGAGCAGGAACAATATCAACAGGTATCATTCCCCAGGTCCAGATTATTTTTGCCTTAGGATTATGTCTTCTTATTTCACAAAGGAAGCGTTTTACTTCAGAAACAATTGCATTACCGGCAACTCCATCTGCCCCCTTTCCATCATCCTGACTCTTAAAACCAGAATTATCATTTGTACCGAGATTCAGAATAACATAATCCGTACCGCCCCAGGTTTCATAAATATCACAGGAGCCCATCGCCTGCTGCTGATCACCATTAAGCACACCACAAACCTGTTCATAATAAAGTGGTATTGAAGAAGTAATATCTCCATTCCAGCCCCAGCAAAGTCCCCAGCCGCACTGACTTATTGTTGACCAGTCAGCATTAAGTTTTTTTGCAAGCCGGGCGGCATAAGTTTTACTTGCACAGAACCACTGAGTAATCCAGTCCATTTCATCAGGACTGCCGGCCAGTCCCTCACCGGAGGTAATACTGTCGCCAATAAACTCAATTTTGCAGGAACGCGGCTTGAGAGGACAGAAATCACCTCCATCATCCAGACGAAGAGCTGTAATCTTAAGTTCGTGAAGCTGGTCTCCCGCCATAGGCTGAGTATCTTTTATAATAGAAATAAGATTTTCTTTTTCTGAATTAAGATTACGGGCGAGACAAATCCAGGTCGGTCTTTTAGGTGCAATAAAGCGGGTAATCTGAGCTCCATTTACCTCAACTGCAAGCCAGATTTCATGAAAATCATAATTGCAGGATATTTCTGCCCAGACTTCGCGGGCCTTTACATTTACTTCCAGTGCAGATGCAGCCCAGAAAAGACGAACCGCACCATCCTTACAAAAGCCGCCGGCAACATTTCGGCCAAGCAGACGAATATTTTTAACTTGATTAATCGGATAGTTTTTCATGTTTGAGAGTATATATGATTTACGAAGAAATCTCAAATATAGATTGCTTCGTCTGCGGCTCGCAATTATGTGGCAATTCTTTTTTTTAACTTAAATTTACTTAATTTAACCTAATATATTTTACCTATTTTACTTAATCTTTCTTGACAATATTGAGAAGCAGTACTAAATTATAAGCATAGAACACACATACAGGGCGGCGAAAAATCACCAGACCCAAGAGGAGTTTTTTATGGCAAAAATCATCAGCGGTGGTAACTTACCAAACATTCCATGGCAGGACAAACCAGCAGACTGCTGGCTTCCAGTATGGCGCTACGATGCAAACCCGGTAATCGGAAGAAATCCTTTCCCAGGCATGGGACGTATTTTCAATTCAGCAGTAATCCCATGGGAAGGAAAATTTAAAGGCGTTTTCCGTTCAGAAGACCCTACAGGAAATCCATTCCTTTACCTCGGCGATTCAGAAGACGGAATCCACTGGGAATTCCAGCGTGAAAAAATTCATATGCACGATCCTGATGGAAAGCCACATGATCCTTTCTACGCTTATGACCCACGCTGTGTAAAAGTTGATGATACTTATTATATCATGTGGTGTGGTGATTTTGATGGTGCCGCAATTGGTGTTGCAAGCACAAAGGATTTCAAGGACTTTACACGTCTCGAAAATCCTTTCCTCCCATTCAACCGCAACGCAGTTCTCTTCCCTAAGAAGATCAACGGTAAATTTGCAATGCTTTCACGTCCTTCAGATTCAGGACACACACCTTTCGGCGATATACTCCTCTCTTACTCTCCAGACATGAAGTACTGGGGCGAGCACAGACTCGTAATGCAGAAAGGCGGCGGAGCATGGTGGCAGGGACTTAAGATTGGTGCAGGCCCGGCTCCTATCGAAACAGACGAAGGCTGGCTCCTCTTCTTCCACGGTGTAGTTCACACCTGCAACGGTTATGTATATTCTTTCTCAGCAGCAATTCTCGACCATGACACTCCATCAATCGTAAAATACCGCTGCAAGAATTATATGCTCACACCAGAGCTTCCATACGAAACAACAGGCTTTGTAGACAACGTATGTTTCCCTGTAGCTGCCCTCACAGACGAAGCAACAGGCCGCATCGCCATCTACTACGGTTGCGCCGATACTGTTGTAGGCCTCTGCTTCACAACAGTTGACGAAGCTGTTAAGTATATCAAAGAGCACAATGAATTGAACGCCCTCGACAAAGACGAAGGCAGATTCTAAAAAAACGTGTCATTCCCGCACTTAATGCGGGAAGTTCATGCAGGAGGGGAAAGCCTTCCCCTCGCCCGCACTTCGTTGCGGGCTACCCCTTCTAACGGGGGCTCCGCCCCCGTAACGCCCCCAATCATTAAAAGCTTATTTATCAAATGCTTTTTCCAATTCTATGAACAAATCTTCATCTATAGAATAAATATCAGTATTTTTTTCTCCACCAAATTGTTCAATATCTATAAAAACATCATCATCATCGCAATATGCAGAACATTTTTTTAACGTACCTTCCGGAAAACGAATACATATATATTTATAATTTGATAAAGGATCTCTTGTATTTGAAAAGAAATTATTCATATAAATCTTCTCATCATCTCTTCCAGAAACAGTTCCTTCACAAATAATTTTTGAATTTGATTTTAAATCATTTATTCCTAATATTTCATATTTTATTGTAAAGAAAGTTATATTATTAATTACTATATTATCTAGTCCAATAATATTCCCCTGTTTATCAATATTTTCAATATAAAAGACACTTCCCTTTTTATAGGTATTTAACATCACGGGAGTAGAAACACATCCTATAAAAGTAACAATAAATATAGAAAGAAAAAAAACAAAAATCTTTTTATCCATTAAAAACTCCACCCCTGATCTTCTTCCAGAGTAATATTAATATCACTTTTTCGATTATTCATTGTCCATGACACTTTCTTTTCCTGCATATCAGTTGTTTTTACTTCAAATCTTACAGGAATATCGATCCAAATATTATCTTCAGCTTCAATTCCAATAGAAATCTTTTCTTCACTCTTAGCCTTTACTGTAACATAATTACATTTTGATCCACAATCATATTTTATAATTAAATCATCACTTGTTTTATTAATAAATTTTAAATAATCCAAATCTTCATCAATTGTAAAAAAATGTAAAGAATATACTTCAGCAGAAGTTGATATACAAGGGATTATTAAAAGCAAAAAACAAAACAGTAATTTTCTTATATGCATACAATTATTCATAATACACTCCTTACCTTTCAGTATAATCCAATCTTACAAATTTTCAATAAATTATTTTTTTCAAACATTTATTTCAGACGTCAATTTTCGTTGACAGGCACGACATTTGACATTATATTTTAATTAAGAGGTTTTATATGAAGGTTGCAGTTTTGATTGGTCAGAAGAAAGCAGATTTTTTCTCACCTATGGATTATTATAAATTTTCTCAAACAGGACTTACAAAAAAAGCCGTGATTAATCTTTCAAAAAATACAAAGCTCCCGATTTCATATCTTATGACTCTTGCAGATATAAATATCAGAACCCTGCAACGAAAATCAGAAGAAGAAAAACTGTCGTCTGAAACCTCAGAAAAAATACTACAGGTAGCACAGATTTTTGCTACAGGCTCAGAAGTTTTTAACTCTCTGGAAAGCTTCAAAGAATGGCTCGAAACTCCAAATATTTCACTGGATGGAGCAGTACCAGCAAAGCTTATCTCATCCCGCTATGGAGCCCAGATGGTTCTAGACTGCCTTGGAAGAATTCAATACGGAGTATATTCTTAAAAAATGCGGTTTTATCGTATTGCACAGAAAACATTTATAAATGATTTATCTGGTGAAGGAGCTCGCCTTTTCGGAGGACGCTGGAATCATCGTGGAACACCACTTCTTTACACTGCAGAAAGCCGTTCTCTTGCAACACTTGAGCTGCTTGTTCATGCGCAAAAGCTTTCTGCTCTTTCGAATCTTTCCATTCTTACACTCGAGATTCCAGACAAAATCAAAATTGATGATATCCTAAAAATTACAAAACTCCCTCAAAACTGGCAAAAATATACCTCTCACCCGGAATTACAAGATACAGTTTCAAAATGGATTGAATCAGATGGATTTATTTTGAAAGTTCCATCTGCAATAATTAAAGAAGAATCAAACTTTTTAATCAATCCTCGTCACAAAAATATGAATATGCTTAAAATTATAAAAACAGAAGACTTTATTCTTGATGAAAGATTACTATCAAAATAACTTCACAATAAAAATAGAGAATTATTCACCATTATATTAAAGGCCATGGTATAATGATTAATATGAAAAACTATGTTAATTGGGCGATTCTTGCCCCGGGCCGCATTGCCAACGCTATGGCAGCTGCGATGAATGGAATAAAAGACGGAAAACTTAAAACTATCGACGGAAATAAAATCCGTTTATATGCAGTAGCCAGCCGGAATCTGGAACGTGCCCAGGACTTTGCTAAAAAGTGGAACTTTGAAAAGGCTTACGGCAGCTACGAAGAGCTTTACAATGACCCGGAAGTAGATGCGGTTTATATTGCAAATCCACATGCCTTCCACCTGGATTCAGTTCTCGGCTGCCTTAAGGGCGGAAAGCACGTACTTTGCGAAAAGCCGGCCGGCTGTTCACGAGAGCAGCTGGATAAAATGACTTCCCTTGCCCGCGAAAAAAAGCTTTTCTTTATGGAAGCAATGTGGACGGCTTTTAATCCGACAATTGCAGAAATCAAAAAGGAAATTGCGGCCGGCACAATCGGTCAGATTCAAAATATTGATTCCCGCTTCTGCAACAGAAATCCTTACGATCCGGACGACAGAAACTACGACCCACGACAGGCCGGCGGTGCCCTCCTCGATCTTGGGATTTACAATATCTACTTTGCAATGATGCTTGCGGACTTCTCGCCGATAACTGCCGAAAGCTCAGCCGTTCGCATGCTTAAAGGTGTTGATGCCTGGAACAGCGTAAACCTCACCTTTGAAAACGGAATTGTAACCTCTTTTCAGGACGCTATGGATCTTCCTTCTACAGTGCCAAGTCATGACGCTGTAATTTACGGAACAAAAGGCTACATCACAGTTGAAAACTTTTTCTGCAGCCAGAAGGCTGATGTTCATGTTTACAAAAATATCTGGGGCGGAGATTCAGAACTGGTTCGAGAAATCCGCCAGCCTTTTGCGGTAAACGGCTATGAATATGAATGTGCACACGCAACAGAATTTATTCTCGCAGGCAAAACAGAGTCCGACGTACACACCTTCGAAAAATCAGAAGATTTAATTGATATGATGGATGTACTGAGAAAAGACTGGAATTTTAAGTATCCATGGGAAGCCTAAAATCGAAGAACCGTTAAAAACAGGGCTGCGACAGCGGGCCTGTTTAGGTTCATCGAAAGAATGGCTCAGAGGCAAGCTATGCTTGCCGACTTTGTCATTCACCGGCTTGACCGGGGAATCTAAACATAACAGGAGATGATTAAAAAAATGAACTACAAAATCACAGGAAACGAAAACGTATTATTCAACAATAACGCCTTTTACTGCATAGGAACCGGCCGCATGGGGCTGGCACTTCAGAAGCAGTATTTTGAACAGCTCAAGCTGGTGCAGGAAAAAATCGGTTTTGAGCATATCCGCGGCCACGGACTCTTTCACGACGACATGGCAATTTACCGCGAGTTCCAGCCGGGAGTGCCGGAGTTTGGTCCACACGCCTGGGAAGGCCGCGACGAAAAAAAAGTTCAGGTAGAATACAACTGGACCTACCTTGATATGGTAATGGACTCTTACAAAGAGCTCCACATCAAGCCTTTTATCGAGCTTGGTTTTATGCCTAAGCAGCTGGCTTCAGGGGACAATTCAATTTTCTACTGGAAGGGGCACACTACACCACCCTATAACTACGACCGCTGGGCAGGCCTTGTTCAGGCAACTCTCCGCCATCTTATGGACCGCTACGGACCCGATGAGGTAGTTACCTGGCCGGTTGAAGTATGGAACGAGCCGAATCTTCCGGGCTTCTGGAAGGATGCAAACATGGAAGAATATTTTAAATTATATGAAGTTTCTTCCAGAGCGGTAAAGGCAGTTGATAAACGATTCCGCGTCGGCGGCCCTGCAATTTGCGGCGGCACTGATAAAGAATGGATAAAAGCCTTTCTGGAGTTTGTGCGCAAAAACAAGTGTCCGCTCGACTTTGTTACCCGCCATCATTACACAACAGAAATGCCTGCCCACGATGGACACTACGGCTATCCAAAGCTTCATCCGAAAGAGCAGTGCTTCGGTCAGCTGGACTCTACCCGCGGCATAGTCGATTCCTTCAAGGAATTCAAGGGCATGGATATAAATGTTACAGAGTTCAACACTTCCTATATTCCAAACGCCCCGGTTCACGACATGAACCTCAATGCCGCCTATATTGCCCTTATGCTTTCTACCTTCGGTGACAATCATCGTTCATATTCTTACTGGACCTTTGGCGATATTTTTGAAGAAGCCGGAGTTCCTTACACTCCATTCCATGGAGGCTTTGGCTTAGTTGCAAACGGTTTGATTCCAAAGCCAACCTTCTGGACCTTTGCTTTTTACAAGAAGCTTACAAAGAACTACGAGAAGTGTGTACTCAAAACTAAAAACTGCGTCGTAGTTAAACAAACTAACGGTAGTTATTCTGGAGTAGCATGGAATGTTGATGAAGAAATGACAGGCAAAGAGTTCAAGCTCGACCTCACCTTCCCGCTTGAAAACCGGGCAAAGGGAAAAACAGAAGACGAAAAGCTTCCAAACGTTCTTATTACAGAGCTTGTAGATGAAGAAGTCTGTAATCCGCTTAAGGCCTGGCACGATTTAGGAGAACCTGCAAATCCGAGTCAGGAGCAGCTGGAGCTTCTTCGAGCCAGTGCCCAGCCATTCCTTCAGACAAAACGCTGCGGTAACAAAATCAGCCTGACACTCAAGAAAAATGCTGTCTGTTTCTTTGAGATAAAAGCCGCTCCAATAAAGAGCGACCGTGGCTACACCTACGGTAGACTAAAATAACCCCCCGGTGGTTGAGTAGGCACGAAGTGCCGCATCGAAACCACCTGTTATAAAACCTCGGTGGTTTCGATACGGCTTCGCCTACTCAACCACCGTAATCAGGAGATTTCAATGAACTATTCATCCAATTCCGATACCATCACCCGGGACTTTTTCGACTCCCTCTTACTTGAACCCCGCTATATCGATTCTGACTTACCTTCAACAAAACTCGAGCTCTACGGCCGCACCTTCGACACACCAGTTATGACTGCGGCCCTTTCTCACCTGGGCAATACCGCAGAAAACGGAATGGTAATTTATGCCCAGTCTGCCGCTAAGGCAAACGCCGTTCACTGGGTTGGCATGGGCGAAGATAAGGAACTGGAAGATATCTGTGCTACCGGCGCCGCTACAATCAAAATCATAAAGCCTCACGCAGACAATAAAGAAGTTTTCCGCAAAATAGAGCACGCAAAAAAGGCCGGCTGCTTTGCTGTCGGCATGGACATAGACCACGCCTTCAACGGAAGCGGCGGCTACGACAATGTTCTGGGCTTACCTATGAAAAGCAAAAGCACCGGAGAGCTGGCAGACTTTGTAAAGGCCGCAGGCGATACACCATTTATTGTAAAGGGAGTACTGAGTACAAAAGACGCAGAAAAATGCCTTAAAGCAGGCTGCAGGGGTATCCAGCTTTCACACCACCACGGAATAATGAATTATTCGGTGCCGCCCCTTATGATGCTGCCGGAAATTCTACAGGTAACCCGCGGAGAAATCCCTGTATTTATTGACTGCGGAATCGAAAGCGGAATGGATATTTATAAATGTCTGGCTCTGGGAGCAACTGCCGTAAGCGTTGGCCGCCACCTTATGCCGCTTCTGAAGGAAGGAGCCGAGGCCACCGCTGCCCGCATAAAAGAAATGACAGACGAACTGGCCGCAACCATGGCACGCACCGGAGTTCGCAACCTCAAGAGCTTCGACCCGACCGTTATTCATCAAAGAAATTTCTAAGCACCGGTGGTTGAGTAGACACGAAGTGCCGTATCGAAACCACAATTTATAAAGCCCCCGGTGGTTTCGATACGGCTTCGCCTACTCAACCACCTCTTAAGGAGACCACAATGTATTTAGGCACATCATCCCCTCTCGCCCACACTTCCCCTCAAGACTGGGCTGCAAAACACATAGCACTCGGCCTTAAAACTGTAAACTTTCCGGTAAACTTTACTGAAGGCGAAGAAAAAATCATGGCTTACAAAAAAGCCGCAGACGAAGCCAACCTCACGATCGCAGAAGTTGGAATCTGGCGAAACACGCTGGCTGCCGACCCGACCGAGCGCCAGCAATGGATAGACTACGCTGTAGACCAATTGAAAATGGCAGACCGCATAGGTGCCCGCTGTTGTGTAAATGTTGTTGGAACTCCTTACGGTCCCCGCTGGGATGGCGGCTATCGCGAAAATTTCAGCGAAGAGCTGTGGAGCATGGCAGTAAAAATGATTCAGGAAATAATTGACCGGGCCCAGCCCCAGCATACCAAGTTTAGCATTGAGTCAATGCCCTGGATGATTCCAAGTTCACCGGATGAATATGTAAGACTTATGGAAGCTGTAAACCGGGAAGCCTTTGGAGCTCACCTGGATGTTGTGAATATGATTACTTCGCCAGACCGCTACTTCTTCAACAACCGCTTCCTCGAAGAATGCTTTGCAAAACTTAAAGGAAAAATCTGCAGCTGCCACTTAAAAGATATAAACTTAAAAGAGGAATACACCTTCCAGCTGGAAGAATGCGCCTGTGGAAAAGGCACTTTGAACATAGAACTCTATGCAAAGCTCGCCACAGCAGAAGATCCTCAAATGCCAATGATTATCGAACACCTGACAACTGACGAAGAATATCTTGAAAGCGTGGAATACGTAAAGAAAAGACTTGGGCTGTAACACAAGGTGGTTTCGATACGGCTTCGCCTACTCAACTACCGTAACTACCAGAAGTTTTCCCTGCTCTACACTCACTTCGGCTACTTTTCCAGACAGAACTTCGTTACTTATTCCAAGCTGAAAGTCTGCCGACAGTTTTGCATTTTCCAGCGGGTACTTTGCATTTTTGATTGTCACGCCGCTTACATCGCCGGCAACAGTCAAAACAGAAAAATAAGAGCAGTTATCTTTAATAAAAAAAGGTTCTTTACCGACAATCTGCATTTGAGAATAGTCATCAACTAAAACCGCCTTTTTTCCAAGCCCAGCTAAATACAAAAGAATTGAAATATTTCCCAGTGCATGGTCAAAACGGCCCCCCATCGCACCAAGTAAAAGAAAATCAGAATAGCCACGTTCAAGGGCAAGCTTTACTGCAAACAAAGTGTCTGTGTCATCTTTTTCACGGGGAAGACGTACCGTCTCACAGGAATCTTTCCAGCGGGCTAAATCTTCAGAATCGCAGGAATCAAAATCGCCGACAATCAAATCAGGCTTAAGGCCAAGCCCATCAGCGTGAGTCAGCCCACCGTCGCAGAAAATAAAAAAATCATCGGGCTGTAAAAAAGACTTAACCCGTTCATAATCTCGAATCTCACCTGCTGAAATGATAAGGCAACGCTTCATCAAGTACACCCGCCTTATCTGGCGCTCCCGTTAATTATTTCCATCCAGCTGCGCTTATCTCTTTTTGAAGTATCAAGACCAAAGAGCTCCATAAACTTTTCCAGAGCTACGCGGACATCATCAGCTGAATCTGTTCCGTCAGTTACTTCAACTTCGATATACTTAAGACCATTCACCATTTCAAGCTCCAGGTGAAAATCACAGCCCGGCAAAACTATCGATCGGCAGTGTACACCATAGGCATCCTTGTTCTTTTCAAAAAATTGATGATAACCGGAAAACAAAAGAAGGTCGCGGACAACCTCTGGCTTTTCAATAAAGCTTTCATCTTCGCGGTTGAGTTCAATTCCGTTTTCAATTGTCTTACGCTTTATACAAAAATACGAACGTTCGTTAGTTTTATCACCTGCGGAAGCTTCACTTCTTATGCGGATAACCTGAGGCTCACCAGCAGCCTTACTCTCTTCACGACTAGCATAACGTGAAAAATAAGTATCCGATTTTAAAAGATGCTCCAGTCCATCAGCTTCAACCTCAAGACCAGGCAAAGTCTGCTCCCCGGAAATTATCTTAAAAATCTTATCATATTCCGCATCTGTCAGCGGAATCTTTATTTCAATCTCACGTCCCATTTATTCTTTCTTTCCAGCCTCGTAAATCTCTTTCAAATCAGTAAAAAATTCCGGATAACGTTTTTCAATCAGCACTGGCACACCACGGGTATCAAGGAAGCAATGAGTACTCTTTCCAAGAAAAACAACTTCTCCCTTACACTTAAATTCATAAGAGAAAGTCAGTTTTGCAGCAGAAAGTTTTTCAATTCCCACCATAATCTCAATAGTATCCGGGAAAGTTGTCGACTTCTTATAAACGCCTTCAACAGACATTACAGGCGAAGCCATTCCCTCTTCCTCAAGCTTAATAAAGCTCCAGCCCAGCTGATCCAGAAAATC
>OCTW011564946.1_pt1 | contig 11889 bp, 10 predicted proteins | sample 1539671 | NCBI WGS metagenome assembly OCTW01 (sample SAMN02144230, study PRJEB22623) | gut metagenome | biome: sheep rumen | host: Ovis aries | place: New Zealand | reverse complement strand
TGGATTATTTGGATCCTCCTTCTTTTTTATCATAGCAGTTTTAATTTTAGTAAAGGAGTTAATAGAAAATAGAACGGGGTTTCAAATTTCTGCTGTTATATCATCTGTAGTGGTCTTTTTTATGATATTGCAAGGGATTCTTTCCGGTATCGGAGTAGTTTCTCTTTATCAACAGGAGACTATTCGGCAGAGATATACGATTGAGCAAAGTGCTAAAGGAAATAAAAATCCGACTATTCCATTAATTGAACGTACACAGGATTCTGTCTGGAATCCTTTCAATGGGTTACTGGATATTTCAGCAGATCCAACGTATTGGACCAATTCATGTTTCAACAATTATTTTCATACAGAATCAGTTGTTGCTACAGACAGAGAAAGATGGAGACATTTTTATCAAAATGGAAATCCATCACTTATGAATATTACAAATAGGTCTGACTACATAAAAAAAGGATTAAAACAAACAGGATTAACGAATATGATTGTTTTAGGAGAACATTTGCCACAGGATCTAAAAACATTTTTAAAAGAAAACGGAATCAATAATCCATCAAATTTTGCAGTGCTTTTAGTTGAAAATAAGAAAGTTATATCTATACCGAAAACAACACTTATTAAAAATCCGTCATTGAAAATAGGTAAAACTGTTGTAAAAGTAATATTTTCGGGTAAAAAGGTATCCTTCACGTCTGCAGATTTTACATGGAGTGATAATTACATAAATAACTCTGCGGTAATATCATTTGATGAAAATAATGCAGTATGTGATTATGTCTTACTTAATGTAGCAAAAGACCGTGTGATTAGATAGGGAAGCTGAGTATGACGAAACTATTAAGTGCAATTATTCCATGTTTTAATGAACAGGATAATGTGGAATATTTTTATGAAGAATTTATGAAAAACAGATCTTTCTTTGAGAAAAATGAGTTAGAATATGAGCTTATTTATGTAGATGATGGATCAAAGGATGAAACAATTCGAAAGATAAAGGAAATTAATGAGAAGGACAGTAGAGTTGGATTAATTTCTTTTTCACGAAACTTTGGAAAAGAGGCTGCGATGTACGCCGGATTGCAGGAAGCAAATGGAGATTATGTTGCCATTATGGATGCAGATTTACAAGATCCTCCATCTCTTTTACCGAAAATGTTCTCTTACATTATGGAAGGCTACGATCAAGTTGCAACAAGGCGAACCACAAGGGAGGGAGAACCACCAATTCGTAGTTGGTTTGCAAAAAGGTTTTATCATTTGATTAATCGTTTTTCAAAAACAGAGATTGTTGATGGATCTCGCGATTTTCGTTTAATGACTCGACAAGTAGTAGACTCTATACTGGAGGTAACAGAATATAATAGATTTTCTAAAGGACTATTCTCGTGGGTTGGGTATAAGACTAAGTGGATTGACTTTGAAAATGTGGAGCGAAAATATGGACAAACCAAGTGGTCATTTTGGTCACTTTTTCGGTATGCATTAGATGGAATCGTTGCGTATTCCACGGTGCCCCTTGCGCTTGCAAGCTTTTTTGGAATTATTTTTTGTATCATTGCATTATTGATGATTATTTTTATAATTATCCGAAAAATTATTTTTGGTGATCCGACACCAGGATGGCCAAGTATGGTTTGTATTATACTTATTATTGGTGGAATACAACTTCTGTGTGTAGGAATTATAGGGCAGTATCTTGCCAAAACGTACCTTGAAGTAAAAAATAGACCGATTTTTTTGGTGAGTGAAAAAGTTAAGCCGGAGAAAAAATGGGTAGAAACAAAAAAAGATGTTAAAAAAGCTGATCGAAAAATATAAGGATATTATTCCATACGGAGTTTTTGGTGTTTTAACAACACTTGTAAATATTTCGTCGTATTGGCTGATGGCACATCCGATCAAAATGCCGGTTATGCCGGCGACAGTGATTGCATGGATATTGTCAGTGCTGTTTGCTTATTTTACCAATCGAAAATGGGTATTCCACAGCGAAGCGACTGGAACGACAGCAATTGCTAAAGAAATGGTAATGTTTTTTGGTGCGAGGCTTGCTACAGGAGTCATAGATTGGGCATGTATGTTTTTATTTGTAGATATCATTGGATTCAATGATGTGATGATAAAGACTCTTGCAAATGTTGTTGTTATTATACTGAATTATGTAGCAAGTAAGTTTTTAATTTTTAAGAAAACTACCTAAGGTATTATGCTGAAGGAACACTGATCCGGAATTGGTGGATCTGCTGGCAGTTTTACTGACAATAGGCTGCTGTTATTTTATTGGTTTACATCTTCTCGGAAAATAAAAATATTGTATTTATCTTATGCGCATTAACCTTTAGAGCCTGAAAACAAATGGGTAAAACTATAAGTAGTGCACAAGCTGAAAAATAATATTGACAAACTATATTGAGTAAAATATAATTGAACCATAGAAAAAAGAAACGCAAATGCAGCCACTGAAAGTTCCTCAGGAAACATCGGCAGAAAACAATCGCTCACAGATCGGGGGTACTGCATTTTTTTCCGGACGGCGGCTGCCGGGCAGTCCGACAGACAGATGAAAGGAGATCATCACTATGGCAAAGATTGAATTAACAAAAGAGAATTTCGCACAGGAAGTATTACAGTCAGACAAACCGGTTCTCATTGATTTCTGGGCAAGCTGGTGCGGCCCCTGCAAGATGCTGTCGCCGGTCATTGATCAGCTGGCAGAGGAAGCGGTTGATTTCAAGGTGGCAAGTGTGGATACAGAGGATCAGATGGATCTGGCAGTGTCCCATAACATCACATCCATTCCCTGCCTGGTTGTATACAAGGACGGCAAGGAAGTGAACCGGAGCGTCGGATTTATTCCGAAAGAAAAGATTCTGGAACTGGTAAACGCATAAATATCAGAAGGAACGTACTGTATGGGAGAGATCCCGGCGCTTCCCGGGAAAAACGGGACAGGGCGCCGGGATTTTTCAGAACAGAGCGGCAGTTCCGGTGGACAGTTTTGGAATGCAGAAAGAAATGGTGCAGCAGAATGAAAGATATTATTATCATCGGCGGCGGTCCGGCAGGACTGAGCGCGGCAATTTACGGAGTACGGGCCGGCAAGAGTGTGCTGGTTCTGGAAGGAAATATGATCGGCGGACAGATTCTGAATACGCCGGAAATTGAGAACTATCCGGGAATCCCTCATATCAGCGGATTTGAATTTGTGACAGGTCTGCAGCAGCAGGCGACAGATCTGGGCGCGGAACTGGCCTATGAGGCAGTGACTTCTGTGGAGGACCTGGGGGATCACAAGGTGGTGCATACCGAGCAGAATGCGTATCCCTGCAAGGCAGTGATCCTGGCCACCGGAGCAAAGAACCGGCCCATGGGACTGGAGAAGGAGGAAGAGCTGATCGGGAAAGGCATTTCCTACTGCGCGACCTGCGACGGAATGTTTTACCGCGGCAAAGTGACCGCGGTCTACGGCGGCGGCAATACGGCACTGGAAGACGCGGCTTATCTGTCCAATGTCTGCGAGAAAGTCTACCTGATTCATCGGAGAGATCAGTTCCGCGGGGATGAGCAGGATGTGGAGCGTCTGAGAAAACGGGACAATGTGGTCTTTCTCCTGGATTCTGTCATTGATTCCCTGAAGGCGGAGGATCGGCTGACAGGGCTGGTGCTGCGCAATGTAAAAACCGGGGAACTGACGGAGCTGGCAGTGGACGGACTGTTCGTGGCCATCGGTCAGATGCCGGTGAATGATGTCTTCTCCAATATTACCGATCTGGACGGCAAAGGATATATCCAGGCCGGAGAAGACTGCCGGACCAATACCCCGGGTGTATTTACCGCGGGTGACTGCCGGACCAAGGATGTGCGCCAGCTGACCACCGCGGCGGCGGACGGAGCAGTGGCGGCCTTGGCAGCGGCCGCATATATCGGATAGAGAAAGAGGCAGATAGTGATGACACAGGAATACAATCCCGATGAAGCATTAAAACTGGAAAACCAGCTGTGCTTTCCGCTGTATGCGGCAGCCCGGCTGGTTACCGGCAGATATACACCCTACTTAAAACCACTGGGACTGACTTATACCCAGTATATTGTGTTTCTGGTGCTGTGGGAGCAGGACGGCATTTCCATGGGCGAGCTCGGCAGCAAGCTGTTCCTGGACAACGGAACCCTGACGCCGTTAGTGAAAAAAATGGAAAAAGCCGGGTATGTGACTCGCAGCCGGAGCGAAGAGGATGAACGGGTGGTACTTATCTCCCTGACGGACCAGGGACGGGCCATGAAAGAAAAGGTGAAAAATATTCCCCTGGAGCTGGCAGGCTGTCTCCATATGAGACGGGAAGATATGGTGCATCTCCATGATCAGCTGTACCGCATTTTGAAACTGGAGGAATCCTGAACAAGAGATTCGAATAGAAGGATTCGGAAAGAAGACTCTGAAACGAGGGATTCGCACAGAAGGATTCGGAAAGCGGAATCCAGATAATGAGGGATTCACACAGAAGGATTCGGAAAAAGGAATCCAGATCACGAGGGATCCGGAAAAGAAAGGATCAGCCGGAGCGGAGCAGATCTGAGACGGTGGATGCGAAATATAACTGATAAAACAAAGATAATAATATAATAAACACACAACTTAAAAATAAAATAAAAAATAATAGAAAACTATTTGACATCTTGTTTTTATGGTGATACAATAAAGTCACAAAAGAAACAGAGATAACTTTTTTCAAAAAGACGTCTACTATATCTTTTGTACTACTTGACAGGAGGACCGGACCAATGGGATGAATTGTTTGACAAGAGAATGACAAGAGTTCTGATGATGAATCGGGATGTTGACAATGATCTTGTATCAAGGAGAGGAATCCGTTATGAAAGGAAGAAGTCCATAGCTGTTAAGTAAAAATCCATAGAAAGAGAGGTTATATAGTGAAGCTTCTAGAATTTCATTCATAGAGCTGTCTGGTGACGAGAAAACCGGGCAGCTCTTTTTTTTGATTGTTTCATTGTCCCAAAATTGAATTCCGTGGTATGATATCTCTCATAAGATTTTCCGGCGGGATTCTGCGCAGAAAGCGAAAGAGCCGGAAGATCCGCTTTCTGTCCGGATCCGGGCAGAATTAAGATCTGAAAAGAGGAGAGAACGTATATGGATTTTTCGAATCATCTGCTGCTGGCAGTGGTATTTCTGGTGATCGGTTTTGTCTTACTGATCAAAGGCGCCGATCTGTTTGTCGAGGGAAGTTCCAGCATTGCGAAAAAGCTGAATGTACCGGCCATGATCATCGGTCTGACCATTGTGGCAATGGGCACCAGCCTGCCGGAACTGGCCGTCAGCCTGACCGCTTCCATGGCAGGCAACAATGAACTGGCGGTTAGCAATGTGCTGGGTTCCAACCTGTTTAATCTGACGGTGGTGATCGGTGTCTGCGCGCTGATTGTACCGGTAACGGTACAGAAAAATACGCTGCAGAGAGATTTCCCGGTGTCTGTCATCAGCACCATCCTGCTGTTTGCGCTGGGGATCGGCGGAATGACCATCGGACATGCGGATGGTGTGATCTTAAGCGCGCTGTTTGTGATTTTTCTGATTCTGATGGTGCGCTCTGCGTTAAAGGCCAGAAAAGCGGCATTGACGGAGTTTTCGCCGGAAGCAGCGGAACTGGAGCTGGAAGAAGAGGAAGTCAGCGAGGATATCCGGGTGATTCCGGTATGGCGCTGCATTCTGTATATTGGTCTGGGAATCGCGGGAATCATTCTGGGCTCAGACTGGGTGGTAGGCGCGGCCAGTGCCATTGCGGCGCAGTTCGGACTGAGTCAGAACCTTATCGGCCTGACGATTGTGGCCATCGGTACCAGTCTGCCGGAACTGGTGACTTCTGTGACCGCCGCCCGGAAGAACGAGGTGGACCTGGCGCTGGGCAATGCGCTGGGTTCCAATATTTTTAATGTTTTTCTGATTCTGGGCGTATCCGGAGCCATCAGCCCCATGGGATACGGCACGGAGAACATGATCGATACGATTATTCTGCTGGGGGCCAGCCTGCTGGTATGGATGTTTGCTGCCAGCTCCAGAAAAATTGTGCGCAAAGAGGGAATTGTGATGCTTCTGGTCTATGCGGCGGATATGGTCTATATCTGTCTCCGGTAGCTGACACAGGACTGATACAGGCCGCGCAGCCCGGAACCGTGCGGCCGCAGAGAGCCGCCGTGCATTCCGGAACCGTGCGGCCGCAGAGAGAGCCACCGTGCATTCAGGAACCGCGCAGCCGCAGACCGTGTGGCTGCGGACAGTGCCGCTTCAGCGGCCGGAGAACGGAGCGGGAACTGCGGCAAGACAGCCGCGCATATCTTCGGGCAGCGGGGAAGAAAGGTGCAGTTTTTGACGGGTGATCGGATGGACAAAGTCCAGGCCGAAGCAGTGGAGCGCCTGGCGGCCCAGGGCGGTATTTCCCGGATTGTAGAGAAAATCGCCGATCAGCGGATGCCCGATATGGCGCATGTGGACGCGGATCTGGTGGGTTCTGCCGGTGTCCGGGATCAGGTGTGCCAGGGACAGGTCCTTTTCCGGATCATAGAAGAGCCGGGAGTAGCGGGTCAGCGCCCGGTCTCCCCGGGCAAAGTCAACACAGCGGGCAATCACAGACCCCTGTACCCGGGCGATGGGAGCATCTATGACACCGGCGCCGGGGATCCGTCCCTGACAGATCGCCAGATAGGTTTTTTGTATAGTTGCGTGGGCACGGTTCAGGATGGAAGCGGCCAGCCTGTTTTTGGCAAGGAGCACCAGTCCGGTGGTATCCCGGTCCAGCCGGGTGATGCAGCGGAAGGTAAAGGGAATGCCGGCCTGCTGATAGTGCCAGGCCAACGCGTTGGCCAGGGTGTTGTCATGGTTGTTGACAGAAGGGTGAACCGGCATATCGGCGGGCTTGTCTGCCAGCAGCAGATCCTCGTCTTCATAGAGGATGCGGCAGGGAAGAGACACCGGACGGACGCCCGGAGAAGCGTCTTCCGAAAATACCGTCTGCAGCACATCTCCGGTATGCAGAATCCTCCGGACACCGGCATGGGCGCCGTTGACGGTAATGCCCCGCTCATCTTTCTTGAGTCCGATGAGAATCTGCCGGGTATAGCTGCGGGACAGCAGGAAGGCAGCAGTGTCCATTCCGTCTGCTTCCGCGGGGATCGTGTAAGTAAAGATGCGTTCCATGGGAGATCCTTTCTGGAATGAGTTCTGTTCGTTGGGCTAATAACAGTTATAGCAGATTTTTCAGGAAATAGACAGAGCGCGGGAACCGGTTCTGCAGCCGGCAAATCAGTTCCGCAGTCAGGGAATCAGCGCTGCGGCCAGGGAATCAGCGCTGCGGCCAGGGAGTCAGCGCTGCGGTCAGAGAATCAGTTCTGGGGCGGAATACAGGCGGAAAATTACCGCCGGGAGGAAAAAGTGGCAGTTACAGCGGAAAAAAGACAGGGAAAAGACGGGGAATATATGGAGATTACCGGGGCGGATCCGGGAACGGAAGTGCTGGTGATTCCGGAGACAGTCGACGGAATCCCTGTGCGGAGCGTGGGATCCAATGCCTTTTCCCGCCGGGAGGATCTTCGGGAAATCCGCATTCCCGGGTCTGTCAGACAGCTGAAAGGGTTTGCTTTTTATCACTGTCCCCGCCTGGAACGGCTGAGCATGACGGACAGTGTGGAGGATTACTATGACGGCGTGATCCGGCAGTGCCGGAACCTGTCGGAAATATCGGTCACGATGCAGCGGGAAAACTACCGGATTCTGCATGAGCTTCTGGGAGACAATGACCGCCAGGTGACGTTTCAGCTGGAAATAGAGGATGGAAATTCCCGGGAAACGGTGCGTCTGACGTTTCCGGAATATGTATATAACTTTCAGGAAGATACCATGGCCCGGGCGATTCATCACAAAATCGAGGGAGCCGGATATCCCTTCCGTGAATGTGTCTCCCGGGACGGAATTGATTTCCGCCGGTATGACCGGCTGTTTTTTCGGATTTCCAGCTATGATACGGATACTGCGGTGGAGATCGCGCTCAACCGCCTGATGTATCCAAAAGAACTGCTGGAAGAAGCAAAAGAGCAGTACCGGGACTTTCTCCGGGAACACGGGATAGACGCCCTGCGGATCCTGATTGGGGCAGGAGACAGCGAGCGGACGGGCGTGCTGACGCGGATGGAGCTGCTGGCCGAAGAGGCCGTGCAGTATGGGATCCGGGAGGCTTCCCGGGAAAGACAGACAGAGATCTGCGGTCTGCTGATGGAATATGACCGCAGGAAAGGAGCTGTGGGCAGGAAGCGGGAGACTTTTTCCCTGTAAGACGGCAGCCGGTAAGGAGGAAGCATGAATACCAGAGAGCAGCTGGAGGCAATCGGAAAAAAGATATGGAACGCGTCCCGGACAGAGCTGTATCTGTCCATGCGTTTCTTCGGTGTGGCGCTGGACAGTCTAGGCTATGAGGCGGATCTGTCCACCCGGACCGTGGGAACCGATGGAGAAACTATCCGTTTTAATCCCCGCTGGGTGATGGAAGTCTATCTGGAGCATCCGTATATGCTGAACCGGGCGTATGTGCATATGATTCTGCACTGCCTGTTCCGGCATATGAGCGCTGCCGGCACACAGAAACGGGAAGATCTGTGGAACCTGGCCTGTGACATCGCGGCAGAATCGGTGCTGGATACGATGGAAAGTCCGGCGGTCCGCAGGACGCCGTCGGATTTTCGGGAAGAGTGGTATGCCCGGCTGAAGGCGGAGGTACGGGTTCTGACCGCGGAGAAAATCTATCAGTATTTTCTGGGCTGCCGTGAGGATTATCCGCTGTATCTTAAGCTGCAGCAGGAATTTCAGACCGATGACCATTCCTTCTGGGAGCGTCTGGAGGAGCAGAAGGCCGGAGAGGGACAGCCAGGTGGAGGCCCCCGGCCGGAACAGAAAGAGGCAGGCGGGGATGATTCGCAGAAGACCGGAGATCATGGAGGTCCGGGGGAACCGAAAACGGCAGGAGAGAATTCCCGGCCGGGGTCTGGAGCGGACAGATCATCGGAAGAACAGAATTCTTCACAGAGGTCTGGAACAGAGGAAGATTCGGAAAAACAGCCGTCAGGAGAGGGGGACTCTCCACAGAAGTCCGGAGCCGACCGGGATCCGGCGGGAAAACCGGCAGACGGGCGGAAGCAGAATGCCTCCGCAGACCGGAATCACCGGGCCCCGGCAGACGGAGGGACTGTCCCGCCGGTGCTGCGCCGGACAGAACTGGAAGAACGGTGGAAGGAGCATGCCAGAAGGATTGCATCCGAGCTGGAGATGCAGGGAAGCGAAGCGTCCGCCGACACCGGGAGCCTGTCCCGGATGCTGGCGGTCACCACACGGAAACGGCGGGATTACCGGGAGTTTCTGCGAAGATTTTCCGTTGTCCGGGAGGAGGCTTCTGTGGATCCGGATTCCTTTGATTACGGATTTTACAACTATGGCATGGAACTGTATGGAAATGTCCCACTGATTGAGGAAAATGAATTCCGGGAAGTCCGCCGGGTGGATGAACTGGTGATTGCCATTGATACGTCCGCTTCCTGCCAGGACCGCCTGGTGCAGAAATTTCTGAATGATACGGCGGACCTGCTGGCCCGGCAGGAAAATTTTTTTCACAAAGTGGAGATCCGGATTCTGGAATGTGACGATCAGGTGCAGAAGGATGTGAAAATTACGGATGTCCGGCAGATGGAGACCTACGCGAAGGGGTTTCATATGAAGGGAGGCTACGGGACAGATTTCCGGCCGGTATTTTCCTATGTTGCCCGGCTGCGCAGACAGGGGCAGCTGCCGCATCTGAAAGGACTGCTGTATTTTACGGACGGATTCGGCATTTATCCGACTCATCCCACCGACTATGCCACCGCCTTTGTCTTTCATCCGGAAGAGGAAATGAATGACGGGGATGTGCCGGACTGGGCCATGCGGCTGTATCTGGAAGAATAACCGGGAGACAGAATGGAGAGAGCATGTATGAACATTAAAGAAGCAAAAGAAGAGATCATCAATACGATACAGGCATACCTGAGAAAGGATGAAACCGGTGCTTACGAAATTCCCGTGGAGCGCCAGCGGCCGGTGCTTTTAATGGGACCACCCGGCATCGGAAAAACCGCGATTATGGAGCAGGTGGCCAGAGAGTGCGGCATCAATCTGGTGTCCTATACCATCACCCATCACACCCGGCAGAGCGCCATCGGTCTGCCGTATATTTCCCAGCGGGAATACGGCGGGAAGACCTATTCCGTAACCGAATATACCATGAGTGAAATCATCGCTTCGGTCTACGAGCAGATCGAGCGTTCCGGCATCCGGGAGGGGATTCTCTTCCTGGATGAGATCAACTGTGTATCGGAAACCCTTACCCCTACCATGCTGCAGTTCCTGCAGTACAAGACCTTCGGCAGCCACAAGGTGCCGGACGGATTTATCGTGGTGACCGCGGGCAATCCGCCGCAGTACAACCGGTCGGTGCGGGATTTTGACCTGGTGACCCTGGACCGTGTCAAACGGATCAATGTGGAGGCGGATTACGGAGCCTGGAAGGCTTATGCCCGTCAGGCCGGGATACACGGTTCGATCCTGACCTATCTGGAGATCAAAAATAAGAACTTTTATTCGATCCGCACAGATGTGGAAGAAAAATATTTTGTCACAGCCAGAGGCTGGGAGGATCTGTCCCGGATTCTGACTGTTTACGAAGAAATGGGGCGGCCGGTGGATGAAAAACTCTGCGTGCAGTATCTGCAGGATCCGGAGATTGCCCGGGATTACGCCACATATTACGAACTGTACAACCGTTATAAAACGGTCTATCAGGTGCAGGAAATCCTGGCGGGACGGCTGGAAGAGGGAGAAAGCAGCTTAAAAACCGCGCCCTTTGATGAGAAACTGAGCCTCCTGGGTCTGCTTTTGGACAGCCTGGATCAGGAGTTCCGCGGTTACGCGGAGGCACTGGAAGTGCAGCGGGCACTTTTCGGACGGCTGAAGCGTCTGGGCGAAGAGGAGAAAAGTCAGCCGGCTGACGCGCTGGAGACACAGATCCGGGAAGCAGAGCGCAGCTATGCAGGCAAGAAAGAAGCCGGGCTGCTGTCGCCGGAGCAGGAACGTGAGCAGCGTCTGGTGATCCGGGCGCTGCAGGAGCTGAAGCGGAAGCTGGCCCTGGATCAGGCCTCCGGCGCCGGGGCGGAGGAAGAGATCCGTCAGTGGTTTAACACCAGGGAGCAGCAGCGTAACGAGGCAGTGGACCGGGCAGGAGAACATCTGACCAACTGTTTTGCCTTTCTGGAGCGGACATTCGGGGAGGAACAGGAACTGGTGATCTTTCTCTCCGAACTGTCCGCAGGCTATTACAGCCTGAAATATGTCAGCGAGTGCGGCAATGACGCCTACTACCGCTATAACAGACTGCTGCTTTTAAAAGACCAGCAGCAGGAGCTGAAAGATCAGATCCGTCAGGTGATGCAGCTGTAAACGGCGGGGGCGCACACGAAGTTGAAACGTCCAAGCCGCCCGCTTTAGCGTCAGCTGTAAACGGTGAGGCGCGCAGCAGAAGAAAAAAGGAAAAGGAAAGCGTCTGATGGCAGCAGAAAAGAAAAATTATCGCATGACCATAAGCTATGACGGCACACGGTATGCCGGCTGGCAGAGACAGAAGAAAAATGAACAGACCATACAGGGCAAGCTGGAGCATGTGCTGTCCGTGATGGAGAAAGAGGAGCAGCGGGCAGAGGCCGCCGTGCAGGTCATCGGCGCCGGACGTACCGACGCGGGTGTCCATGCCCGGGCAATGACGGCAAATGTATTTCTGCGGACGGAGCGGACAGCGGAGGAGG
>OCTW011526948.1_pt1 | contig 11890 bp, 7 predicted proteins | sample 1539671 | NCBI WGS metagenome assembly OCTW01 (sample SAMN02144230, study PRJEB22623) | gut metagenome | biome: sheep rumen | host: Ovis aries | place: New Zealand | reverse complement strand
GCCCCGATTTGCCAGAAATTCTGAACCAAGTTTTTCATAATATGAATTAAATCTAAAACAGACAATTATTATGCAAAAAACCATCTTACTTGTTGTTTTATCAGTACTTTTTTTAACATCATGTCAAAAAGGGGACAACAATCCCGCACCAGAACCTGTTGCCCCAGAGGTCGTTTGGAAAGAAATTCCAGAGGATGCCATTTCATTTGTGCGTATGCATCCCGGAGCAGCACAAAAAAATACGTATGCCAACTGGAAACACTATCAGTCGGAAGACGGGAAAACCGCGTGGCGTCTGCAAAACCGAGACATTTCGGAAGAAGCTGTTCGGGCACTCGAAGCATTGATCACATCCGCAGATGCCAATCTGATTCCGGCAGATGGCTATTACACATGCCGCCATCAGGAAAATATGCCTGAATACCGCCTTGAATTCACAAGGAATCAGAAAAAATATCAGATAATTTCCATCTCCAATTGCCTCAATGCTGCACCCTTCAATATTATCATCGATGGCCAATTTTTTATTCAAAGTACCGGTGAATTGGGACAGGCACTGCAAAAGGCATTGAATGATTCGGGCATTGCACTCAAAGTGGGCGAAACTGCCGGCATGCTCATGATCGAAAAACCGCTCGAAACACCTCCTGAGGGGTTTTCTGCAGCAACAGGCAAAAGCCCAACTCTTTGGTTTGACGCCAAATTCCGGTCAGATGAAACTTTCGCACAAGCCATTGCGCCCATTGAATCTGCCATTGCAAAGCTTTCTCCTCCCGAGGTTGCCTGCAATCAGGCCAAAAGCCCCGACTGCAGCAGCCTGATGGCTCGCTATACCCTGAAACTTGCCGACGCAATGGAATTCCAATTCTCTGTCACATCATCTGCAGATAAAGTCATCGCTACCCTTCCACCGGCTGATGCTTTTGAATCCCTGGCCAAAGCCACTCAATCCCCAATCCTCACAGCATGGCAGGACGCAGCCCCAAGGACAGAGCCGATTCATCTCAAGTGGGCAGATGCCCCCGAATGCAATATGCTTAAAGGCATTGCCAAATATCTGGAAGCACCCGAAAATCCTTCCTGTGCCTCATGGACATTGACTTCTAAAGATTTTCCTACGGCCATCTATTACCCCGGAATTGACGCACTCTGGGTCGAACCGGGAAAAGATCTCAAACCCTATTTCGATTCGGTTAACTCGAAAAGAAAGGAACTCAAACAATCTAAAATCAATTTTTCAAAGTTCAGCAAACCCTCTGAACATCGCAATCTCTTTATTCGACTCGACGGCAAAACCGTTTCGTTTCTTACCGGAAAGGATGGAAAGACGAGCATTGAATAATGTGCAATGAGAAATGAGAAATGAGAAATGAGAAATTGGAATGCAACACTCAAGGGAGACTCTTTAATAACAATTGATAATTGATAATTGATAATTGATAATTGGGAGGCAAAACTCAAGGCCCGTTCTGAAGTTCAATGAAATGGCATTCACAATGAGCAATGAGCAATGAGTTCTCTAATTTATTCCTAAAATGAAGTTTTTTAGCTTCAGAGTCGCCCTTGAGTTTTGTATTCCAATTACGAATTACGCATTACGAATTACGAATTCATAAAAAGAGCCCACAATGAAAATCAGCATTCTCCCTATCATCTTGACACTCCTCATGCTGCCGTCTGTGGTTCATGCCCAGGATTTGAGCCATTTTCTCGATAAAGTACTGGCGGCATCACAACTGCCTTCGTGTGATGAAACCCGGAAAGCACTCGATGATATCCCCAAAAATGAGTTCGACGCAGCATTTGAAGAAATAAAAACACTTAAGGATCAAGCACTTTTAAATCAAATTGGAGAAAAATTCGATCAAATTAATCAACTATCATCCCAATGTCCAGCGGTTCAGGATAGCTTTGTGAACAAACTTTCGAGGATGGCTGTTCAGACACAGATTGACCCAAAACCACAGGATTCCGGAAAATCCCTCCAGGATATACAAACATTTTTAAATTATGCCCTCAAGTCCATCGAAAATGTAAACTGTGAAACCTCTGCACAAAAGTTTTCCCAGATTCCTGCCCAGACTTGTTCGGATGCCATTACCGCATTCCAGGTGCTTTCGCCATCCTCCTTGCCCGATTCCCAGTACCAGTCCATCGCGACATCACTCGAAAAGATTCTGCTTTGGGTGAATCAGTGCCCACAGTTCAAGCAGGAATATGAGAAATGCCTCATCCCAGATTCCGCGCATTTTCTCGACATTTCTCGTCTGACCCCCTTTTTTAACCTGCTTCACGAAGTACGTTCCAAACTCGAAAATACCCCCTGTCCCAAAGTGGCGTCCATTCAATTGGAAGACGGCAATCTTCGGGCGGCCTCCGAAGCACTCAAAACCTTGAGTCCAGCAAACTTTTCCCCTCAGGACAGAGTCAAGATAAAAACCGAAATGAAAGCCGTTTACGACGCAGCCAAATCATGCCCCGAAGCACACGCCTTCGTCGACAAACTCATTGAACGGATCTTTGCCCAATGAGAACGTTCGTTTCATTGATTCTGGCATTTTGCCTTGGTTCGCTCTTTTTGTGCGCCTGCGAACGCCACATGAGCAGCAATGAGCCGCCCATGCGCCCGCTCATATACACAGAGCTCCCCCCGACATCACAGGCTGAAGAAGAAGAACTCCCGCCCACAATGATAAATATCGCGCCCGAAGATTTGGGGTATGCGCTTTTCCATGCCTTCGTCGATCACGACCGCAGTGCTTACGAGTCGATGTTTATCTCTGGCGAAGAGCTCTCGACATTGATCCACATGCCGCTTGAAGGCGCAGCCAAACAGGCGGCAGAAATCGTCAACAAGAGTGAAGTTTTGTGGACACTGTTTGCTCCCACACTCGAAGCCGAAGAACCCATCGGCGGGCTTTCGACACGCCTTCGCCTTGCCGAATTCCGTCTTGGCAAAGGCAGAAACCTCGCCGGAAAACTTGCCACGCCTGAACTCGACGATCTCATCCAGCACTGGGGCAATGAACTCCGCATAGAACTCATCGATTCGAGCAAAACATTTACAATCCGCATACCTAAAATCGTCAAGACCCCTCAGGGATGGCGGATAGCAGCCACCATCGAGATGGATAAAACGCTGCAGCTGTTCCTCGAAACAGGCATGCATCTCAAGACAGATCTCATTACGAGTGAACATTATCCGATGCCACTCGAAGTCGGCAATTTCTGGAAATATAAAATTACCAAAACGCTGACAACACTCCCGACAGATCCCCTTGTAGAATCCGCTGATCCGACCGTCACGGACATGATTACGGACATCTATCACCGACAGGGCTATTGGATTGTATTTTTTGAACGCACCCTGGTTGATCCGATGGTTCAGGATGCCGAAGGCCCCGAAATATCCCGGTTTGCCTGGTTCGTAACCCCTCGCATGATCTTTCCGTGCATGCGGGACTGCCAGAATAATGCGGATAATATCAGCTATTTGCTCGGTTATTTGATGCGCCAGACCCCTTATTTCGTCTTTCCTATCGAAGTCGGCCAAAAATGGAGCACCTCCGGTCAGCCGAGCAATTATTATAAATATGAAGTACGTTCGCTTCATCAGGAACAAATAGTCGTTCCCGGCGGAGCTTTTTCGGGCACTTACGAAATCTTCGGTTCCATCGAGGAAGGACGCGAATCCCGTTATTTTGTGCCCGGAACAGGGATTGTCATGAGAACCGTTCGCAGCGGAGCTGGCCAGCGTACAGAAGCATTAATCAAACATCGCTTGATATTATAATTGTTTCGCCGCTATGGCCTTTGGCCATACGCGGCGACCTGCTCCGGCTATGGCTGACGCCATACGCCTGCGCAAACAAATTTGTCCATTTGCAACTTCCCTTTGTTTTTGCTTTAATCTTGAGGGGCCGTTTTGTTTTTGGGGATGCTGATGGTGGTTTACGAGGAGGCTGTATGAATCATCCCTTATCTTGCTCTGTTTTGTTAGCAACGATTTTGGTACCCGGCATATCATTCGCCTACGGCGAAGGAGGAGACATATCCTACCAGGAAAGAGCCATGCATTTGCTCATCAACGATGTACGCTCCAACCCGCAGGATGCGCTCAAAAATTGCAGCTCCAAAGACTGCAAAGAAGGTATCAAATGCTACGCAGAAGCCAGTGTTCCCGTTTACTGGCGCGCCGATCTGCTGCATGCCGCTCAGGTTGAAGCCAGACTGCTTGCGGAGGCTGCCGGCGGACTCAACAGTCACTATACTCCGTGCACCATTGTTTCCAATATTGCATCCATATTTCCTGATTCCTGTGATGGCTCGGCATCATGTGCATGCAAAGAAAAAAAAGTCACTAAAGATAAAAAGGTGATGTCCTTTTCTGATCGGTTGGATTTATTCGATACATTCAATGAAAATGCCGGTGAAAATATTGCTCTGAATTATGAGTCCGACCAAATGTATGCCCCCTATCGCCATCTTTACCAGTATCTGCACGAAACGAGTGATACCAATCAATGTGAAAGCGATTCCAGCAATGGACACAGATGGACGATATGCTCGAAAAATACCCCCTACAATGCCGTCGGTACCGGTTATGCCATAGGCTCCAACAAAGGAAACTACTGCGTTCAGGACTATGGCGGCACCAAGCCCAAAGAAGCACCTGCACTGGCAGCCGGCTCCCATTACCGCGAAGGCCCTGCAAGCAAAAATGGTACTCTATGGTTTAAAACCAAGTATTATGCCAAAACTCCCGCGGCTAAAGTAGTCTTGTCCATCGGTGACCAGTGTCACACACTTAACCTCACCAGAGGGACAGACAAAAATGGAAGTTATGGCATTTCCGATCTGGCTCCCTCCCAATGCAGCTCCTATTTCTTTGAAGTGATCGATCAAAATGGCTCCATAACACGTTATCCAACGACCGGAAGCCTCCTTTACGATTGCGATCAATCCTATCAGGACAAAGCAGGTCAGTCATGCATCTGCGAAGCAGACCAACATCTGTACAACAATACGTGCGAAGCGGACTCTCTCGAAAATTGCGGTTCCCACGATAATAATTGTGCCGTCACGATTCAAGGATGGAGCGAAGGTACCTGCAGCGAAGCCAAATGCATCGTCTCAAGCTGCCAGCCCAATTATCATGTCTATAACGAAGCATGTGAAGAGGATTCCATCCAGAATTGCGGCAACCACGATCAATCCTGCGAAACACTCGAAGGATGGGGCGCTGGCACATGCGAACAAAGTATCTGTGTCGCTTCAGAATGTCAGGAAGGGTTCCACCTCAAAGAGGGTACTTGCATCGTGGATTCCGCGTCAGAATGCGGACCGGATGCCGTCGACTGTTCAACAATGGAAGGCTGGGCCAACGGTACGTGTGAACAAAGTCTGTGTATGCTCTCCGAATGCCTCGAAGGTTATCATTTGTACGAAGGTGCATGCGAACCGGATTCTGTCGATAATTGCGGTTCACATGGCAACACTTGCACCATTGAGGGGGCTGCACAGCTCGAGTGTCAAAATGGCCAATGCATCGTGACGGAATGCGAGTCTGGCAAAGACTTGGCCGACAATCAATGCATCGCTTCGACCGATCCCGATAAACCGGGCAAGGATGATCCCGATAAACCGGGCGAAGATCCTGATAATTCCACCAATCCGGATGATGACACGTCCAGCGAAAGCAGTATTGATATCTCAAGCGATAGTGATTGTACGGCTGCACCCATCACAAATTCGCATACATCCCCAATCTGGATCCTGCTCGGTCTCTTTGGCTTTGGCATCGCCCGACGAAGAAAAGAACAATAAATCCGCGTATCTGCCGCTGTATGGAGGATAATGTGCTGCGGTATGAATCAATTTATTTCGGAATCAAAAATGAATTGATATTCTTTCTTTTATGACTTCACTATCAATAGGAAGAATATCATGCTTTTTAAAGAATGTATTTCCCGATAATATCAGTTTACAAAGGTTGCCCCCACACCTTTTCAATGAGGTAGTCCTATGAAATCTGTTGTTTCTCGTGTTGTGTTTGTTGCATGTATAGGTATTCCCACCATTGCATTTGCTTATGGAGAAAATGGAGATATCAACATACCCTATGGATCAAGAGCGATCCATTTGCTCGTCAATGAAGCACGAACGGCCCCGCATGAAGCACTTGCAAACTGTGGAAGCAATTGTCCCGAAGGCGTCACCACCTGTTTCAAATCCGCACTGCCACCAGTCTATTTACATGATGGATTAACTAAAGCAGCCCAATTCTATGCAGACTTCTCTGCTTATGCAAACTGCCTGCAGCACGATACCCCCTGTACGCTTGTTTCATCTATAGCATCGGATTATCCAGCTACCTGTGACGGCAATCCATCCTGTGCATGTACCAGTCATAAAGCTACTTGCAAAAGTACGGGTGGAACATCCTGGAGCAACCGTATTTCGATGTTTTCCAAAACCCACGGTTCTTCATCCGAAAACATCGGTTATATGGGAAACGGCAGTGCCAATTTTCCCAACGGACCACTTGATAAGTTTAATAACTGGCTGCTGGAAAAAGGCACTAACAAAAAATGTGAATTTGACAGTTCCAATGGCCATCGTTTTAATATCTTAAGCGAATCGAATGTTTCACTTGGCGTCGGATATTCAATCAAAAAAGGTTCCAGCTTCTATAATTTATATGGTGTCCAAGACTTCGGTTCGAAGTATTCCGGGGAGAAACCTTCACTCACTGCAGGCTCTCACTATAATGCGGATAAAAAACTCTATTTTAAAACCCATTATTATTCCACTGTAGAAGCCAAACAAGTTGTCATCGCCATCAATGGAAAATGTACCGATTTATCCCTGACGAGAGGAACAGCTAAAAATGGTATCTACGGTACATCCAACATTGCACAGCCCCCCAAATGTACTCCCTATTTCTACGAAGCTATCGACTCAAAGGGCAAGGTGACCAGATACCCTACGACCGGAAGCCTGTTGTTCTCAATTGATACAGCCGATCTAAATTGTGACAAATCCTGGCAAAAAGAATCTGAAATCGCAACATGTTTAGGCACTCCAACATGCTCGGATGGCCAACATGTCTACGGTAATACATGCGAAGCAGACTCCATCGAAAACTGTGGTGCACATGGAATCGTATGCACGATTGAAAATGCAGACAGCATGGCATGTACCAATGGGGCATGTACCGTCACGAAGTGCCAGGCTGGTTACCACATTTACAATAATATCTGTCAACCAGATGACATCAACAACTGCGGTGCACATGAAAATGTTTGCAGTGCCGACAATGCCAGCGAAATCGCATGTCAGGATGGACTCTGTGTCGTCTTATCCTGCGAAGCAGGATTCCACCTTTACGAAAATACCTGCGAAGCAGATGACATCGACAACTGCGGTGCACATGAAAATGTTTGCAGTGCCGATGGGGCCACCGAAGTCACATGTCAGGATGCGCAATGCACCATCGTTGCGTGCGAAGAAGGCAAACAACTCGAGAATAATCAATGTGTCGATGCAGGCTCCCCCGATAATCCAACGCCAGAAGATCCTGACAATCCAACGCCAGAAGATCCTGACAATCCGACACCAGAAGATCCTGACAATCCGACACCTGATAATCCAGACAATCCGACGCCTGAAGATCCAGACAATCCGACGCCTGATAATCCAGACAATCCGTCACCTGAAGATTCTGATGGTTCATCCCAATCCTCCTCTGACAGCGATTGCTCTTCTGCACCGCTCATGAATACGCACACTTCACCATTTTGGTTCCTGCTCGGTCTCTTTGGATTGGGCATCGCCCGACGAAGAAGAGATGATTAAATCCGCGTATCTGCCGCAGGCAGATAGCGGATTGGCTGCGGCGTAAGGCTCTGCCTTAGCCGCGCCACAATTCATTCTTATAAAAGAACAAATATATATTTTGTAGTTCATTTAGAACGCAATCGCGCCACCATCCTTCTTTCTCATCTTATTCAAGAAGGACGACTTCTACAAAATGATATTTGGATATATCATACTTCTCACAAAAAAAGCCGTATTACAATTCTGCAATACGGCTTTTTGATGATATATTATTTTTACTAATTTATTCTTACTATTTATTCACCAAATCATACGTCTGCTGAGCAATGGCGAGTTCCTCGTTGGTCGGAACGATCCAGACTTCAACTTTCGATTTATCGGTCGAAATCTTGCGCTCTTTGCCGTGGCAGTCGTTGGCGGCCAAATCAATATCGACGCCGATCAACCCAAGTTTCTTGCACACTGCTTCGCGGACATAAGGCGAATTCTCGCCAATACCAGCCGTAAAGATGATAGCATCCACGCGGCCCATAACCATCGCATAGGCACCGATGTACTTGACAATACGATAGACAAAGACGTCCATGGCGCGTTTGCATGCAGGATCGCCAGCGGCGACGCCTTCCTCGATGACGCGGCAGTCATTCGAAATTCCCGAAAGACCGAGCAGACCCGATTTCTTGTTGATGAGGTTGTCGAGTTCATCGGCATTCATACCCTTGGTGCGACCGAGATACGTCAGCACTGCCGGGTCGATATCGCCGCAGCGCGTACCCATGCAAAGCCCTTCGAGCGGGGTCAGGCCCATCGAGGTATCGACCGATTTGCCGCCCTGTACCGCCGTAATTGACGACCCGCTGCCAAGATGGCAGCTGATGATGTTCATATCCTTGATATCGCGGCCCATCAGTTTGGCCAGGCGATTCGATACGAATTCGTGCGACGTGCCGTGCGCACCATAACGACGGATGTGATCCTCGGTGTACAGGCTGTACGGAATTGCATACAGATAGGCATACTCAGGAATCGTCTGATGGAACGACGTATCGAACACGGTGACATTGGGAACGCCCGGAAGCAGTTTCTGCGCGACTTTGAGACCAATCACGTGCGCAGGAACATGCAGCGGATCGAGCGGATACACATGCTCGATCTCATCGATGATGCTCTGATCGACGAGGCAGGTCTTGGTCAGTTTTTCGCCGCCGTGAACGACGCGATGGCCGACGGCCTTGATTTCATCGAGGGATTTGATCGTCCCGTCGAGCAAAAGATCGAATACGCGCTTGAGACCGGCTTCGTGCGTCGGGAAAACTTCGTCCGTAATTTCGACTTTTTTACCGTCAGCCGTTTTGTGCTTGAGGATGCCGACTTCTTCGCCGATGCGCTCGACATTGCCCTTGGCCAGCACATCGCCCGCTGGCATTTCCAAAAGCTGATATTTAACCGTAGATGAACCGCAGTTGATAACGAGTAATTTCATGTTTTTTCCTTATAATGAATGATTATTTTTTGTTTTTACAAAATGATTATTTTTTGTTTTTACAAACGGATTTGCTCAGGCCTAACGGCCTTCGCAGGTTTTGTTATATTTTTTACAAACGGATTTGCTCAGGCCTAACGGCCTTCGCTGTTTATTCGTGAGCAGCGTTAGCTGCGAACAAATCCGTGTGTTTAAAAGAAAAAAAAAGTGAGCTGCGTTAGCTGCGAACAAATCCGTGTGTTTAAAAGAAAAACAAAAAATGTGAGCTGCGTTAGCTGCGAACAAATCCGTGTGTTTAAAACTAAGAATCTACCCCTGTGCCTGGATGGCAGTCACGATGACGGTATTGACGATATCGGCGACGGTGGCACCGCGGCTCAGGTCATTGACGGGTTTCTTCAAGCCCTGAAGGAGCGGACCGATGGCGATGGCATTGGCGCTTCTCTGAACGGCTTTGTAACCGATGTTGCCGGCATTGAGGCCCGGGAATACAAAAACATTGGCTTTACCGGCAACAGGGCTGCCGGGCAGCTTGGTCTTGGCAACGCTCGGATCGACGGCAGCGTCGTACTGAATGGGGCCTTCGATGGCAAGATCTGGTGCGGCTTCTTTGGCTTTTGCTGTCGCTTCGCGAACGGCATCGACATCGGGGCCGCTGCCCGAATTGCCCGTCGAATAGGACAGCATGGCGATCTTGGGATCGATGCCGAAAGCCTTGGCGGTAGCAGCCGAAGCAACGGCGACATCGCACAGCTGGTCGGGCGTCGGGTTGGGGATGACAGCGCAATCGCCGTACACATAGACGCGATCAGCCAAGCTCATCAAAAACACACCCGAAACCGTCTTGATGCCGGGTTTGGTCTTGACGAACTGCAGTGCCGGGCGAATCGTCTCGGCTGTCGAAGTCGTGGCACCCGAAACCATACCGTCGGCTTCGCCTTTGTAAACCATCATGGTGCCGTAGAAGGTCTTATCCTGCATGAGTTCATGCGCTTTTTCTTCGGTCATGCCCTTGGCTTTGCGCAGTTCGAACAGCGTATTGGCATAATCATCGAGATTGGCAGCCGTCTTGGGATTAATAATTTTAATCGAAGCATCGAGTGTAACGCCAACTTCGGCAGCTTTGGCCTTGATTTCGGCTTCATCGCCGAGCAGCACGAGATTGACGAGGTCTTTCTCACGCAATTCCTGCGCGGCTTTGATGATGCGGTCGACATTGCCTTCGGGCATGACGATGGTGCGCTTGTCGGCGCGGGCTTTGGCATGCAGGCTCTTGAGGAATTTATTGGGCGTAACGCGGGCACTCGACGAAACGATCTTGTCCGCAGCGAGTTTGGCATCGTGTGGATTCACGACTTCGAGACCTTTGGCGCGAATCATTTCGGCAGCTTTGTCACTGCATCCCGACGCGACGATCGAAATATTCAGACCTTCCTGCGCAAACAGTTTGACGGTCAGTTCGGCAGCATCGGCGACTTCCTCGTCGGTCTTGTCTTTGGCACAAATCGCCGGAATCACGGCGGCATCGATATCATGTGCCAATGCAATGTTGATGTCATAAGCCATGCGCATCATACCATCGGCAGCCATCGGCTGGACGATGACGATATCGGCATCTTTTCCGGCCGTCTCGACACGCTCTGCCAGCTTGGCCAAAAGAGCATCTTTCCGGCCTGCCGCAATCAGTTTAAGCGCTTCGCAATCGGCCAGTTTTTTCCCAGCACAGTCGGCATGGGGCACAAAAATGGCGACGCGTTTTCCCTGGCTTTCGAGCGATTTCGCAATGCCACTGGCGAGTTTTGGGGCACACGAATCACAGCACATCAACATGATCGATTTCATCCGTTTTCTCCTATTCAAAGCCCATAAACAGGGCGGTAAAGACAGCCTTAAAAAAGGCGCATCCTTTCTACTCCATTTGGACATTTTTTTTAATGTGTTTTTTGTATATTTACACTCGCCTATGCGCTACCGGCGCATACGGCTCGCCTTTCGGGCTTGCTCGCTTGCGGGCGACCTCATGGGTCGCCCCCTGCAGCTCGCTACGCCCTGCGACGGTCGCTATTGCCTGCGGCAATACGCGCCCGAATCATTTGTGATATCTGCTACAACTCAGCTGATATACTAAAACATGTATTTAAACATAAACTCAAAGAATACATAACGACTCTCATTTATCTTCTTTTCCTCATCCTGGCGAGACCTGCCAGGCTCAAAAGGCCAAACATCCATGCCAATCCTCCATTAGAAGCAGGCGTGCGCTTGATGCTGCATCCACAATCTTCATCAACCACCATATCCACAACAGAATTATTCGTACAACCCTCAGGAGACTCACATTCTGTTTTGGAATCTGGCGTCTGTGGATCATTTTGCTCAGGAGTATCACAAATACTGTTTTCATCGACCAGGCCATCGCAGTCATTGTCTACACCATCGCACACTTCCGCACTGGGCGTGCATTCCGGAACAGGCTTACACTCGAGGTCTTCATCGACCAGGCCATCGCAGTCATTGTCTACACCATCGCACACTTCCGCACTCGGAGTACATTCCGGAGCAGGCTTG
>OCTW013408553.1_pt1 | contig 11892 bp, 12 predicted proteins | sample 1539671 | NCBI WGS metagenome assembly OCTW01 (sample SAMN02144230, study PRJEB22623) | gut metagenome | biome: sheep rumen | host: Ovis aries | place: New Zealand | reverse complement strand
TGTCATCACTTGTCATTCTGAGGCCGGAGGCCGAAGAATCTACTGTCATCATTTGTCATTCTGAGGCCGGAGGCCGAAGAATCTAATCCATTGAACTATGTATAACACTTACTACACCTACATCATGTCCAGCAGTAACAACTCGACTCTCTATATTGGTGTTACAAACGATTTGGAGAGAAGGGTTGCGGAGCATAAATCCGGAAGTGGATCTGTCTTTACTGCAAAGTATCATTGCCATAAACTTGTTTACTTTGAGTCTTTCTCTGATATTGACCAGGCAATCGCTAGAGAGAAACAATTGAAAGGATGGAAACGTGAACGTAAGGATGCATTGATTGATTCTGTTAATAAAGAGAGACGGGATCTTTCTGTTTAGATTCTTCGCTGCGCTCAGAATGACAGGCCGCATTCAGATTCTTCGCTTTGCTCAGAATGACATACCCTTTGTTGTCCTGAGGGCTCCTTTTGTCATCCTGAGGGCGAAGCCCGAAGGATCTAAAACACCAGTACATCGGAATCGCCATAGGTATCATAGCCAGAGGTGATGACCTTCTCGCCGGGCTCCAGGCCTTCGAGCACTTCGTAGTACTGGGGATTCTGGCGGCCGATGCGAATCTCTCTTTTGACGGCTTTGGTGCCTTCTTTGTTAACGACGTAAATCCACTTTCCGCCGGTTTTCTGGTAGAAGGTGCCGCGGGGGATGATGACGGCCTCTTCCGGCTGGCCCAGTTGGAGATTCAGATAGTAGGTCTGTCCGGCGCGGATGTTGTCGGGCTGCTCGCCGTCAAACTTGAAATCGGCCTTGAACTTGCCGTCACGGACTTCGGGATAGACTTTCCGGATGACGGTCGAGTAGGTCTCGCCCTGGCGCTCGAAAGTGGCCTCCAGGCCGGCTATGACGCGGTCTATGTAATGCTCATCTATCTGAGCCTCCACTTTATACGTGCCCACGGAATTAATCTGGCCGATTTTGGTGCCGCTGGCGATGCTTTGGCCCAGCACCACGTCCAGAAGGCCAAGTTCGCCGTCGATGGGCGCCTTCACGACAAGGTTGCTCTTGCGCCTCCGGATCATCTGCATGTTGAGCTGCATATTGTCCAGGCTCTCCTCCATCCGGTCAATCTGGGTGCTGCGGTACAGGCTGTCCTGCTTGGAGCGTTCGGCCATGAGGTCATACTTCTGCTTGGCCAGTTTATAGTCTTCTTCGGCCTTGAGGTATTCCTCCTTTGCAATGAGTTTGTCCTCATAGAGGGCCTTCTGCTGCAGGTAAGCGCGCCTCAAACGGTCCACCTGCATACCGTATTCCAGCACATTCTGGCGCACGTCCAGCTTCTGCTGGGCCATCTGGATCTGGGTGTTTCGGAGGATATTCTCCTTTTCGGCCAGTTCGGCCTCGGAGTTGAGGATTTGCAGGTCCAGGTTGTCGTTGGAGAGGACCAGGATTGGGTCTCCGGCCTTTACCCTGGAGCCTTCCTCGATGAGGATTTTCTCCACGATTCCGCCTTCCTGCGGGCTCAGCTGAATGGTGGTCATCGGCTGCACACGCCCGCTGATGCGGATATAGTCGTTGAATTCGCCCTTCACGGCCGATGACACCGTGATTGTATCTTTGTCCACCCGCAGGGTCTTGTTGTTCGGCCTGGCAATAAGGTACACGATAAACACGGCGAGCAGTGCTCCCAGCCACCACGGCAGGGCTTTCCTGGTAAACGCCACCCGCCATCCGGTCTTCTTTTCGATAATCTTGTCCATATTTTAGATTCTTCGGTCACTTCGTTATTTTAGATTCTTCGGTCACTTCGTTCCCTCAGAATGACAATGATGTCATCCTGAGCGAAGCGAAGGATCTATTGATTAATGTATTCTACTCCGTTGTAATATTTCACCACCGCCTGCTTGATGAGGTACTTGAACAGGCTGTTCATTTCGTCGGCCTGGGCCTTGAGGTAATTGTTGCCGGCGGTCTGGAACTCCAGCGGGGAGATTAGGCCCTGCTCCAACTTCTTGAGATTCAGGGTGTAGGCCTCGGACTGGACTTCGGCCTTGCGCTGAGCCTGCCGGTAGGCCGTGGCGGCGCCGTCACGGTCCTGGATGGCCCTGCGAACTTCGCTCTCCACATCCCGACGCTTCTGGTCCAGCTCGGCCGTGGCCTTGTCCAGGGCGTGCTGCCTGCGCTTTATGGCCGAATGCTTGCTGAGGCGGTTCCAGATGGGAATCTGTAGGGAGAGCTGCACGTACTCGCCGCCGTTGTTTCTAAACTGGTCCCAGAAGGGGTTTGTGGTAGACCCCTGATAGGTATAGTAACTGGTGCTCCAGCCTGCATACAGGCCGATAGAAGGCAGCACCTGCCACTTGGCGGTGCTCAGCTGCCGCTTGGCGTTGAGTTGCTGCCACTGGGCTATCTGGACGCCGGGGTTGTGCTCCAGGGCATAGTCAATGACAGATTCTTCGGTCGCAGGCTCCCTCAGAATGACAGCGCTGTCATCCTGAGCGCCGTTTCTGTCATCCTGAGCGCCAGCGAAGGATCTGAAATCCGTCACGATGTTAAGCTCCTCATCCAGCGGCCAGAACATTAGGTCGGCAAGGGTCATGCGCTGCTGCTCGTACATGTTGCGGGTGCCGATGAGGTCGTACTGGCGGTCGGCGAGGTCGGCCTCCATCTGGATAACGTCGGCATGGCCCTTCTGGCCCAGTTCCTCTTGACGCTGAGCCTTTTTCAGGGCGGCTTCGGCCGTTGATACCTGCTCCTCATAGACGTCGCAGAGGCGCTTGTAATACACCACGTTGTAGTATGCCTCCATCACCGCCAGGCAGATATCGGCCTCAACCTGCTTCTCACGGGAGTCGGCAATGAGCATCCCGGTCTTGGAAATCTTCCAGTTGTTCACCGCCTGAAACCCGTCAAAGAGGTCGTAACCGGCGCTCACGCCATAGTTGTTGTGAAACGACGTGGTGTTGAAATACGTATTTGTCTGAGGGTCGATGCTTCGGCCGAAGTTATAGTAGGCGTATGTCTGGGCCGAAATCTGCGGCGTGAAAAGCTTCAGCGCCGCGTCCCTCCGGTCTATCCGGGCATCGCCGATTTCCGCCTGCTGGATGCGCACTTTGGTGGAATTGGAGATGGCGTAGGCCATGCATTCCTTAAGGGTCATAGTAGCCTGGCCACTGGCGCACACACTCACTGCGGACGCCAGGGCAGAAACTACACACTTAATGAAAAGGTTTTTCATATCAAAACTTACGTTTAACCATGCCGAATACTAGCACCCGCCGTGCCAAAAGTGATAAGTTGCTGATTTACAGACACTCCTAACTATCGGCATAAAAGAAAAAAGTGTAAAGCTTTACATTACACTTTACACTTTCTTTACACGAATTGCCGTATTAAGCGCCTACCGGAACACTATCTGGAACACGGTTTCGGAGACGTCGCTCTTCACAAGGTCTATGCTGCCGTTGTGCTGGCGCATGATCTGGCGGGCAAGGGAGAGGCCGATGCCGGAGCCTTCCTTTTTGGTGGTGTAGAACGGGATGAAAATCTGCTCCTGGGCCGAAGGCGGGATGGGCTCTCCGTCGTTGGCCACCCGGACAATGACTTCGTCGTCCTTCCCCATCCGGGCCGAAATCCCGATGTGCCTTGCGCCGGCCTGCAGGGCGTTTTTGATGAGGTTGATGAGGATCTGGGAAATCTGCCCTTCATCGGCATAAATCATGAGGTCCGGTTCCTCTGGCCGATACGTGCAGACAGCCCCGCTGGAAGCCGTGAATTCGCTGTTAAGGGCGATGACACCGTCCATGAGTTCCTGAAGGTCAATGGCTTTCCTGACCGGACGGGCCACGCCGGATAGTTCCCGGTAAGTCTGAACAAACTTGATGAGATTCTTTGAGGAGTCGGAGATGGTGTCCAGGCCGGCCTTCACGTCAAGGGCACTGTGGCCGTCCTTGTCCATGGATTTGGAAAGGGCGTCGGAGAGGGAGGCTATCGGGGACACCGTGTTCATGATCTCATGAGTGAGCACGCGGATAAGTTTGGTCCAGGATTCCTGCTCGTGGGCCTGCCGCTGTTTCTCGAAGATGGTGCGGATACGGTTGAGCGTGCGGTTGAACTTGCTTTTCTCCTGAAAGCGGAAGTTCAGTTCACCGTCTTCCAGGGCGTCCATCATGTAGGCAACCTTCTTAATGTCATTGTGGCGGGTGCGCAGCGATGCTATCACCGCCGCTATGATTGCGACGGTGGCAACAAGCAGTATGATTTGCCAGACAGGCATAGATTCTTCGGTTTGCTCAGAATGACATTACAGCCCGTATTTTTTCATTTTAGCGTACAGGGTGGGCCGACTGACGCCCAGGGCCTTGGCGGCGGCTGAGATGTTGCCGTTACTGCGTTCTATCGCTTCACGGACCAGATGCTCTTCCTCCGCATCCCTGACTTGCTTCAGCTGTCCTCCGTTTGTCATTCTGAGGGAGCTTGCGACTGAAGAATCTATCTGGATGTCCTTTGCCGTGAGATTCTTCGCTTCGCTCAGAATGACAGCCTTCTCTATGCAGTTCTGCAGCTCACGGATATTGCCGCTCCAGTAGCCGCTCTCCAGGGCCTGTTTGGCAGATTCGTCCAGTCCTGCAACGGGCCGATGGTATTTTTCGGCAAACTGCTCAATGAAGCGCTGAGCCAGCGGAACGATGTCTTCCCGGCGCTCCCGCAGGGCAGGCAGGGCAATGTGCACGGTATTGATGCGGTAGTAAAGGTCTTCGCGGAACCGGCCTTCCCGGACCAGCAGTTCGAGGTCCATGTTGGTGGCGCAGATGAGCCGGATATCCACCGGAATGGCCTGGGAGCCGCCCACGCGAACCACGCTGCGGTTCTGAATCACCCGCAGCAGTTTGGCCTGCAGATGCAGGGGGATATTGCCGATTTCGTCCAGGAACAGCGTCCCGCCGTGGGCCTGCTCAAACTTGCCCACGTGGTCTGTGTGCGCATCCGTGAAGGCGCCCTTGACGTGGCCGAAGAGCTCGCTTTCAAAGAGCGTCTCTGTGATGGCGCCTGCGTCAACCGCCACCATCGGCTTTCCACTGCGCAGGCTATGGGCGTGGATTTCCCGCGCCAGCACATCCTTGCCGGTGCCGTTTTCGCCGGTAATGAGCACCGTGGCGTCCGTGGGGGCTATTTTTTCCACGGTTTTCCGGATGAAGACCATGGGCTTGGAGGTGCCCCAGAACATAGATTCTTCGCTTCGCTCAGAATGACAAGGGCCTGTTCCGTCGCCACTTCTTGTCATTCTGAGGGCGGAGCCCGAAGAATCTCTCCCCATCGCCTTCCTGGCCTTGTCCCGGGCCGAAGTAAGCGTGGCCAACAGTTTTTCGTTGTCCCAAGGCTTCACGATGAAATCGAACGCCCCGCGCTTCATCCCTTCCACGGCAAGCTGGATATCGGCATAAGCGGTAAAAAGCACAACCTCAACCTCCGGCATCATCTTCTTGATTTCCCCGGCCCAGTAGAGACCTTCGTTGCCTGAATTGATGCTGGTATTGAAGTTCATGTCCAGCAGCACTACATCCGGCCGAAAACGCTCCAGAGTACTCACTAGCGTAACCGGCGAGGGCAACGTCTCCACCTCCTCAAAATGAAGGGGTAGCAGAATCTTCAGCGCCTGACGGATTCCGGCGTTGTCGTCTACAATCAGTATCTTTCCTTTCTTTGAAGCCATAATCTGCCACTAATTTACACATTTTTCCCGCACACGCAAAACAAGTCCCGTGCCGCACCGTGTATTCGCCTGTTTATCAATTGATTGCAGATGTCACCCTCCTCTGCAAACTGTAAAGAGCCCTTACAGAACTGTAAAGGCTCTTTACAACCGGTGGGGTGACGTTGCACCCTGGCCCACGTACTCCCAGGTGCAAAAACACCCCTCTTTTGCACCTGGGGACACGTTTTCGGCGGGGTCAGGTGCAAAAACACCCCTCTTTTGCACCTGGACGCAGGTTTTTGGCGTGGTCAGGTGCAAAAACACCCCCTATTTGCACCTGGAAGCGCGTTGGTGCCTGTCGGTATCCCTGAAAGTAAATGAATCCAGAAACATAGTTATTAAAAACCAATTTTGCGGCGGACATTGTTGTCCAGTTTTTCGGCATTGCAGTAGGAGTAGAGGACGGAGAGTCTGTCTTCGGGTTCCCCGTTGAGAATAGTGCCGATGGAGTACTTGCGGGCGATATTTTCCATCTGGCCACCGCTGAAGTCGTAGGCGGCGGCAAGGATGGAGTACTCCTGGTCGGTGAGGGAGGGAATCATGGTTTCCCAAATCTTCTTTCGGACCGTGGCATCGGGTTTCTCGAAGCAGATCTTGTAGAGGAAGCGGCGCTCGAAGGCCGGGTCCAGATTCTGGGTAAGGTTGGTGGTGGCAATCATGATACCGTCCAGGTTCTCCATCTCCTGCAGGATGATGTTCTGGATGGAGTTTTCCATCTTGTCCACGGCATTATGTGCGCCTTCCTTGCGGAGGCCGATGATACCGTCGGCCTCATTGAAAAGGAGGATGGGGGCCCGTTCTGAGCGCTCTACGGCTATACGGTAGCGGTCGAAGACTTCCTTGATGTTCTTCTCGCTCTCCCCTACCCATTTGCTCTTGATATCCGGGACGTTGACTACCATCAGGCTTCGGCCGGTCCGGCGGGCCAGCTGGTAGACGGTTTCCGTCTTGCCGGTGCCGGGACTGCCATAGAAAAGGCAAGCGAAGCCACTTCTGAAGCCGCTGTCTTTCATACGGGAGCGGATCTCATTGTAGCGTTCCGGAGTCAGGAAATTGTGCAGTTCCCGGACCTGGGAGGCATTCCCGGCGGTATAGAACAGCTGCTTTTCAACAAGCGCTTCCGGCAGGATGACCCCGTTCACCTTCATCTCGGTCTGGCGCAGGTGGAAATCGGCCAGAAGGAGGGATTTTGCCTTGCCCGTAAGATGGATCCTGGAGGTGTTGGCCTGCCCATCGTCGCAGGTGTGCTCCACCAGCCCCAGCGTCATCAGATTGTGCGTTCCTTCCTTGAAGGCCGTTTTCTCCTCATAATAGTCACTCTTGTGCCGATAAACATTCTCAAGCTGATGGTAGCATATCTCGTCATCGTCGTCATTGACAAGAAGGCTGCAAAGTTTCACGATGACCATCCAGTCCGTGTAATGCTCCAGTTTCAGGGCATCGAGTTCCTTCACAAAGCCAAGGCCGCTGTTTTCGGCAAACAAATCTTTCAGTTCGTGATAGAGTTCTCCCGGAAGGATGGCGTCGTTGCCAAGGTCCTCATAAAGGCCGTTCATATAGTCAAACAGGCCGGCGCTGGTAAGTCCGGTACGCCTGGGCAGCTCCGGGGCCTCGTTGTTTTTGAGGGCGCGGACCACGGAGACAGGAATGTCAAAGGAATCCTGGTCCTTGGCATCGCGGTACTTAAGGTACTTGGCCCTGACCAGCGCGTTGAGTTCATCACCATAGGTGAGCGCGCGGATGTTGCTGATGTCCAGGTGGCGGGCGAGATCGTCAAAATCCACGTTCCTGGGGCCCCTGCGAAGGCAGATGGAGAAAAGGACCGCCTGGAGCGGAGTGATCTTCAGGCGCGCCGCCAGTTCATCGGCCTCCGCGCGGTTATCGTTCCAGAACTCTTCACCGAGCTGCGAGTCATCGGACTTCTCCGAAAGTATGTCCATCATCTGAAGGATGGTCTTTTCCATCATTTGTGTGCTATTCTGATTGTCCATATTTCTCGTATACTTTAAGAACCCGTTCTGCGCGTGCCAAGCGTTCCTGTGCGTTAAGGAGCGAATGCCTCTCTCGGTTAATCTCCTTATGAAGACAAGAAATAATGAATTGTGCGGCCTCGTCTTTTGTGAGGAATACTTGCTCCGCACTCATTTCGTCACGTTCTTTCAAGAAGAACGACCGGCTGATCATCCTGCCATCTTCGGTTTCATACACGGTGTACTCGATCTTCAGATCGTGGAAGAGTCGCCCGCGTGTTCTGGTCTTCTTGCCGATGATCCTGGTTTTCTTGATGGAGTAAGCCGCATCTCCACCAATAACATAATAAACCGTGTCACCGATGGACAGGTTGAGTTGTCTTAAATAGAAGTCTCTGCTATGCATAGTTACTTTTTTTAGGCCGCAAGGGCTGCCATGAGTTTGGCGATTCCTTCCCGGGTTGGAGTGGACATCTTCCGCACCTTTCTGGCACCGGTGCACCAGGCATCGGAGCGGATCCGGACTCCGTCCGAGAAGAGGACCTCTTCAAAGGCCCCGGTTTCGTCGGCCTTATATTTGGAAGTCGCGAGTTGTTTCCAGGAGTCCCTGGTTTTGGGATTTCTGACCCTGAAAATCAGATTGTGGTCAATCCGGTCAATGAGTTCATAGGTTTTGGTGGATTTGGGGGCGGCATAAAGGCGGCCGAACTGGAATTTCTGAATCTTTTGCATATCGAAACTGAACTTGATTACATAAATAATATAGAATCAAGTGCCACGAAATTCAATTCGAACTTTAAGATTTTTTGAAGTAAACCTGCAAAAGATAGCAAACGCGTATTTTTGTCCAAAACAACAATAAAGAGATGTGATTTGGACAAGTATTAAACAATTATAGCGAAAAACTGTATTTATTTGTCCAAATGAATATATTTTTTTTATTTGTTGAAAAATAAAAAGCCATGGCAAAAATTATTGAAAAAAAGGACGAAATCGGAGAATTGCTTGATTCCAACCTTTGGTTTAAAGCGTAACAATATTCCGGGATATTCAACAAAGTTATTACGCAGGAAGTCTTGTTTTGAGAACAGGCCCTATAAAACATCGCCCATTTCTGCCCCTGATAATCAGATTGTGGCTATTTCGGTCAATGAGTTATAGGTTTTAGTGGGTTTAGGAGCGGCACAAAGGCGGCCCAACTGGACTTTCTGAATCTTTTGCATATCGAATCAATTTGGTTTCGATATTACTATAGAATCAAATGGCAAAAATTCAAAAAAAACTTAAACCAAATAAAAGAAATGTCGAACCAAAAACTTAAAAAGGCAATTCGTCGCAGCCCTGCGTCTGATCTGTGTCGTGATTATCCTCCGGGGGCTTGATTTCAAACAAGGCGTGGCCAACCTTGGTAACCGTTTCCGGAATCTCAAACTCTTTGATACCCGAGCCAAGGAATGCGCCTTCGCCTATCTCGGTGACAGACGGTGGAATAACGATGCTTTCGAGGTTTGCACAACGGGCAAAAGCGTATCTGCCGATTGCTTTTACCGACGGAGGTATCACAACATGTTTTAGGTTATCACGGTACCAGAAGCCGAATTCTTCAATCTCTGTGGTACCTTCGGGAATGATACCTTCTCCGTCTATGACATCGTACACACCCCACTCTTCGGGTTCTATGAACAAAGCATTCTCATCCTTATCAAACAATGGATAGCCATTCTCATCCAATGCCTGTTCTAAAAAGAAGAACCAGCCGTATTTGGAAACGGCCCTCTCAGACACAGGCCCCTCCCAGGTCTGGACCAGGCTCAGATTCATATCCGGATATGAATGCGCGATGCCGTTTGCTATCTTGTATGCAAGATGAATCTCATCCGGGCACTTTGACAGAGTATCCACACTCAGGCAGTATTTATTATCAAGATAACCACATGGTTCAAAAAACACCTTCGCGCCATCCTCCCGGTTCAACTCCTTCTGGAGTTCAGCGGCACGCGCGGTAATCTTGTCAAGATCTTCCTGACTCTTAACAATCAAAATTATACCTACCTAGTTGCTCATAACGTGATTTAAGTTTCGCAAGTGATTTAAGCCGTCAGCATTAAATTTGCCTCGGCTTCTCTGGGAGGGCTAAAGGGTTAAAACCGAGCATCTAGCCATTGGCCAAAGAATCGGTCATAAACGATATACCCGTCAGGCGCCCGATAAATAATTTCCTCATCGAGCATCCGCGAAAGAGCACTCTTGACACTGCTGGTTGCAGTCAGGCCATATCTAGAGATGAATGAACCGGCCAAAGGTTCTTTAACCTTCTTCTCTTTTGCAATAGCCTTTATCAGTTTTACCTGTCCCTTGGGATATACTTGAAGCAAGTGTTGATAGTAGAATTCGTTCTCCTGAAGGATTTCACGTAGACACTCATGCGCCAGATCTATATCAATGGATCTGCCTGCTTTTGAGTACAGGCGGTTCAGTATCATTTGTATGTACCAGGTGTATCCCTCGTACAGGCTATAGACATAATGGAACACGTCTATGGGCAAAGTGCGTCCCTGAGCCGTGAAGAAACTATCGGCAAAAGCATAATACACCTGTTCATCAATGACTCCGATGGTTTTTTCGGAAGTGCTCTGATAAAACGGACGTTTTGGGGAAAGAAACATTTCTCCAAGCATATGCGCCCTGCTTCCGGAGAAAATGAAATGTACGTTATGCAAATCCTGGATATAGGAACGGAGGAGCGCCTCTACATTCTTTTCGGGGTAATAGATTATCTGCTGAAACTCATCAAAGGCGATATAACAAGTTTTTCCTGACTGTTTAAGGTATTTGAAGACTTGCTCCAGCGTGCTGGTTTCTGTTCCGGAAGCGATATCCAGACCTATTTTGGGCTGTCCTGTAACTTGATCCACCGTCAGGTTAGGCCGAAAACTTTTAAACAAGTTCACAATCTTGTTCATCGCTTTCACCGGATTGGAATCCAACTGACCCAGGACGGCAGAGGCAAAGGCCTGCGTAAAATCATACAGAGACTCCGTAGAGAACAAATCAATATAGATGACCGTAGCCTTGGGATCCTTCAGCCTTATTAAGTGATATATATGTTTTATCAGGCCGGTTTTCCCAAGCCTCCTCGGTGAAGTAAGCGTGATGTTCCTGCCATTATGGAGTGTTTCCAGGAGGTCCTCCGTTTCCATCTTACGGTCACAGAAATACTCCGGAGACTCATATCCGGAGACAAGGAAAGGGTTGTAAATCTCTGCGTTCATCTTATTGCGATTATATTGTTGCGAAAATGCCGCAACGCAAATATCGCAATAAAAAATGATATAACAAAATAGTTGCATTAAAACCCGGAGATTGAATCATTGCTAATCTGCTTATTCTTTGAGATAGAAAGAAATCACTGAAAACGGTTCTTCTATCATATGCCGTTCTACAGGGTGAAACAGAAGTACAAGGAACTGGGAGTCAAGATCAGCGACTCCACGATGAACGACTGGTACGCGGCCACCTGTGAAAAACTGAAGTTGTTATACGATATCCTGGTCCGAGAAGTGTTGTCAAGAGACTACATACAAGTGGATGTGAGTACGTTGCCCGTGATAGACAACGAGAAGCACCGTGCGGTGAAGGGATACATGTCGTGTACCCGTGCCGTGACGGAGAAGTTGGTGGCGTTCCACTATGATATGGGCTCCCGCTCCCACGCGTAAACTTCTTCGCGGTTATCGCGGAACTATCCAGACGGATGGCTATGGTGCCTATGATCATTTTGAAAGCGACCCTCATATCCAAGTGATTGGCTGCTGGGCACACGCCCGCCGTAAGTGGTCTGATGCGCTGGAAGAGAAACGCCAGAAAGAGACCTACCCGGTTATCCTTCAGTTCGAGAAATGGATGTACGAAACGGCAACCCGCAGGTCGCAGAACAGCCGCATCGGGAAGGCCATCAGCTATACGCTGCCCCTGCTGCCGCGCCTGAGCCGCTACGTGAACGACGGCCGCTTCTGCATTGACAACAATCTTGTGGAGAACGCCATCAGGCCGCTGGCCCTGGGAAGAACTTCCTGTTCTGTGGGAACCACGATGCTGCAATACGTGCCGCCATCGTCTACTCCCTGGTGGACAGTTGCAAGGCACTGGACGTTGACCCGTGTGAATGGATG
>OCTW011508416.1_pt1 | contig 11893 bp, 12 predicted proteins | sample 1539671 | NCBI WGS metagenome assembly OCTW01 (sample SAMN02144230, study PRJEB22623) | gut metagenome | biome: sheep rumen | host: Ovis aries | place: New Zealand | reverse complement strand
TCGAGTGTCGTTTGTGCCATAAATATTTCGATATTTTGTGATTATTCGATTATAAATTAATTTCTTGCTTTAAATTGTCGTACAGATAGGCGGGACTTTGGAAATAGAGACCGGTTTTCAGATTGCTGAGCGCCGTATATGTCTTTGATTTGTAAACAATATCCATAGCGTCGCGCATAGACATCGCCCGCTCTTCCATCAGCCGAGCAATCATTTCGCGAGTAAGGGTCTCTATCATAAATATTTCTTTCCCTGTCATATTGTTTTCAATAGTTTGATTGATTCTTCGGATGCGAAGAGGTATTGACTTGCAGTGTATTCAGGTCATTTTCAGCAAAGTTGTATTCATATACGGTAGGGGCTCCCACCCTATATTGTTCATATTTACGTTCGGCCTGTCTTTGGCCACCTGTCTGTCGGGAGTGAGATAGAAACCCAGTCCAAAGTCTTTGCCAACTCGACTTTCAGCAAGGTCAATTTGCTTTATTTCAACATTTGTTCCGTGATAAAGTCTCATATAAGCGACCCTCCCATTCGCCGGCAATAATGAGTCAAGTCCTCAACAGTATTCTCAAAAGAAAAAGTATGCTCAACATCATAAAACCTGTCAACAAAATCGAGGCCTTTGTGTTCTTTAAGATACTCGTAGGCTTCTGATGTAGAAATATGATGCAGTGTGGCAAACTCCGTAATAAGAGCCACGAAATAGTTAATCCTATCAAGAACAGATTTGCTCATATTTTCTTTATTTCTATGTTTTAACGACGCAGATTCTTTTTTATTGTATAGAGGAATAACATCTTTGCAAAAAACACTAAAACATCTTATCTTCAACACTTTCCACATTTTCTCAACCAGCCGCAGTTCCACATTGAGGGGAAAGGACTGTCTTCGACACTGCCAAGTTTTTTGTTCTAACAATCCTCGCTTAACATTTTGTTAACAACATTTTGTTAAGTCGAAGAAAAACTTTATTAATCATTCACTTATACAAGTGTTGAAGTATCTTTCGTTCCATTTTTCGAAAACATAGATGAGCCTTGCATCACGCTGAAACAACAAAAATTATAGTCCGTTTTTGGAAGAAACAAGAAAACGGAAAATAAACTCAGCATAAACTACATCTACTGTTATATTCCGTAGAAATTTCCCATCTTGTCCTATCACTTGTACCCTATTATTTTGCAGCATCTTAAATACAGAAGTAAAAATTATATCTAATAATTGAAATATTTTTCTTATTTTTGCAATCGCTTTCGAAAGGTAGAAAGCTTTAGCAAGAAAAGCATTGCGAATATCCTATCTTTGAAAATTCGCCAAATCAACGAGGGAGGATTGAGCATTATTTGCTTTCGCTTGAATGTGTGTGCTGTTTCCTAATGGCATAGCGTCAAGCGTGAGATAAAGTGTTCATTGATTCCGTTCCCTCACAGGTGTTTGGCGATACCTCAAAGATAACGATACGAGCACACAACCTCACGCTTTTCTTATCGTTTTATTTTAATGTTTCCGTTGGAGGGTCGGAAGAAATAATACGGGTGAAAACGCACACCACACTGCCTTTATGGCTTGACGAATACATTTTCAATGAACTGGGAGCAAAGTACTGCCGGTCTAATGCCGATATGACAGTTATTGACTGGGATAGAAAAAACGTCCTTAATTACCTAGGCACATATTTTCCTCGTAGTTATGCTGAAGCATATTGTATAACGGATGATTTTTTCTCCGAAAACAGGCCTCTGATTCTGGACAAAGAATCATTGTCTATACTTGATTATGGATGTGGAACAGGTGGGGAAATCGTCGGAGTAATTACACAATTGATAAAACACAACAAGAGGCTAAATACAGTGAACGTCTATGCATTGGATGGCAACTTTCACGCATTGAGGCTGTGTGAGTCTGTATTAAATAGGTTCGCAGACAAAATCGACATTACAATTAAAACGATCCCAATTCCTATCACTATAGAAGATTTTTATGACATGTCCGTACTTAAAGACGTCTTAACAACAGAATCTGATATGATTATTACATTTAAAGCAGTCTGCGAATTCGTAACAAAGGAACGGTTTGAGGAATACAATGCATATGGACAAATCATTAAGACATTGTTGCCTAAAATGAATCATAATGGAATAATGCTATTGGTGGATGTCACTAGTTACAGCGACGTTTCAAAGGAATGGTTGCCACAGATGATGGATGCTGGTGTAAAATCCGTTCCGTGCCGCCTTATTCACCAAAAAAAAGGATACAATCAGCCTATATTTGTAACTCATAGCCACAAAACAAACGATGTGAGTAAAGTTGCTTGGAGAATAATAACCCATTAAAAATAATAAATATGCCAAAGAAAGACTGGATGGTTAAAGAATCGGAACTTGACGACGATCAATTACACATATTCAATGCTATACTTGATAAATCCTGTATCGTAACAGGGTGTGCTGGCAGTGGAAAATCCGTGCTTGCTCTTATCAAAGCACAACGAATTCAAAAAGAGAAAGGAAATAACTATCAAATAATTGCATATACAAAATCCTTATGCAGATATATGAGCTCTGGAAGAGATACTTTAGGACTAAACAACAATTTCATTTACTATTGGTGGTGGAAAAACCGATTAAATATGCCTTCTGCCGACTATACAATTGTTGATGAAATACAGGATTTCACCAGCGATGAAATCGGAGAATTCATTAATTCGACCAACAAACACTTTTTTTTCTTCGGAGACACAGCCCAGTCCATTTTTAAAGAATTTAAGGACACTCTGCGCGTTGAAGATATTCTTTACGTATTTCCACAAAAAAGAGAAGTAACAAAAACATTTGAATTGTACCGAAATTATAGGTTACCATTATCTGTTGCTAAAATTTCACAATATGTAGGAGAAAACCTTCCTCCTTTCGTCCCTTCTATTTATCAAAGCAGAGAAAAACAACTGCCTTATTTATTATCATACGAAGATGACGAACAACAAATAGAAGAAATTGTAAGAATAATAAAAGACAGAAACTTTACCGACGTTGGAATTTTTATGCCAGATAATGAATCGTTGGAACGTCTTGCAAAACAATTCGAACTAAATAAAATAAACGTCGAAAAAAGGTATAATAAAGAGGGTGGATCCATCGACACACTAAACTTCAACACGACACTACCGAAATTAATGACATACCACAGTGCAAAGGGTCTACAATTTGAGACTGTTTTTATCCCTATGCTTCCGCCGGTAATACAACATCGTTCTGCTCTCTACGTCGCAATGACTCGAACTTATCATTACCTGTATATGATGTATAGTGGAAGTGTGCCTGACTTATTATCCCAAGTCCCTCAAGACAATTACCTTACGACAACAGAAATTAACGTTGAAGACAAATAAAAATGGAACAGAATCTTTATATACCAACTTCGTCTCTTAATTTTAATAGCATTGTGTCATCAGAAAGCATATCTCCTTTTTCTTTTTATGCTATTCGCGGCTATGGAATAAAGAGATTTGTCAACATATTTGACGGCCATCATAACAATAGCACAATACTGTCTGATCAGTTGTCTTGGTATTCTCGGCCGATATCCGACATTGAAGACCATCCTATGGTGATAGAGGTTTGCATTGACAAGCATAATATACATCCACTTGGAAATGGTTTTTATACTACAAATGAGACAATATATATAACACCTTACACCTGCCGATTCTTATTCTTCACAGAGCAAGACAGACTAGTAACCGAATCTCTTTCAGAGCATAGTCTGGACGTCAAGTTGTCAAGTTTATACATTCCCAGAATGTATGTTGTGCAGCCTACAGAAAAGTATGATTTTTCAAAAATCAACTTTGACGACTATCCTATAATAAACGAAAGCGTTTCCGAGGACGAAAGAATCAATCGCGTGAAAGGTATGCTATATGGGTACTATATTGGGGCAATGCTTTCCACAAATAAGTTTGAGATTGAAAAGTTGAGAATTTTGCAAGAAGTACAAAACGAATTTTCTGCCATTATATCAAGTGATGAAAAAAAAATTTCTTCTGCAAAGGAAAATACACTACGAGAATTATCAACCCATTGGAGCCACTTAAGTCCGTTATATATAGAGCTAACAAACGCTCAATTTGATGTACAGCGGCTCTCGTCAATTTTGTCAAAATACGGCATTCGTCTCCCAATAAACAATCTTGGCATCAAATCATATATACCATATTTGACGAATCCAACCTCAGAAGGTGAGACAAACCCGGCAATGGACTGGATTGAGCTTGAAATTGAAAAGCAACTTAGCGCAATTAAGATGTCCGGGATTAGATTGAGCCCTGAAGATAGCAAAATAGTCACAGACGGTACCAATGTTGTAAACCTTCTTGTTCAAGACCATTCTGAATTAGTTAAACATTGGCTAAACACTGTTTTACTTGACAGCACCTGTACACCTTTGGGAGAATACAGCAAAATGGAATTAGCTGATATGATAACTGATTCTGCCATAGAATTTCTCGGAGACAACTGGAAGGAGAGCCCCGAGAGGGCATTCCTGAACAAACTACGAAAACATATTGCAGGAGAGGCCTTTAATGTTGAATGGAACAACGGTGCATTATCTTCCGTAGCGGCTGTAGTGTTGCGTGGCGAAGAATGGGATACTCTTCTCGATTTTATGCAGCGTAAGGGTATGTACGATTATAGACTGGCCTTTGCTATGTTTGGTGCATTAACAGGATATGCCAATATGACTCGTGATTTTGTTGATGTTTTGTACGATGATAGGGCATATGGGCAAAGCGTATATAAAGAATTCTATGGTCAGCTATACGGAAAAGATTTACTTATGATTTTCAACAAATCTGCAGCCACAACAAAAACGTTACCTAAATCAGAAAAACCAAGGAAAGAATTCAACCCGGATGTCGACAATATCCTTCAAAAGATTATATCGTCAGCCGCATTTGATAAGAAAAAATATGAGAAATATATTATAAAAATTCAGGAAGAACTATTGTCCGACTGGAGTAAAATCAGAGAGTTGAGTGGCTCAAGCAGAGACGGTTGGAAAGGCTTAATCGACGACATCTTCAAACCTACAAAGAACAAAGAACGAGTTATTCAGGCTTCAATAAATTTCTCGTCAAACGGCAGAGACATCATATTCAAATATGATATGGGCGCTTCATCTAAAATTGTAGATGTTATTCCTGAAGATGGGTGGGAAAATTCGAAAGGGAAAAGCCGAAAACAGATGATAATCGAGGACCTTCTGTGGTTCCAAGGAAGTAAAATGTCGATAGGAGATAATAAAAAGGATATTGAGCGCTTCTGCGACCAATTCAAAACTCGTCCAGACAAGAACGGCAAGCAGCAAGGTCTGTATTTTACGCCAGAGATACGCAGGGCAATAAAGAAACGATTATTTGCGTTATATTGCAGCAATGAATGAGAAAGTAAACATCACCCTTGATGATGGCAGTTTTGCCGAAACCACAATGCACCCTGTCATTGTTTCTGCCAGTAGAGCTACGGATATTCCTGCGTTCTACTCGGATTGGTTTTTCTATCGGTTGCAAAAGGGCTATTCTGTCTGGATAAATCCTTTCAACAACAGAAAAGGATATGTGTCTTATAAAGATACACGTTTTATCGTTTTTTGGTCGAAAAACCCTAAGCCGTTGCTAGACCACTTTGGAGAGTTGGACAAACGTGGTATTGGATGTTATATTCAGTACACGCTTAATGACTATGTTGAAGATGGATTAGAAAAGAACGTTCCTCCTGTAAATGAACGAATAGACACTTTCAAACGTCTTGTCGACAGGCTTGGTTTTGGACGAGTGATTTGGAGATTTGATCCACTGGTATTAACCGATAGAATTTCATCAGATGCTTTGTTGGATAAAATAAGCAAAATTGGTGATCAGTTAAAAGGTTACACTGAAAAGTTGGTGTTTAGTTTTGCAGACATTGCTACTTATCGTAAAGTGAAACATAATTTAAAAGAGTCTAATATTAACTATCTTGAGTGGAACGATTCGGGAATGACGGAGTTTGCGCTCAAATTGGTAGAGCTAAATAATAGATGGGGTTTCACACTTGCTACTTGTGGCGAAAAGATTAATCTGCAGGGAGTGGAACACAACCACTGCATTGATCACGGGTTGATAATACGTTTGGCTCATAGAGACAGGGCGTTGATGGAGTATCTTGGGGTTACTAAAATTCCTATGCAAAAGGATATGTTTGGCAATTTCAACATTCCGGCAGGTGCAATTGTGTTGGATGATGGAACTATGGCAATACAAAAAAAAGAATTGCCTGATAAAGGACAGCGTACGGCCTGCGGTTGTATGGTTAGCAAAGACATAGGTCAGTACAACACCTGTCCGCACCAATGTGAATATTGCTATGCCAATGCGAATAAGGATATAGCTGTGCAAAATTGGCTCCGACACAAAGACAATCAATTTTGCGAAACAATAATTGGGAAATAGATTAATGTTACCATACAAGAAGTGACTATAGGTAAACAACACATAAAAAACTATTATGCCACAAATAAAAGAACTTATAGAAGAATTAAAAGATCGGAATGACCTTGCTGGGGCAATGTCGACAGGAATAGAGTGTCTGGACAGAATTATAGGAGGACTTCATTTAGGCAGCATTCATACTGTTGCCGGTCGGCCTTGTATGGGGTCGAGTACTTTTGCTATGACACTGCTAAGAAATATTGGCGTGTATGGCAATCGGCCTTCGGCGATGCTTGTGTCGGAGTTTGGTGTGTATGATGCCCTTAAGCGTCTGTATGCGACGGAATGCGGATACTGCTCTGACAGCGAGTTTGACCACCTGCTTACTGAAAATGGCAATTTGAATGGGCAGGAGGAGGATCGACTGCGTATGGTTCAGGACAAGTTGAAAGGGATTGGTTTTCGTCCGCAAGGCAAGAACAAACTGTTTTGGAAGGATATGAGCAAGGCCCCTATATGGTTTGAGCCTTTGGAGACAAAAAGTATGGATGTGCTGGTAAACCAGTTGGAGCACTTGAAGAATGATTGTGGCGTAGAAATGGTAATCATTGACAAACTCGATTTCCTGACACCGGCGACGGGTTATAATGGCAATCACGCATATATGTCGAAATTGCACGACTCTGTACGGCGACTGAACATTGCTCTTGTAATTACAGCCGGGCTGTCACACACACTTGAATATAGGGGCGGCACAATGCGTCCGCGCCTTTCCGACCTTCACGGAGACTACTACCACGAGACATTCTCGTCGGTGGTTATGTTTCTGTATCGTCCTGAGTACTATGCAATATATGAGGACGAAGAAGGTTCGACTTTTGAAAAAGCCGTATTAATTATCGCAAAAAACAATTACGGTCCCATCGACAAAATACGATTGATATTCAGAGGCAAAAGTACTTTTGAAGAACAAAGGAGAAAAGATGCAACAGAACGGAGGGACATATAAACGTCAAATGCTCCTTCGTCGCAAGCTTTGCTCCAATTCAAAAAGGGCATCGCGAAGTGCGTTGATTTCCGTAATAGGAGAAGTACGGAAATCGAAGCTATCAGAAAGACTGATTCTATGGTTATTACAGAAAGTCCGCAACTCATCTTCGGGTCTGCGCTGGGGGAAAGTCTTCAAATATTGCAATATGCGCAGTCCGTCGACACGTTCCTGGCAGGCGTGCACAAACAAGTCCCTTGTTTTGAAGTTCTTGCGGAGCGGTTGCCACAGCTCGTCTGTCTTCAGCTGCTGGCGCAGGAAGTCGTTCATCGGTGTCTCGATATCTTCTTCGTACAGACGCGGGAACAGAGCAAACGTTTCGGCGATAGATCGGAAACCCTCTGCTGGATATAACGGATACGTAGAATCCATAGAATCAAGACCTTTGGCTATGGCAGGCCCCGTTCCGAAGGGTACACGCGACGACCGGCGCCCTTGCGGCCTAACCACCTCATTGCAAGATAGTAGCACCTGCCCCGTCTTGGCAAACTTCTGCATCAGATAGAAGTCCTCGCCGCCCTGCAGAGGGGTGATGCCCCCCACCCTTCTGTAGGCCCACAGCGAAAAAACCATCGCGCTGCCAAGGGCAGTAAAGGAGTACGGATTATCTGATTCCAAGAGATTTAGCAGATAGTGGCGCATATAAATCTCATATCGCAGCATCGCACGGTCCTGTATTTCGTTACCGCTCAAGGGATGATAATAAGGCACACAAAGCGCGCTATGTTCGGGATGCGCATTCATCGTACACAGCACTGATTCCAAGTATGTTTCAGAAATATCGGTGTCGGCATCGAGGCTAACCACAAGCTCGTTGTCGGCGCAATCGTGTGCAATGGCAGCAAACAATTCCTTCCTCGCCCAGCCCACACCGCGTTTTCTGCCTTTCCAGCCACGGCCAGGAGAGGAAAAATCAAGAATAACTATCTTGGAATCAGGATTTGAGAATTGAAAAGAAAGAAGCCGACCGAGTGTAGCCTGATTGTCGGCATACATCCTGCGCTCCTCCTCGTTGTCGCTGCACGACCACTCGTCTGGGTTGTTGATGCAGCAATAAAAGGTGAAATTCCTGAACGTCTGACGATTGAGCATTTCCAACAGTGCCGGTAGGTTCTCCAGTTCTGCCAGCATAGGCACCGCAACGGAAATGTGACTGTACTTCATCGCTTGACAATCTTTGCGCTTCTGTTTCCGACGCGAAGGATATAGACCCCCTGCGGCAAGGTTTTAATATCGATACACCTTGCACCGGCAGGCACCTGCAACACACACTGCCCCTGCGCATTATAGACGCGCGACGACACCGAAATCTCTTCACTTAGAAACACCTTGTCTTGCGCAGGATTGGGATAGACAGCCAGCATTCCGGCGGAGCTGCCGGCGTAATTAACGCCAACATTGCCAACGGTGAAAGTATGTATTTCGGCGATATAATTGACCAGCGGGTGCTGCATAAAGCGCCAATACTCTGACAGTTGCTCGCTGCCCAGAAGCTTGATTGTCGAAATTTCCATCGTCATCTCGCGGCAGTTGTGATAATAGTTCATATAGTCCTGTCTGCCATTGGGAATGACGTACCAGTCGCCGCCGGCTATGTAGCCCTGGCTGTTCACGTCGCGGAAGTGACTGTTTGAATACGTGCGACTTGTGTCGACAAAACGTTTACACACCTGCTGCCACCAGTCGCTGTCGGGATGCGGATTTTCCGACGACGTGAAGCTGTCCCACGGATAGTTCATCACCTCGCTGCCGCCGTGCAGGTTGGCGCTGAGACGGAAACTATGGTTGGAAACATATTCAATCATCGCCGTATTCTCGACCTGCTGCTCGTCGGTAGGGGGAGTGCCGAACGGATCGGGAAAGTTGCGGTTAAGGTCCACGTAATTAGCATTGTATCGCATAGCATAACGCACCGTGCTGTTGCCGCCGCGATATGTGCCGTCGGGGTTGCTCAGGGGGTTGATGTAGATATCCACACTGTCTATCAGGTTCGTGTATTGCTGATTTGTGCCATATCCGCTGAGCAGCGTGTCGATAAGCCGCAGCATCAGCACAAAACCTGTCACCTCGTCGCCGTGCATCGTCGAGGAGTAAAAGAACTCAGGATTAGCGCTTTCGGTTGCCCCGTTGCCCTGTATGCGCGCACACAGTATCAGGCGGTCCTGCACCGACCTGCCGATTGTGTCGATGTGGCACAAATCGGGGTAGCGTTCCGCCCAGCCCTGCATCAGGGCAAGATAGGTCTCATAGGTGGGATAGCGGTCCCACGAGGACATCTCGCCGATCGTTTGAGCCATATTTATAGCCTTGGAATCAATATCAATATTTTCCGCCTTTGGTGGAAAGGCATCCGGGCGTTCTTTGAGGGGCGACTGGGCGAAGAGCGTTTGGCCTGCAAAAACAAAGCCGACGAAGGCCAGCGACATTAGTATTCTTTTCATTTTGAAAGCATAAAAAAAGCCAGATTCAGAATCCGGCAAAAGTGAAAAAGTTATTGGCGAAGAAATTCCAAAGCATCACCACGCCAGTCGCGATGACCTTGGAAAGATAGAAATTCAGCTTCAATTTCTCGTTAAAGATATATAGAATCAGCGTATTAAGGCCGAGTCCAACCAGCGAGACGGCGAAGAATTTGACATACTCCACACCCACCTGCTCGTTGGTGCTGCCCCACGTCCAGGTGCGGTTGAGGATATAGTTGCTGGTGGCCGCCACAACAAAACCGATGGCATTGGCCAAAAACTTGGGGACCTTGAAGATTTCCTTGCACAGCCACGTCAGGCCGAAGTCGATGGCCGTTCCCGAAAAGCCCACAACGCAGAACTTCAGGAACTTTGTCAGGAAAGCCTTCTCGAAAAACTGAGACAAAGAGAAAAGCAGCCGCATCTCAGACCAAGATAATTACACCTAAAACGTCACCTCGCTGGGATTGTGCATAATACCCGTCTTGCGTATGCGCTGCGGCTTGTGCTGGTTCTTGGGCTTGCTGATGCGCGGACCCGGCTTCTTGTTGCGGGGAATATATTGCACGTCGCCCGAACCATTGACTTCCAAGCCATAGACCTTTTCCGTGTCGAGGTTGACCTTGATTGACCAGTAGCGGCCGCAGCCGCCGCTGGTACGGACTATGTCCTTCGAAACCAAGTCGGTGAATGTACCTTCCCAAACGCCGTTGATCCAAACGATCTTTGCACCGTTGACATCCGTGAAGCCGACATACTGGCGAATATATTTCCGAATATGCTCGTCAATGATAGGACACAGGCCCTCCTGATTCTCGTGATTACGGTTCAAAAACGCCAACTTCTTCTGCATCAACTTTTCAGCCTTGGCAATATCAATATCCTCGGGCGTAAAACGGCCGTCCTGATTCTCAACCGTTATGTCCACAGCCCAGTCCTTGTTGAAAACATAGCCGTGATAGTTGCTTCCAAGCACTTCGGTATGATACCAAGTCTCCTCGGGAACTATATAGTCTTGAGCCTGTACTGCACTGGCAATCAATACAGTCAAACCTACAAATAGAGCAATTTTTTTCATATATTACTACCTGTTTCGCTTTGCAAAATTACTTAAAAAACGCAATCCGACAAAAAATATTATCCATTTTCAAAAAAAATCTTATATTTGCAATCGCTTTCGGAAAGATACGGCACATCGTGATTTCGAAAAGAAGACACTGATAACCAAATCTTTCTACATTATTGACTAATTAAAATAAAACAAATAATTATGAACAAATTCGTTTCAGTACAGCAGGCCGCTGAAAAAATCCACGACGGTATGACCGTTATGGTTGGCGGTTTCCTCGGAGTCGGCAACCCCATTGCCCTGATTGACGCACTGGTGGAAAAAGGCGTCAAAGACCTTACCATCATCTGCAACGATACCGCCTATCCCGAAGTCGGCGTCGGCAAACTCATCACCAACCATCAGGTCAAAAACCTGATTGCCACACATATCGGCACCAACAACAACACCATCGACCAGATGAATGCCGGCGAGCTCAACGTAACGCTGCAGCCCCAGGGCACCCTGGCCGAGCAGATCCGCGCCGCTGGCGCAGGTCTCGGCGGCGTGCTGACCCAGACCGGCCTTGGCACCATCGTCGAAAAAGGCAAGGAGAAAATCACCGTCGACGGCAAGGAATACCTGCTTGAGAAGCCCGTCCGCGCCGATGTCGCCATCATTGGCGCCAACATCTGCGACGAGACCGGCAACCTGGTCTACAAAGGCACCAGCCAGAACTTCTGCCCGATGATGGCCACCGCAGCCGATGTCGTCATCGTCGAGCCTCAGGAGATCGTCCCCACCGGCAGCATCGCTCCCGAGAACGTGAAGACCCCCGGCATCTTCGTCGACTTCATCAT
>OCTW011564349.1_pt1 | contig 11895 bp, 16 predicted proteins | sample 1539671 | NCBI WGS metagenome assembly OCTW01 (sample SAMN02144230, study PRJEB22623) | gut metagenome | biome: sheep rumen | host: Ovis aries | place: New Zealand | reverse complement strand
CCCGAGCCGATTCCGGAGTCCGTGACGGATCAATCACGATCTTTCGGTGTTGTAACCACTTGATCCGGTATTGAACGCAACCCGGCTCTTTGTGACAGCCGACCGCCTTCAATCCGCTATCGTGAAGATCGACAATCGACTTCGGTTCAGCACAATCACAAACGATCAACTGTCTCTCTTCGTACATTTCCGACCCGAAGATCGACCCGGAGACCTTCCCCGTTGTGTGATAACCCTTTTCGATGATCTGATCCGCTATCTGTTTATTTGAGCAACCTCTTTTGTATATTTCATCAATGAAAAGGATCGTGTCCGTCCGTCTGTCATAAGCAACCCGGACGAAAGCAAACGGATCTGAAGAAAAACCGAAATCGAGACCCTGAAAAATATATGTCTGTCTCTGGATCTCTTCGTCCGTGATCTCCCTGATTTCGAGATTCGGGAAAACTTCCGAACCGTTACCAACCGGAAGACCGAGAAATTCATGTTGATACGCTTTTTCGTTGATTTCCTTCAATCTTTCGGCTTCATCGAGAAACAAGTCTCCGAGCCATTCAGCCGGGATCATTCGATAATCTGTCCGAACCGTGAGAGAACGATCATCCGCTCTTTCAACGTACTGATTCGCCCAATTTGCGGACGAAATCGGGGGATTGAACGACCTGAAGACCGTGAACCGATCACCGCCACGCAATACGGATTGTTGGAGATTTCTCAATTCAGGCTCTCCCACGATCTCCGAAAATTCCTCGATCCATAAGATCCGGAAGAAACCCTTTGACGGCTTCAACGATTTGAGTTTTGTCGGATCGTCCAGACCTGACAACCGGATCACCTGACCCGTGATATATCGAAACTCTAACGGCATGACCGTTGATTTCCAATATTCACCGACTCCGAGTGTATCAATCGCCCATTGTATTTGATTGAAAACCGATCCCCGGAGTGTGTTCGCATACTTCCGGATCACTAAACAATTCGATTGACCGCTCCGATCTTTCATTATCTGATTGACGATCTCCAATGAGATATAACTCGATTTTCCGCTTCCTCGACCGCCCGGAAGATTTATGAATGAATGATCGCCCCGATCCACGTCTTCATGAACCGGAAGAAAACAGTCAGCAATATGATCTGTAATATCGAGACGATCAATCTCTTCCCGTAACCTCACAGAAGACCCGTGAGACGCTTCCAGATCGCTTATTTGACGCAATAACTCTCTATCCGATAATCTCACCGTGTCACCCCCTAAACTGTCTCAAAAACGTCCTCTGACGGCTTCTGAAGTGCTTCGAGTTTCTTCATAATATCCGTTGTAGTAGTCCAATCTCTCAACTGATTCATGAGCGTCTGGATCGCATTGACTTTTGTTTGTGCTGACGTGTCCGGATCTTCGATGATTTGTTGCAAAATCTCAACGTCCTTCGTCAGATAACCTTGCATTTTGTTGACCGCTGTCTTCAGGATCGCTTCCTTCCGCTCTTGTATCACCTTTTGAAATTCAGGATTGTTTCGGATCTTATAGACCGTATTTTTCGAGAGTCCGGTCTCTCTCATAACGTCCACCATTCGGAAATTATTGAGAAAAGCCGAAATCACTCTTTCATCGTGTATATAATCTTTTGCTTTAGCCATGAGATCACCGTCCTTTTGTTAAGTCGTGAAGGATCTCGACCGCCTTCATTCTGTCAGCCGATGACGCTGACGGATCATCCAGAACCCGGAGACAATTCTCTTTCATCTTCTTCCGGATCTCGATCTTCTCACGATCCTTCTTTTTTCGTGCTTCAGAATTTCTTTTTCTTGTTTCAACCGCTTTTTCAGCCGGAGTCATCATTTTGATTCACCTCTTTTCTCTTCTTCAATGTATTTTTCAGCGTCTTCCCGTGACGGGAAAAATCTGTTTACATCGTCCCATATACAACCGTTTCCGATATTTTTCAGTTTCCAGACCTTGAACCCGTCTCGATACGGTCTGATCTTGTACTTCGACATATTTCTCACCCCCTTCACAATCGCAACGCTCCCCCGGATCGAGATTTGAACCGCACAGCGGACACGTTACAAAATAAGTATTTCTCACGATCTCCACCTCTTATATAATTTCAGCCAATCTTCGAGCGTCATCGTCACCAACCACGGAGACCGATTTCTCCGGTGAAATAGTGTCGGGAGACCGTCCTCGAACTTTTGGGAGTCCCTGATCGCCTGATTCATCGCTTCCGGTACGTTCAGCCGTTCGACCCGTTTCACTTCAGCGTGAACCCCGTCAACTCCGACAATATCCGGAGTAGATCCAAAACTCACCGCCTGACCCGGTTCAGCCGAAATCCCGTTACAATTCAAAATCTTGACGATCTCGATCTCCCCGGCTCTTCCTTTTCGTTGTGATGATTTACCCATGTTTCACCGCCTTCCGGATTTTAGGGAGAAAAGGGACGTATTTTCGGATGAAATTCTTTTTATTAAGAAAAACCCTATTTTCACCCGTTTTTTACGTTCTATATTTTTTATCTAAAACTATCTCCCTTTTCTCCCTTTTCTCCCTATCCCTTGTATTTACTGACTTTATAGGACTTTAGTTTCTCCCTTTTTCGTCCCTTGTTTCTCCCTATTCAAACGGATTCTCTCCGTCCGGGATCTCGAAAAATCCAGAGTAGGGAGATTCAGGGAGATTTTTAGGGAGATTTTCCGAGTAGTTTATCCCTTTGAAATACTCCGTCCCGTTCGTTTTTATCTCTCCGAAACCCTTCGTCTTCATCGACCGATAGAAGTTTTGTTTCGTGAGTGACTGTCTCTCCATGTCCTGACAGAAACGCTCATAATCACGATACAGATCGAGTTTTTTGATCTTACTGTCCGGATCTTTGCCGATCTTCTCATTCAGGAACGCTTCCACCGTGTCACTATCACAACGGAGACGCTTCACCGCTTCGACCGATCCCTTCGACTCCGTGATTTGTCCGACCTGATACAGTCTTTCAAGTGCTGTCACGCTGATATGAATGAAATCATCAATTTCAGCCGATAACCGATCGAAGAAATCTGTCTCTTTTTTCTCCGGGACACGGTTCATCGTTAAGATCAGCAACCTTCTATAAAATCCGTTTGTTTGCTCCGATTTGACAATCGGTAACTGATTCGTTGAAAAGAGCAATTTCGCATAATTACGGACGGAGATTTGATCCTTCCCTTTTGCTTCAGCCGAGAAAACATCCTCTCCGAGTGCTTTTTTCAAAATGGACGTGTCCGAAAGAGCGTCAATTTCGAGATCCGCACAACTGTTTAGCAACTTACCCATGAGACCGAACGCTTGAAATCGTTGAGTCAACTGATTCAGCGATATATTTGAAATGTTCTCCGTCCCGATCATCTTCTCGATCATCCGGATGACGGTCGATTTTCCCGAACCGCCTTCACCGTTAAGGATCAAAAACTTTTGCTGACGTGTGTCCCGTGTTAAGCACAACCCGGAGAACTGACACAACATTTCAATATCTTCCGGAGTGTCACAGATGAACATTAACCACTCTTGAACCATGTTCCCCCGGAGTCCCCGATCTGGATCATAGACGTGTGGGATCTGATTCACGGCTCTATATTTCGGATCGTGTGGGATCATTTTCTTTGTAACGGGATCGAAAAATCCGTTTCTGAAATTGATCCACTCGACCGGATAACAATTCAGATCTTCCGCTTTGACCTGAAGACCTTCGTCCGAAATGAAAAGATCATAGACACGTTTGATCGTTGTCGATTTGATGAACTCCGGATATATGAGATCACGGATCATCGTTTTCAACTTCGATCCCGACTGATCCGGTCGAAATGCTCCGTCTTCGTATATGTACGGAGTCCCACCCAAAACGAAGAGATCCTGATTTTCTTTCAAATACTGAAGGATCGCAAAATCGAAAACTCCGGTGACTTTCCCCTTGTCATTTATCATGTGAAACTGATCCAGATCGAGACCGTCCCCGTCTTCCTTCGGCTCTTTGTTCAGTAATGCTTCGAGATCTTCAACCGTGTGATCCGTGAAGAAATCGGAAATGTCACCTTTTTCGAGATTCGGAGTCGGGACAACGATTCGGACTGATTTCGCAACCGGGAGAAGATCCTTCTCGATTTTCCGGGATGACTCTTTTCCTGATTTGTCGTTATCCTGAAGGATCACAACGTCAGCACCTTCAAACAACGTTGCACAACCCGGACACCAATCTCCGGACGCTCCGCAAGTGATACCCGTCAGACCGTGTTTATTGACCGTTTTCACGTCCTTTTCGCCTTCACAGTAGAAAATACGCTGACCGTTCTCAATCGCTGTCCTGACGGCTTTCAGGCTCTCACAATAGACAGCCGGGATCGTTGCTCTTCTTTTTCCCTTCAGACCATAATTGAAACGATCTCCGTCCATGATTCCATAAAGAAACTTTTTCCCGGATAATCGGAGACGTGTGAAAGCATAATTCCCGTTAAGATCAACGTATTTGTAAACGTCTTCGATCTTTCGCTTCTCCCGTCCTTCAACGTAGGATCTCCACCTCTCCCCGGTGTTCTGGATCGGATCGTCATCGAAGAGATCCGTCATCTTCAGACCGACCGCTTCCAAAATGTCAGCCGTCTCACATTTTGCGTGACAATGAAGGACTGTCCCCTTGTCTCCCTTTGAGATTGTCAGAGACGCTTCTTTGTCGTTGTGTGCCGGACATATACATTGAGCCTTGTCCCCGTATTTTCTTTTAATTGTGAAGTGGGACAAAACCTCATCGTATGTCATCCGACTCAACTCCCTTCGTTAATTTCTCAATCGCTCCCATGATCCGGACTTTGTTGTCGATCGTCAGCGTGTTTCTCATAAGACGGGACAACCACTCCGGAGAAATGTTCATTTCGTCCGCTATGTCCTTATACTTCAGACCCTTTTCGGAAACGATCATTCTAATATCGAGATTTTTCACGATTTTTTCTCTCCCTTCTGTCACTTCAACTATTGACTTACTTCAATTCTTATTGTACAATTAAAGCGTTAAGATTACAAGTAAAAAGTTAATTTTAAGCCACACTTTATTAACTTTATAATTGTTAAGATTAAGAAAGAGAGGGATTGAAAATGAGTAGAAAAAAGACGGAGATTAACCCGATTAGAGCCGAAAGAGTTAAGAAGATAATTGAGACCGAAGGGATCAGTCAGATCGACTTTGCAAAACGCATATTTCAGACACAACAGAACGTGTCCCGGATCTTGAACCTGAAGACCGCTCTCACCGAAGAGACCGCACAAACCATTGTGTCAGCGTTTCCGAAATATCGTATCGAGTGGCTTTTAGGATATGATGACGCTATGACAACCGGAGAACAATTCTCGAACGCTATCCAGACGATGAACGAAGAAGGCGAACTTCTTCACCGGGGATTTTTCTCTTTCGCTAAACTGTCCGGATTTCAAATTGACGTTGCTCCGATCGGGGGAAACGAAACTCTCGAAGAGACATTTCAGAACATGAAAGAACATTGTACGATCACCCGTGACGGAAAATCAGTCACCTTCTCATTGTCAGAACTGAACGCTTTTGAGAATGAACTTTGTGATTATATCGAGTTTCGTCTTCTTCACATGATGAAATAGTGTCAATTCTGACGTTATTCGTCACGGTATCAAAACCGACCCGAAAACAGTCTCGATCCCTTCAAAATATCCGTGTCATTTCTGACGGTCGTTAGATTCGACACAAAATAAAAGGACGGTCTCTCGATCGCCCTTTTTTCATGCTCTCTATGCAATTTTCAGACCCGTGACCCCTACAATCTTACACCGGAGACCCTGAAAACGGCTCTCACAGCGTCCACCACTTATAGACAGTCGGTTTCGAGAGACCCGTCTCCCTTATACAGTCAGCCTTCGTCCCGTCTGGATGACGGAGACACCAATCTTCGACAATATCCTTCTTCGGTTTCCGTCCGTTGTTAGCGTCCCACGCTTCCCCCCGTCTCTTCGATCTTATGTCACGGATCGCCCGAGCCTCTTCCAGATGATCCGATTGTTTCTGACCGTTTCTCTTATTTGCTTGAATAACGATCCCGGACTTGAACGCAACGGAGTTTCGGGGATATGTGATCCACTTCTCATTGAACGCTTCCAGAGCGTCCAGAACGTCCCCGGTCGTGAAATGATTGTCTTCGTCATTCGTCAACGATTCCATGTGATCCAGAAGACCGAAAGCGTCCTCTTTCAACTCTTCTTCTGTCACGGGATTCGGATTGTGTTTCGGATCGTACATTGAACATTTCCGAGCGTAAACCGCTAACATCATCATGCAATAATAACGATGACCGACAACCGCTCCCGTCTGGATCTCTCTCTTCCACCAATCATAGACGTTACGGGAAACGTGCCATGATCCTTTAGGCTCTTTTTGTCTGATCCGTCTCTCATACCAATCCGGATATAATTTTTTCGCTTTTTCGAGTGTCAGACTCTTCTTTTTGACAAACTGTTTCTCTTCCAACCGCTCCCGGCTCTCCCGAAATCCTTCCGTGTAACGGATCAACTCCCCGATCGTGATTTTATCTCCCGTCAGAAATGCCCGTGTCCGGTCTCCCTTCTTCGTGATCGTCCCCGGTACTCGAAAACCCTGATAGATCCCTTCTTGTTGTATATCCTTCACGGACTCAATATCGACTATACTGTCATGCCATATTAACGAAGTCAGATCCCGTTTGAGATCCTGAAGTCTCCGAGACGTGTCTTTGAACATAGCAACCGGATCTGTCAGAACATAATACAAGTGAAGACCCGTCCCCGAACTGACAATATATGTCGGTTTCGGTATTCTGTCAGCCATTTCAATATGATTATTCCATAACGTCCGGAGACCGATCGGATCATCCCCCTTCATCTTCAGACGATCCAGATCCACCGCAAACGCATATAAAAACCTTGCCCGATCCGCTGTCCGGTTCTTCCCGGCATAACTAATAGGACTCATAAGACAGAAATCGTCCGTCTTCCCTACTTCGTCAATCACGTCCAGATCATCCGTGACAATATACTTCCAGACCTTCGGAGACCCGTCTTCTCTCTTATCTTTCGTCACGGAGACCATGATCCCGTTATAGATCCATTCGTCATCCGGACTCTCCCTCTTCTGTCCTTTTTTCTGAAACGATCCTTCCGGAAATATTCCCCGATAGAACTCTTTCGGCTCTACCTCATCAAAATACTGACTCAACCACTCTGTCATAGTGTTCATATCTTTACACCTCTACAACATATAGGGACATACCCCACGTTATATTATCAATATGTTTTTTTTACCTTTTCGACCAATTATAAGCGGACTGATTTTTTCTGTCAATCCGCTCATGTTGTACAACCGTTGTACAACGTTGTGACATATATTATCAATGAATTTTTTTAACCTTCAGGATCGTTAAAATGTCCCCCGAAGTGTCTCGATCCGTTTCCTCTCATGTTGGTATATATGCCCGTGTCCTTCTCGATCACGAACCGATCTCCCTTCGGTTCTATAAACTCATCATAGAATAATTTGATTTCATCGTGAGTCCCCTGAAGACCAATCTTCACTTGAACGTCTGTCACTCTTTCGAGATCCCGTCCTAGTCTCTTCGGTTCTCCCCTCTCGACTTTGTACTTCTCGAAAAGTTCCGATCCCTTCTCCCAACGTTGAGCCGGGCAATATCCCCGGATTCGTCTCTCAACCGTGTCTTTTGTCTTTTTTTCACGATACTTCAGATCGTTTTCCGTGACACGAAATAGATCGTCTCTCCGAAGTCTCCCGAACTCCGGTTCTAATATTTCATTGAAAAATCTCTCAACGTCTTCCCGTTTTCCGTCTACAAAAACCCGTAACGACAATGATCTCCGCTCCCTTCAGACGCTCATATTTGACCCGTGAGACGCTTTTCCGGTGCTGATTGATAGTTTCCTTATCTCTTACGATAAAAGCCGAAAATCGACCGTGTAAACGATTGTGCTTCCTTTTGTGCTTCGTCTCTCTCCCGTGACAGATCCTCGATTTTCTTTTGATCCTCTTCGGATTGTCTCCGGAGACCGTCCGCTTCCGTCTGGATCGTCCGGATCTGACCGTCCTTCTCTTCGATCTGACGGGATAGATCACCGACCTGACCCGTCATTTCTTTCAGTTTTTCGTCTTTCGCTTTGCTCTCTTCCAGAAGAGCCGTATATCTTGCCCGGTCTTCGAGAGTCTTCTTTGCTTCATCCTGAAGAGAAATGATCCGATCCTTCTCTTTCAATAATTCATTTTGAGCCGTCATCAACTTGACCCGTAACGACTCGATTTCTTCCTTCAATCGCTGATTTTCTTCGTTCTGATCCATGTTCATTAGGATGATCGGACTCTCTCTCCGTCTCTCCGTCAGAAACTTGACAGCGTATTGATCGAGATATTTCTTCCGGTCTTGTGTGATAATATGATCGGACAACTCTTCAGCGTAACGGATCACTTGTTTCCGGACGGCTTCATAACTGATCCCCTGATCGTCCGCATATTGTTTTAGAGTCATCAACTCCACCGGATCACCGCCTTCCCGATACAACTATGTTGTACAATACCTTGTGCAACGTTGTATTGCCTTCAAACCGTTGATTTTACTGACATACAACTTCGGTTGTCACAATACCTTGCACAACGTTGTATTACAATTCAGAGTATATCCGAAAACCGTCCCGAAGTCAATTATTGAACTATCGTCAGACGCTCATATTTGCCCGTTTTAGGCTCTCTTTTCATTCAGACATAGAAAAACCCGAAGACCGTTACAAAACACGATCTCCGGGCAATCTGGACGCTTCAGACGAAAAACTCACGGATCTCCGGATCATCCGAAACGACAATCGACTCGATCTCTTCCGGACTGTAATCTCTCCGGATCTGTTTCTTCACCTTCTCAATATCTCCGTAACTGTCAGCCGTGTATTCTTCCGACACCGGGAGACCCGACTCTTCCGTGAAGAAAACCGTCACGATCCAGACCTCACGCTTTTCCGTTGTCGGTTTGATCGGTTTCGTCTCCCTTGCCTTCTGGATAATCGAGACAATATCACGGATAGTTTCCTTCTCCCAACCGGACAACCATTCGAGCGTTTTGATCTCCGATTTCGTGAGATCAGCGTCTCCGATCACGTTCTTCAGTTTTTCGAGATTGATCTCTTCCCATGCTCCCATAATTCAGACCCCCTTTTTCCCGGTGTTTGGGATCACGATCTTTTCAGTTATGATCCCGTCATCCTGACAGATACTCAACTCATAATAATCGGAGTGGTTCAGTTTCCCGGCATACTCACGACATTGATCCAGATCGCCCGTGAAAAGAATATTCCCGGCTTCTTCTCCAACCTTTAACGTCCCAAAAACAACCATGATTCAGACCCCCTCTCTCAATTCTCTCTTGTATTTGTAATATGTACCCCGAGCGATTCCCGTCAACTTCATGACTTCGAGATCAGACAGATCACCGTTGAAATCCTTCGATCTCTTCAGGATAATTTCCTTCGACTCGATACTCTTCTTCGTTGTCAGTTTCGCTCCCTTTGGTTGACCGATCTGTTTTCCGTTGAGTCGAGCCGTCTCGATTCCTTCCCGTGTCCTTTGGTGAAGATCCTCGACTTCCTTTTCAGCCTGATCGAAAGCAAGTCTGATTTGCTCTTTCGCAAGTGACAGAAGATATTTGTTGACCCCTTCGAGAATGAAATCGACATTCGTCCCCGTCAACGGGACTCCGGTCTCCATAGCCTTTTTATATGTTTCGGTGTTGATATGTGGCTCTTTCAGGAAAATCAGATTGATCCCACGATTGAAAAGATCCTCATATACTCGAAAACCTTCTTCAGCGTCACGGGACATTCTCGACACCTGATCGAAAACAACCGTGTCCCCGGTCTTCAACTGTTTATATAATTTCATCCACCCCGGACGATCGAGTTTCGTTCCGGTGTATTCATCCGTAACAATCACAGCGTCCGGATATTCCGCTTTAACGTTGCGGATCTGTCTCTCTATTGATTGTTTCATCGTACTCACCCGGCAATAGCCATAAACCTTTGATTTCATGCTCTTTTCTCCCTTCGTGATATATTATATAGTGTCGTTTCTAACGTTCGTCACTTTTGACACTTCAAATATACCACGATCGGGATTGAAAAGCAATACTTTTGATACTATTTTTTATAACGTCACTTTTGGCACTTTTTGAAATAGATCGGGATCATGTCATCGTACTCCGTCCGGATTTTCAACCGGAGAAGATCATCGTTGTCGAAATCAATCGAGTCAATGTCCGTCAGTTTCATGATCTCTTCGATGTGCATGACGTGTTCTGACCCTAAAATCTTCCGATACCTCGATTCACGATCCAGACGATCCCGGAGAAGAGTGATCTGATCCTCATTGAGACCGATCTCCCGAAGATATTTATTGTCGATCATACTGATCCCCCTTCCGTTAAGCGTCAACTATTTCCGAAAACTGACTGAACTCTTCCGGAGAAAATCCCATTTCTTCACGATAAAAGTCTTTCTGATCGGTGAAGAGCCGTCTTTTCGTCAATCCCCCTTCGGTCTCTCCATAGTGTGTATCATGGTACTCTTTCGCCAATCTGGACGCTCTTGTCGTGTCATACTGAAGATAATCTTCGAGAGTGTTCTTCATACCCGTTACAATGTCAGACGCTCTTTGAGAAGACATTTCCGGACACAAACTGTCGAAATTCCTCATGATCCCGTGATCGTGTGCGATTTCCGTCACAACGCTGATCGCTATCGGATTATCTTTCACGGCTTCAGCCGTTCTTTCAAGTTCTTCCGTTGTGACCTTCCTCTTCATCTTCAGGACGTTCAGAAGATTGATCTGATCCGCTGTCGGTGCCGACACGGATCTTCGACCGATCGCTTCAGTCATACCCCCGAAGATCGTATGAAATGACGGACGATATTCGTCACGAAGAGCCGTGAGATCCTTCTCATATTTTTCATTTTCCTTCTTCAACTCTTCTTCGTAACCCTTCGATCCCTTGTATCTTTCAAGAGATTTCAGTTTCTTTTCGTGTGCGTCCACGATCTCGACCCTTTTGTCCTGAAACTGTTTCATTTTCGTGTAAAGTAATTCGGTGTTTTTAATCATTGTTTTGATCTCCCTTCTTAAATTTGAAATACACCATTTATAAGTTTTTCAACGATACTCCGGAGATTGTCGATCCCGTCCTTCAGATCTTCGACCTCTTCTCTCAACTGATCGACCGCTTCCGTGTTTTCCCTATTCGGAAATATCACGTCCGGGACATAACCAACCGTGAAAAGTGTCCCGTGTGATTGTGTGTGATCCTTCATCAATTCGAGATTTGCGTCTTCCATTTCTCCGAACGCTCTCAAAACCTGACGATCCCACGTCCCCGGATCAATCGACTTTCCGCAAACCGGACACGTCCGAGCCTTCCAACCCTTCCAATCATCCCGGTGATAGACGATCCAATCCGAACCGCAACCGTCACAATGAATTTTTAAGTGTCCCATGATTTCAACTCCCTTCTTTATGCTGATATACCTTTTCTGTAAATGAGACGATCCAACGCATAGGCACAACTGTCGATCGTGTGATTGTCTCGATCCGGTAACTCTGACGTGATCTCTCCCGTCTTCCGATCCACGACATAACAATAATTTTGAAATTCCCGAGCCGATTCCGGAGTCCGTGACGGATCAATCACGATCTTTCGGTGTTGTAACCACTTGATCCGGTATTGAACGCAACCCGGCTCTTTGTGACAGCCGACCGCCTTCAATCCGCTATCGTGAAGATCGACAATCGACTTCGGTTCAGCACAATCACAAACGATCAACTGTCTCTCTTCGTACAT
>OCTW011480080.1_pt1 | contig 11896 bp, 12 predicted proteins | sample 1539671 | NCBI WGS metagenome assembly OCTW01 (sample SAMN02144230, study PRJEB22623) | gut metagenome | biome: sheep rumen | host: Ovis aries | place: New Zealand | reverse complement strand
TCACCCGGTTCTTGAGGAAGAGTTTGGCCGCTTCGATCGTGCACGGCATATTGGCCCCTTCGAACACCCCGATGACCCCGTTTTGGATCAGCTTCTTCGCGTCTTCTTCGTTGAGCTCGAACTGGGTCGCGCAAGGGAAAGCGACATCGGCCTGGATATCCCAGATGCCTTTAGAAGGCAACACGGTGACATTCTTATGGGTGTCTGCATATTCTTTGATGCGTCCGCGCTTATCCTCTTTCAAGACGCGGAGATCTTCGAAGACGATGCCGTCGGGGCAATAGATCGCGTTGGAGGAATCGTTCATCGCGATGACCTTGCCGCCGCATTCGATCACTTTCTTTAGGCAATATAAGGCGACATTGCCAGACCCGGAGACAATGACCTTCTTCCCTTTGAGATCGGTGTTCTTATATTGTTTCAATGCTTCTAGAGCGAAATAGGTGACCCCGAAGCCAGTCGCTTCGGTCCTGCATAAGGATCCGCCTAGATCCAGCGGCTTGCCCGTGAGGGAGCAGTCGGATTTGCCAGAATATTCTTTATAGGCTTCATAGAGGAAGCGGATCTCTCTGCCCCCTACCCCGATATCTCCGGCCGGGACATCTAAGGTGGAACCGATATGCGGATAGAGCTCTTTCATGAAGGCGTAGCAGAAGCGTTTCACTTCCTCGTTGGATTTCCCTTTGGGGTCGAAATCGCTGCCGCCTTTGGCGCCGCCCATGGGGAGGGTGGTCAGGAAATTCTTGAAAATCTGCTCAAATCCCAGGAATTTCAGGATGGAAAGATTGACGGAAGGATGGAAGCGGAGGCCGCCCTTGTAGACCCCGTTGACGTTATTGAACTGGACGCGGTAGCCATGGTTGAGCTGCTGCTTGCCTTGGTCATCCACCCAGCGGACATCGAATTGGATGATATGGTCAGGGACGACGATGTCCTCCAAAATCTTCTGATATCTTGGATTATTCAAAACGGATTCATCCAGCGAAGCGAACATCTCTTTGAGAGCAGTTTGGAATTCAGGTTCGTTACTGTATTTGGCTAGATCGATCATGGTCGCATTCTCCTAAAAACGAAAGCGATTATAAAACGCGCGTGGAAAAGTTAAAGAAAAACAAGCCTTGTTGATGAGCAAAGTCAGCGAATGACACTTAAAGACGGCGTTTTCTCGATGCGCTTCTTGGGAAAACGAGTCGAATGAAATCAATCTAACTCGACGGTGTTGAGTTAGAAATATTTTTAACTCGACAGTGTTGAGTTAACGTTGAGTTAACGTTAATGGGCGGCGAGAAAGAAAAACAGCCTCGAGGATTTCTCCTAAAGGCTGCTTTAAGAAAACGTGGATTTCTCTTAGTTATTCCTGCCAAGCGGCTCGATGATGTTGATCTTGAATTCCACCGCTTCAACCCGGTATTCAGCGATGGCTTTGTTGATGACTTCGAGGATGACGGGATTAGTTTGCCCCTATAAGGTCCCATAGTTCCATCTAGTCGATGACCTCCCAATGCCCGCCTTTGTTGGGGCCAACCCTCTTGATGGAACCATTGCCAGACAACTCACGCAAATAGTTTTGAATCGCCGTTTTGCTAAGGCCGGATTTTGCCATCAACTGAACGGTTGTGACTTTTGGGCTCGCCCTCATTTCGGAGAGAATCAACGCAATGACGCGATCGTGGCGCGAAAGTTGGTTTTGCTCACTTTCTTGCCCATTTTTATGCTCACCGCCCAAGGGCGTGGCTTGTCTTTCAAAAGCAAAGGGGATCGTCACTCGAATGAAATCCTCCGCGATCTCGAAGGCGTTTTCGCCATAGGCATTTACGATTTTGTTTACCCCTCTGCCCGAGCGCTCGCTGATTCGCAGCTGCAAGAATACTTCAGCGAGTTCCCTGCAACGCGGCTTGCTCTTGCCCGCGAAAAAACCCGCTTTTGTCTGTTTGCTTGGCAGGGAACCGTAGGAGAGGATTTCAATCCGATCGGAGAAAACGGAAACCATCGGCGCGTTGAGATCCACCCAATCATTATGGATGAAGGCGTTGAGAATCGCTTCTCGCACGCAGTCGGCATTAAAGAGCGGGACGTCCTTTCTCTCGACCACCCGATTGGTTTCGTCGAGGCGAGTGATATTCATGGACTCAAGAAAATAGAGAATCTGATCGATGGTCAACAAAATCGCTTTCTTGCCAAAATCGTTTAGGGAATACTGTGGGTCCGATTTCGCTTTTCCCGAAAAGACGCTGACGCGGCAAGTAATGTCGTTCTCGTCGGAAAGGATGAACGCCAATTCGTTGAACCGCCTCGATCCGGGGACAAATAGGGATAGGTTTTCCTCAAAAGAATCGGGATTGATCGAAAGGCCTTTGGATAGGTAATAGGATTTGAGTTGGGAAAAGGAAAGGTCCTGCCTCGCGGAGGGGGTGTTGACGATTGTTGGGATGCCGTTTTTCAAAATGACGGCTAGATCGATCTCGCGCTCTGGAAATTTCCTCAGCAGTTCCTTGCTGGATCCGATTCGGATATATCGATTCTTGTCAAACTCGGTCATGATTCGGCTGGCAGCAGGAATGGACAGGCAGACGATCCTCTTGCCTTCGATTTCAAACGGTTCGAATCGGAACGCTATGCTGGGATTCAATTTGCGAGCAAGGTAATGTTTCAACGGCTCACCTTGAATGTCCACGTCATATTTGAAACTAGTTCCGACGATCGTTCGAGTTTGGTCTTGCACACCCCAAATGAAATAGGCGAATTCTTCGCCGTGCTCAGCGGCAGAATTGGAAAGGGCACTAATATAGCAGCCTAATTCATCTCGATCGAACCAGTTCTCTTTATATTCAACCCATTCACATTCGTCTTTGTTATTAATTAGTTCAAGGAGCAGTCCTTTTTCCATAAAAGTCCTCCATCGCCGTAATTATAGCTCACCTGAGCAATAAAGTGAGCAATAAAGTGAGCAATAAATTAATACAAAAGAAGGCGGTCAAATTGAGGAAGGCCCACTACCAAAAAGAGCCGCTAATCAACGGTGCCACCAATAATGTCACCAATAGATTAGGCTGTTGTAATTTTCGCGGACCGCTTATTGATCGTCAGAATGTCTACACGTTTGCGATTGAGCTTCTCACGTGTGTGGGTGAGGCCCAAGCGTGTGCGAATGACCATGTATCCGTGATGCGAGTGAATGGCGTTTTGGGGCCTATTCCGCATAAAACTAGGTCGCAATCCATAGGTCCGTGGTTTGATTTCAAGGGGCCGAAAAAGCGAAAAAGCCCGCGCCACCGCTGCTTTTTGAAAGAAAAGTTCCTGACACGATGGTATCAAGAACGTATTAGTCATTTGGAAGTAAAAACGGTTGATGGAAACGCCAAAAGAGCGAAAACCGTCATGAGTCACCCTAAACATTATGGGCCAACCAAACTGGTCCGCATCAAGGATTCTAACCTTGGGTACATGGACGGGGTATTAACGATTCCTCACTATATGGCGTTCCTCTTGTTCCGTTGGTCGCCTACGTTATCGAATGAAGGAAATCTTCTCGCAGATATTTCTTGCGAAGCACAAGGATTCTTTCTTCATTCAAACCGCACATTTCGGAAAAGAAATTTGCTAAGCTCCCATAGATGCGGTCAATGGCCTCAAGCGAGTGATCCAAAAGCGATTTGCTCGCATTGAAATACTCTTTGAATTGCTTCCGAAACTCTTTATCCATCATCATCGCGAACACTTTATAAGAGAACGGAACGATAGGATGCTCATTGGTCTTTAGATAGTCTTCATAGATCTTCTCTTGGTCGATGCCTAATAAAGATAGGATCAACGCGGAGAGTACCCCAGTGCGATCTTTGCCTGCCGTGCAATGGAAATAGATGGCTCCATCCGTATTCAATAAGATATCAAAGATCTTCCGATAGCTATCTCCCCTATTCTTGCTGACGATCCGTTCATAGTATTCATAGATATCTGGAAGACGATGCTCTTTGAGGATTTTCTTTTTGGCTTCCTTCTCGCCGGAAGAGCCCATCTCCTCCATGGTGATGAGATTGATATGGTAATAAGCGACGCCTTCTATTTGCTGATCCGGCTTGCTCATCGCCTCTTGGGTAGTCCTTAAATCAATGATGGCCTTAATCCCTAGATCCTTGGTTAGATAACGGGCATCCTTTTTGCTTAATTTATCTAATGCCCCTCCACGATAAAGCAATCCTTCTTTCATGGGATAAAAGGATATTTCACGCGCGTTTTGCAAAGATTTTGCGATTATTTTTTTCATAGAGCCTTTCTTTTAGAGGGCGAAGGAATCGCTTTGGATTCTTTTAGACAATATAACAGGGCAAGGAATGAAAGCCAATCCATAAGCGATTCCGCTTTTTCATTCTCCTAAAGGAGAGTACACTATGCATGTCTATTCGAGGTAATGACTATGAATCTAATCTATCGTTTCTTATCCGCGGCAACGACGTCTGCGGAAAGCACATCTTCTAGCGGCGGAGGTGCTGCAGGAGCCACCGAATCCTTGAAGAAAATCTTCACCAATCCCGTCGTTTATATCGTCTTGGGCGCGTTGATCCTTTTGATCATCGTGGTCTATTTGGCAAGACGCTTCGTCAAGCCAACGCCTAACGCCGTCACCATCATCGTGAGAGGTGGCAAAATCCGCAAAACGTTAAAAGACGGGGATGGCAGAACCTTCTTGGTTCCGTTCCGTGATTCCGTCGGAGCGATCATCACCAACGCTGACAAAGAGTTCTCTTCCGACAAGCTCTTCATCAACAATGGACCAGATGCTCTTTATAAGATCCACTACACCTTGACCTATAAAGTTAACGATGCCGTTGCCTTCTATCCGTACGCGAGCAAGATCAATGACTTATTGATTGCCAAACTCAACGATGAGCTAAGATATTACGCTGACCAAGGAAACGCCCTGATTCTTGTGAAGGATTACCGCGAGAACGCAGATAAGATCCTTGAGGTCATCAACAAGGCCATCGCGGAATACCAAGTGGAAGCCGTGTCCTTCAAGATCAATATTATTGAGCCGCTTGGACGTAGCAACTAAAGTAATCAAACCAAAGCCTTTCACGAAAACGGCAAGCAGCTAGGCTTATTCATAAACAAGCTCATGTTGGTCTTGCCGTTTTCTTTTTGGGAATTTCCTTGCCTTGCAAAACATGCGAAAAGCAACGTCTATTCATTTGGCTTTTAAATCCGAAGATGTCTCCTTGATTCGAAAAATATTTACCTTCATTAATTATATTGCCAATAGTCGATATAGCTTTAGGTATTAATATAATTAATAAAGGTAATTCCAGACGGTGGCTTGACTACCGGTTTCATTTGTGAAAATGTATGCCCAAGCGCTGGCCAACGCGCTATAGAAATGACGTTCCCGTAGCTTAAGAGCAACACTCTTGGCAAAGCTTCAGATTGCTGGTTCGAGTCCAGCCGGGGCAGAGGCATCCGCCCGTTATCGAGGCGGGCACAGTATCGAAGGAATTGAGGAGCCGATCAGGATCAACTCCGATGGCGATTGATGTAGCCTGAATCACATCCGCGCGGGCACGAACTGAAAAGACGCAATCTTTGAGGGGAGACGATGGCAACGCGACACCCAAGATTATCTGGGCGCGATAATCTAGAGAAAGATAAACTCAATAAAACTGCAGAATCCATTTCTGTACAGCATGTGTTGGCGGAGCCTAAGGTATACGCAGCATGAGAAATAGGTATTTGACTCGACCTCAAAAACTCTATGGGACCTATTCACCTCTCCATAATGAACACCCGAAGCAAGAGGCGGACGGACATCCGCAACTCTTCCACATGCTTTTGTTGGAGAATTATGAAAAGGTTTCTTATTGCAGACACGCATTTTGGGCACGCGAAGATCATCGATTATGAGCATCGCCCTTTTCGTGATGTCGAGGAAATGAATCGCAGGCTCATCGAATTATGGAACTCCACTGTCGGGAAAGAAGATTTGGTTTATGTTCTTGGCGATTTCACATTGTCCAGACGGATGGATGTGATTCGGAACCTTGTTGCAGAGCTGCATGGAAAAAAGATTCTAATCATGGGCAATCACGATACAAGAAAGCCCCGGGATTATACCGAATGCGGATTCGAGGTCGCGACGAGAAGACCAATGATGGCTGAGCCGGGCGTGATATTGATGCATGAGCCTTTTGCCGATGCCTCTTTGATCGCGCCGAACTACCTTTATTTTTTTGGGCACGTGCACGCGAATAGAACGTTGATGGACGAATATCCCAATTGTATGTGCGTATCCGTGGAAAGGATTGACTATAGGCCCGTTGATTTAGATTTATGTATAAAGCGGTTGAAGAGCAACATAAAAGCCGTGACACAATCAAGCATTTAAGTTAAGAGGCCGTTTTGCAAAAGAATAGCAATGCTTGAGAAACTAAAGGCTGATGTTATTGTCGAAGGATATATAAACGACCCGCTAGGCGTTGCCGGTATGAAGGCGCTCTCAAAGTATTGTTGGGTTCACATTGATTCATTAACGTTCGATTTTTCTCTAATTCGTTCGAAGTTATTGTTTTTCGTTCGATTTTAAGTAGAATTATAATGAGCAAGGGAGGATGTTTGTTATGACCGTCACCGCGACAGAATTTAAATCAAATCTTGGAAAGTATTTGGAGATGGTTCCCGATGAGGACATTCTCATAACCAAGAACGGCAAAATCATCGCCCAGCTTTCTAAACCACAGTTCAACAAACTTGCCGCCCTTCGAGGCTTGATTGGGATCGCGGCCAGCGAGAACGAAATCACTTTGGACGAAATCAAGGGCGAGAGGTTAGGAAGGCAATGAAAATCCTCGTCGACACGAATGTGATTCTCGATGTTCTTCTGAATCGTCCGGATTTCGTCGCGGATTCGCAAGCGGCACTTGAAAAGGCTATTTCGGAAGGCGATAGACTGTATTTTTCGTCCTCGGCGGCAACCGATGTCTATTACCTGGTCAGAAAGCAAACCGGCAATAAAGAAGTCGCATTGAACGCCATCAAGCTGCTTGCTGAGTTTCTGACGTTTGCCGAAGTGAATGAAAACTGCATTTTGGCAGCGACTTTATCAAAGCTCAGCGATTATGAGGATGCGGTTGTCGATGCCGTCGCAGCAAACGTTAAAGCGGATTATATTTTGACTAGAAACCTGGATGATTTCAAAAACTCGAATTGCAAAGCAATCAACCCGGCAGGATTTGTTCGAAACTGAAAAAGCATCATTTGAAGCACTCGCCACCACTCAGCAATGGGTGGTTTTTTATTCTTCAGGCTTTGACGCGGAATCGAGTTTCTTATGCGCCAAGAGAAATAAGGGCGTCTGACAAAAAAGAAAAAGCCACGATCGTGGCCCCCATGGCCGACGACATTGCATGTCGCTTAAACATTAGTTCGGTTCCCACGGGTATACAGCATGGCTTCCCACCTGCGGCTTTATTATATCCTGCCCTTATATGCAAAGGCAAATCGATCAGAATGGTCCACCGTTCGTATAAGGGCCTATTAGCGCGCCACGCCATTCCCCGTTTGCGTGCCATCCAATCCAGCCAACTTGCGAGGACGAATCTGGGGTTATAAACGTGTTTTTTCATCGTCGACGATCCCGCCGACGACAAGATTGAAATTGGTCGCCCCTATCTGACCGATGACCTGGTCGAAAGGAACCGACAATTGACGGTCGTCCACATATTCCTTTTTTGGGTATCTCTTCAAAAACAATTTGACCCGTTCGTGCTTGCTGCTCCCCGAAGGCGCTTTGATGACATCTTCTATCTCGCGATAAGAAATGACCAGATGATATCCGTTGTCTTTGGTGTACCGTTTGATTTCCGCGATCGCTTGAAGATCATCGCTAGTTTGGCTATCGACGTCCACGCAGTAAACGACGTGCGTTTTCTTTTTGAAAAACAACGCCGATTTGGACTTGATTTCGCTTTTCACGCTTCTCTTTTTATAGTTTTGCCTGCCATCCATGAACACGAAATCATAATGTGCGAAAAGTTCATCGGAACCCCCGGGGACAATATAGTCGCCGAAACTCTTCTTCAGCATCCAAACGATGTATGCGCTGTCGCTTTTGACGGAAGCGTTCGTCTCGACCACGAAAAGAATCTGAATCTCTTTAGCGGGCTTGGTCATCTGCGAACACCTCAGCGAACTCGCTGCTATCCAAGTTGAATGGGATGAATTCGATCCTGCCTTTTAGATAAAGGACGGAAGGCGAAAGTCTTCCTGTCTTGATCCATGGAACGACGCCATGATCATTGGACAGGAAATCAATGGATTTGCTCTTGGGCGATATGACCGACATGATCTCCACATTATGGGTCGTGCAGATGATCTGGCAATCCGAATAAGATGAGAAATAATCAAAGAGCTTCACCAAGAAGGTGTCGTGGATATTGGAGTCGATCTCGTCGATCAGCGCGATTCCGCCCTGCTTTGCGGCAACAAACGCCGAGAACAAAAGACATAATTTCTTGACGCCGGCGCTCTCGAATTCGAAATCGACCTTGTACCCATCGTAGACAAACCAAAGATTGATGAACAGCATCTGATCAAATGGCTTCTCAACAACCTCGATATCCATGAGATCTTGCTTCAACAGTTTGACAAAACGACAGAGTTTTTTGATTTCGTTCTTATACTGATCCAAGCTCGATGGAGATATGACGTCGAAACATCTTAGGCCCGGAACGGTTTTGAATACCTCCTTGACCTTCGACGTGGTGTAAGAATCGCTCAGCGCTTCAGAAGAGTCTTCTTCCTTGCCGTCAAGCATCCAATCCATGAAATGCCCGATGTGAGCATCTTGCCTCTCGCCATAGACGACGAAAAGCGTTTTAGCAAAACCAAGGGTTAGAGAAATACAGTCGTTAAACGCGGTATGAGCGGCGTTGGAAGCCAAGATTACGTTAGCGAACAGCCTGACGAGAGAGTTATTACGGGCAACCATGGGATCGACGGATTTAAGAACGCCCTTCACGTTGTTGACCGTCAGCACACCTTTGTCGATTTGGAAAATGGTTTTGGAAACGCCGAGTCTCGCATTAAGTTGGTGCAACGCCTCGAAACAGATGCGCCACTCCCCGGAAATATCTTTTGATAATATGAGATCGTGCCTAACTCTGAAAATAGCCCCGCCTAGCATAGCGGCGAAAACAATCGAAATGGAGCATTCATGCGTTTTCTTGTTAACGATTTTCTCTAGCAACTTGTCATAATCGCCTTGTTTGAAAGGGAAATCGTTCGTCAAAATCGTCCTGTAGATATCGAAGGCAGTGATGACGGCCGTCTTTCCCGAGCCATTAGGCCCGTAGATAGACTTGATAAGGCTCTCGTCAAAAACGGAGGAATCGAATCCTTTCTTCGTGAACGCAATGGTTAGTGGCTTATCGATGCACTTTACGCCAGATATGCTCGCTTCTATTAATCTGTATTTCGGTTTCATGGGTTTGTCCTCTTACAAATATTTTATCATTTTTCATTTTTTATGCTATATCGAATAGAAGAAACTCTTCCAAGTAGCGAAAAAAGATCGAATAACGTGGGAAAAACGCCACTTAAAAGCGTTGCAAACATAGAAGGCCATCGTTATCAGCGATAATCCGCCTCCGACGGACGAAAAGTCGGCTTCTATGATGTGTACCCAATTTGCTGGACCGAATTTATATGCAGAGGTTAAAACGAATATTAAGATAAGTATTTGCAAAAACGATAAGCTCAATCAATCACTCTATGAAAACGGCGCTCCCTAAGGATGCGCCGCTGCGACTAAAAACGCGTGAGAAAACAAAGAAATCTCTGCAAATCTTAATTAATTCCCTTTATAAGCCTTCACTAGGATATCCATCATATCGCTCACCAAAGGAAGCCTTGGGTTTGCCGGTGTGCATTGATCTTCATAGGCTAGATAAGCAAGCTCTTCAATCTTAGACATGAAGGCTGCTTCATCTGGAATGATGGAGGCTAAATTCATATCGATTCCAATATCTTTGCCTAATGCGATAACCGCATCGGCAAGAACATCTTTGGCTTCTTCTTTGCTAGAGCAAGGCAAGCCAACCGTCTGGCAGATCTTCAAGTATTTCTTATCGCATTGATAGGTCTCATACTTCGGCCATACCGATAGCTTAGATGGCTGCGTTCCGTTATAACGAATCGCATGTGGCAAGATGATGCCGCAGGTCTCGCCATGGACGGTATGGAATTCCGCCCCGACTTTGTGGGCAAGAGAATGGACGATACCTAAGAAGGCATTCCCAAACGCCATACCGGCGATGGTCGCGGCATTATGCATCTTCTCCCTGGCCTCAGGGTCATTCTTCCCGTTTTTGACCGCGCGAGGAAGATATTCAAATACCATGCTGATGGCTTGCAAAGCAAGTCCATCCGTGAAGTCACTTGCCATGACCGAGGTATAGGCTTCAATCGCATGGGTCAAAACATCTAATCCTGTTTGAGCAGTTGCCTTTGGAGGGATGTTCGTGGTGAACTCTGGATCGACAATCGCGATAGAGGGAGTCAAAGAATAATCGGTCAATGGATATTTCTTCTTGTTCTCCTTATCCGAGATGACCGCGAATGGAGTGACTTCGCTTCCGGTGCCAGAAGTCGTTGGGATGCAGATGAGTTTGGTCTTTCTGCCAAGCTCAGGATATTTGAACGCTCTCTTGCGGATATCCATGAACTTCTGCTTTAAATCATCGAAATTGATTTCTGGATGCTCATAGAAAATCCACATGCCTTTCGCCGCATCCATCGGGGATCCTCCGCCTAACGCGATAATCGTATCAGGCTGGAATTGCTTCATGAGCTCCACCCCACGTAAGACGGTCTTGATATCTGGATCTGGTTCCACCTCGGAGAATAACTGATAGGTGTCTGAGTTTCTACGTGCTGCTAACTCATCGATGATCTTCTTCAAGAAGCCAAGCTCGACCATCGAACGGTCGGTGACGATAAAGACCTTCCCGACATTCTTGCAGGAACGTAAGTATTGAATCGAATTCCTCTCGAAGTATATCTTCTGTGGCACCTTGAACCATTGCATCGTGTTTCTCCTCTTGCCTACTTGTTTGTAATTGATCAGATTGACCGCGGATACGTTTCCCCCAACGGAGTTCCCTCCATAAGAACCGCAGCCTAATGTAAGCGAAGGCAAGAAGGAGTTATAGACATTGCCAATGCCGCCGAAGGTGGAAGGAGAATTCCAGATGATGCGAATGGCTTTCATCTTATCCCCAAAGGCATCGACGACTGCTTTGTTCTGGCAGTGTATTGCGGCTGAATGCCCTAGCCCTCCAAATTCCAGCATCTTCTCGCAAAGATCGAATCCTTCTTTCTCATCTTTGACTTTATAGATGCCTAGTATTGGAGATAGCTTCTCTCTAGATAATGGTTCATTGGGCCCTACTTCATCTAGATACACCGCGATGACTTTAGTGTTCTTTGGAACCTCAAATCCAGATAACTTAGCAATTTCGGTCGCTGGCATACCGGCGACGATGCTATTTAATCCTCTTGAGCAAGAGCCTTTGCTGCCTTTATGGGTTCCAAACATGAAATCGCTGAGCTTGCGCTTCTCTTCTTCGGAAGCAAAATAAACCGTATAGTCTTTGAATTTTTGAATGGTTTGATCGTAGACATTCTGATGGATGAACACTGCCGATTCAGAAGCGCAGATCATCCCATTATCAAAGGACTTGGATAAATAGATATCATTCACCGCGCGTTCAATATCCGCGTCTTCATGGATATAGACCGGAACATTGCCTGGCCCTACGCCTAATGCGGGTTTACCGGATGTATAAGCGGCTTCCACCATGCTAGGACCACCGGTGGCAAGGATGGTCGCGATATCTTTATGATGCAT
>OCTW011547601.1_pt1 | contig 11899 bp, 6 predicted proteins | sample 1539671 | NCBI WGS metagenome assembly OCTW01 (sample SAMN02144230, study PRJEB22623) | gut metagenome | biome: sheep rumen | host: Ovis aries | place: New Zealand | reverse complement strand
CACACCGCACACTTCGCCTTTGTCGTTTATGCCGATATAGAGTTTGCCGCCTTGTGCATTGGCAAAGCCGCATAGCCACTTGACATACTCGTCGCGCCAAGACTCTTTGTACTCGATATTTTGGTTCTCGTTATTCATTGTAGTTGTAGTTTCTGGTATACACTCCCCCATTTTACAAAAGTGCGTGCAAAGATACAACTTTTTTTTGATATATGCAAATTTATTTGCAGGAAGAGAGCATTTTAAGCAGAAACAGGGATAGGATAAGACGAAAGAGTATTGCCGGTCTCAATGGTCTTGGTTTGAATGACCACAGAGGTGTCGCCTTTCTGCCAAGCCTCGCTTCGGGTCGTTACCGTTCGGGTGACGTTGCACGAACTCAGTCCCAACTTTAGGTTCCTTTCTTTTGTTGTCATCTTACGGTCACGTACGCGGTGCGAACGTAGTGCGAATGAGGATGATTCGTGTCTCTTTTGAAATCCGATGCAAAGATACGATGAACATTTTACCTTTTCCAACCATTTTCTTCAAAAAAAATCGAAAAAATGCAATCCATGCAATTCTTCCTCCATTGAGGGTTAAAAAACTACATTTTGTCATTTTTTGACTATAGTTCGTTGTAAAAGATCATGTGGGAAGGCGAACGTCCAACCGGGAATAACAAAATAAAAGGTACGCTATATGCGTACGCATACATGTGAAAGGGTGCAAGGGATTATAAAATTCTGAAAAGAATATAAAAATGCAAGTCATAAGATTTTTTTTGCCAAAATACTTGCATATTTCAATTTTTTGTAGTATCTTTGCAGCAAATTTGAACATAGTTAAACCATGAAAAAGATTATTCTAACGATTTCAGCAGTTCTTTTATGCGCGGGCATAGGTTCGCTGCGGGCACAAAATACGGATAAGGCGAGCGCACCGGAAGTAGCAGAGGCGGCGAATGCACCGAAGGAAGAGTTACCAACCGATATCGGTGTGCCGGCGGAATGCGAGGACGTGATGCTGCAGGCGTTTTATTGGGATAGTTATAAACTGACCAAGTACGGTCGTACGCAATGGTTGGATCTGTTGGAGGACACGACGGCAATCCGTGACAATTTCGACTTGGTGTGGTTTCCGCCGTGTTCATGGGCAGGAGGAGATACCAAGGATCAGTATGCAGCCGGAGGTGTGGGATATTACCATCGCCAGCTAAGCCAGATGAACAGTGCGTGGGGAAACCGTATTGGGTTGGACAAGTTGATTCAGGCCCTGCATCGCGGAGGTACCAAATGTCTGGCGGACATCGTGATTAACCACCGCAACAACAAGAGTAACTGGTGCGACTTCTTCGAAGACAGTTTTGGTACGTACGGAAGATTTCAGTTGAACGAGAGTCATATATGCAAGGGAGACGAGTGTTTTTCCAAAAGTGAATCCACCTGTTATGGCAGTACCAATAAAGGAGCAGCTGATACGGGAACGAATGATGCCGGTTGCCGAGATTTGGATCACAGCAATGAGTATGTACAGAGTTGGGCAAAGGCATATGTACAATGGATGATAAATAAAATAGGTTTTGACGGCTTCCGGTACGACATGACGCGTGGTTATGCCGGCAAATACCTGAGGATGTACAACGAGGCTGCAAATCCGTATTTCTCCGTTTCGGAATTCTGGGAGAGTATCACCAACGAGATCAACCACCTGAAAGCGACGAATTATAACACGTTGGTGTTTGATTTCCCGTTAAAAGAGACGATGGGTGAAGCTTTCAAGTTTGGTACGTACAGCGGTTTGAAGAATCCGGCGAAGAGTTTTCGTGGTCAGGGTTATGCCAAATATGCCGTTACCTTTATCGACAACCACGACACTTTCGAGCGTTCGGACAACCAGAGCGGCGAGTTTATCAAGTACAATGCTGATTTGAATAATGCGGATGTAAAGAGCAAGATTCTTCAGGCGAACGCGTATATCTTGATGATGCCGGGTGTACCGTGCGTATTCTGGCCTCATTGGCGGAAATATACGAACGAGATTAACCAGATGATATCCATCCGCAAGCGCGTGGGAATCCACTCGGAGTCGGTAGTAAGCGATGAGGTCTCCGGTGGTTATTCGTACAGTGCGACAATCCAGGGGCATCATGGTCGTGTTTATCTGCGTTTGGGAAAGAACCGTGACATGACTCAACCGGTGAATACATACAAGGCGATGGAGGGGAATGACTACACGATTTACGTAGAAGGTGGTCAAGGAATAGAGACTGTGCCTGACGTAAAGAGAGGTGAGAAGTTCATGAAGGACGGCCAACTCTACATCCGTCATGGAGAGAAGACGTATGACGCGATGGGAAGAATGGTGGAAGGTGAAAACTGAACACTGAGAAAGATTAGAAACTATTAACAATAAATATTAGATATACAATGAAGAAACTATTTCTATTTTGTGCAGCTTTGATTTGCGCGGTGATGTTAAATGCGCAAGAGGGCTTGAATTATGGCGTGTTGGTGAATGGCAGTACGCTTTTTCGGGCGGAGTACAAGGGAATAAGTGAAATCTCCCATCTGCCGGAGTACAATGCGAAAGTGGCATTGTCGGCCGAAGATCAGTGTGTGCTCGTCAACTTGGGGAACGGTGACACTTGGACGGTGCCTTTGGATGGATCGAGTACGAAAAGTATCAGCCTGAGCAATGGAGCCTATGTGGCTTCGAGCGCAGGATGCTATGATTTTTGGTTGAAATTGTCATATGGCAATGACCAATTGTATGTTGGAACAACCACTGATTGTGGCGAGGGAGAAGAATATATTCCGACGCCGGCATGCACAGAATCCTTCGGTTTGCTGATTGATGGAGAATATGTGGAAGGAACAAAGAATCCGAGTCCGTTAGATCCTTCGTTTATGGAGTATCAGGTTTTGGGTTTAGCTCTGACGGCAGGTCAGCATGTCCAGATATATGACACGTGTAATCATGCCGCTTGGGTGATTACCAAGTATGCGGAGACGAGTTATGAGTTTGCTGTAGATAATAACCAATACGTAGTTGCAGAAGATGGGACGTATGATTTCTATCTGAAATTCAAGATGGGAGAGGATGAGATATACGTGGCATGTACCGGATGTCAAGATCAGCCTCAACCTCAACCTGGATCCGCTGTGCCGAGTCAATGCGGCGATGTGCTGATGCAGGGATTCTACTATGACAGTTATGAGGTATCGGAGGATCATGCGGGAACGGCAACATATGGCGATACGAAATGGAGAACCTTGTTGGCTCAAGCCGGTGAGATAGGTGCATATTTTGACCTGATCTGGTTGCCGCCAAGCGCGTATGCGAGTGGAACGGGTTATCATCCCAAACAATACTCCAACCAGAATAGCGACTGGGGCAGCCGTGCTGATCTGGAGAAACTGATAGCCGCTTTCCATAACAGCGGTACGAAAGTGGTAGCCGATATCGTGATCAACCACGTAGAGGCTATGTCGAGCTGGTGCGATTTCGCAGTACAGGATTTCGGCGAGTATGGCAAGTTCGAGCCGGACGGATCGTATATATGCAGCAACGACGAGATGAATAACGCCGCCAACAAGAAAGAGGCAGGCGAGTGCTACGGTACTGCCACCGGTTCGCCCGACGACGGTGCCAACTGGGATGCGGCCCGTGACTGGAGTCACGACAAGGTGTATGTACAGGATATGTTCAAAGCATACCTGAAATGGATGAAGAACGTGATGCATTATGACGGATGGCGTTATGACAAGGGTGACGGTTTCAACAACTGGCACATGGATAATTATAACAAGGCATCTGAACCGTATATCGCGTTCATGGAATACTGGAGCGGTAATGACGAGATTATCGGCGGTATCGAGCAGGCAAACAGAAACGTGATGGCTCTGGATTTCCAGACAAAGTACAGCGCTTTCGACGGAATAGCAAGTTTTGACTACAGCAGATGTAAGGGCAGTGGTCTTCTGGGCAGAGGATATAGCAAGTATGCTGTCACTTTCGTGGACAGTCATGACTGGTTCCTGCGCGGCAACGGTCAGGAGTTCGGCGGTGACGGCAACTCGATGAAGCCGGAACTGAAGGACCGTCTGATGCAGGCGAATGCGTTCCTGCTGAGTATGCCGGGTGTACCGTGCGTGTTCTATCCGCACTGGGCGAAATACAAAGAGGATATCAAGCCGATGATCAATGCCCGTCACTTGGCTGGTGTTCATAGCGAGAGTGCTGTGAGCGAAGAAGAAGCAGAGCAAGGCGGTTACAAAGCCAAGATTCAGGGAAAGAACGGTACTCTGATTCTCTGCTTGGGTAATAAGGCCGGCGCGACCTATGCGGGTTATCAGAAAGTGGCATACGGCAACGGCTATGCCATCTGGGTACAGGCGACAGGCGACGTCGCTCCGGGTATCATTGCTACGGCAAGCACCACTTTCGAGGACGCGGAGGCAGGTATTGATGTGACTGTTCAGGCGGTAGGCGGCAGCGGATCTGCCACCATCTACTACACCATAGACGGTACCGATCCGACGACGGCATCGACTGTCTATACCACACCGCTGAATTTCAAAGAGACAACAACGCTGAAGGTAATGGCGGTATGCGGTACGGCGCAGTCGAACGTACAGGAATACACCTATACCTACCGCGAGCCGTTGCAACATGGTATCCGCGTTCGGTTCAACAAACCGGCAGAGTGGGATAAGGTATATATCTATGCCTGGATCCCCGGCACTGACGGACAAGGAGAGCCTACTTCTGAGAATATCATGGGCGCTTATCCGGGTCAGCGTATCTATCAAGATACGGAGGGTTGGTTTAGTTATGAGTTTGATAACTCGCTCAATACTGTCAACTTCTGTATCAACTCCGGCGACGACTGTGGCGGCGTGAATGTCCGCTCCAATGATCTGGAGATTGACTATGATGCTTGCTACGGTTGGCGCGAAGGCAAAGAGACAGAGAGCTCGGAGGAGGTATTGCTGAGTTGTGATACCTTGCTGAATCCGGCCTTTGACCTCGTAATCAGCCCGGAGAGCGGCTTCTTCCGTGACCAGAACGAGGGTCAGGAAGTGACCATCAGTACGGTAGGCGCAGATAACGCAATGATCTACTATACTTTGGATGGTACGGAGCCGACGACGGCATCCAATCCTTCCCAGGGTTCGGCAACCTTCACGGTGAAGAATACCACCACGGTGAAAGCCTACGCGGCGTTGGACAAAGAGCGCACGTCAACGTACTCCGCCACCTATACCTACAAGGCTCCGCAACAAGGCGCTATCACGGTGAAGTTTATGAAACCCGAGGCATGGGAGACGTTATATCTCTATGCATTTACCCGTAAGAAGGTCGGCAGCAAGTTCGTCGATACCCCGTATCCGCTGGACGGCAATGCAGCAAACAAGAAATGGCCGGGAATGAAATGGGTTACTACGGAAGGCGGATGGTACACCTATACCATGCCGGCTGATATCCATGAGATTTATGTCATCTTCACGGAGGGCGACAAGAAACCGCAGACGCAGGATATCTTCCTGACGGAGACCACCTGCTATCTATGGAACCCGGATTGTAGGAAGGCAGTCGTAGATGCTAACTGCGACGGCGTGATAGATGAAGGAATAGAGGAAATTATCGATGCATCGAAGAAAGAAAATGAGACATACAAACTTATCATTGACGGCCGGTTGGTTATTATCAACCGCGGCGTTATGTACGATGCTATGGGGCGTCGTATGTGATGCGGAGGGCAAGACACTCTATCTGAACACCGGCGGCGCGAGTCTATGGGAGACAGACGGCGCCAATAAGTTCGCCATTTGGCATTGGCAGGGAAGCCAAACCGGCGCGTGGTCATCGTGGATGACCCGCGTGGATGGCAACGTGTGGAAGGCAGATGTTTCGGATAGCAGCGACAAGGTGATTTTCTGCCGGTTCAACAACACGGCTTCTTCTCCGAGTTGGAACTCCGACATGTGGAACCAGACGGAGGACCTGATGCCCGGAAGTAATAACCTCTTTACCATCACCGGATGGGGAAACGGAAAGAGTCAAGGGAACTGGAGTCTATATGGACAAGGCGGCGGAGACAATCCCGGCGGCGGAACGGATCCTGTGACCCCCGGAGATTATGCGACTGCAGTCCCGAGCCAATGCGAGGATGTCATTTTGCAGGCATTCTACTGGAAAAGTAACGTGAATAGCGGATACGGAGATACCAAATGGGAATCGTTGCAAAACCAGGTATCTGAGATAGGCAATTACTTCACGATGGTGTGGTTGCCGCCTTCCGCCCAAGCCTCCGGAATATCCGCAGGAGGATTAGGCTATATCCCGTTGATATATAGCACGCAATCTTGCCTGATGGGTAAACGCGCAGCACTGGATGGGCTGATTAGTTCGCTCCATAGTAAAGGTGTTCGTGTACTTGCCGACATTGTGATAAACCATATTGGCAATGGGGACGGGAAATGTGGTGATTTGAAGACACAGAATTTTGGTACGTATGGTACTTTCAGTCCTACGAAAGACTGGCTGACATCCAATGATGAAGGAGGTTGTGGGTCTTCCGGAAATCAAGATGACGGTCAGCATGATGCGAACTTCAGTGCAGCTCGTGACTGGGATCATAAGAACAGTAATGTGCAGAATATGTGCAAAGCCTATCTGAAATGGATGAAGAATGAAGTGCAATATGACGGATGGCGCTATGATATGGTGGGCGGGTATCATGTAAGTCATATCAATGAGTATAATACGGCATCCAAGCCTTATTTCTCCGTCATGGAGTATTGGGTCGGTGATGCCAACGAGTTGAAAACGCGTATAGATGAAGCCGGAAAGAATACCTTTGCTTTCGATTTCGCCGCCAAGTATAATGTGTTTCGCGATGGTATCTATTCCAAGAATTACAGCAAATGCGTGAATGGAGGTTTACGCGGCAAGGGATATAGTAAGTACGCTGTGACTTTTATAGATAACCACGATACATTTAACCGCGGCAGTGATGGCGAGGATGTTGCTAATAAACGTGATGGCTCCAGTATCAACGACGGAAGTCTGATGAGAAGATGTCATGCCTATCTGCTGAGCATGCCGGGCGTACCATGTGTGTTCTATCCGCATTGGGTGCAATACAAGAGTGATATTCAGAAACTGATTACCGCACGCAGGAAAGCGGGTATTCATTCGGAGAGCAGTGTGCAAGAAGAAGCCGGGAATGGCTATTACCGGGCAACCATACAGGGTAAGTATGGTTCCGTTAAGTTGATGTTAGGCTCGGCGGCTAACGATGCCGCGCCTGCCGGGTATACTCAGGCAGTGAAGGGAAGCGACTATGCGGTGTATTATACAGGAAATGGTCCGCAGGGAATAGAGAGTACGCCGGTGGAGACTTCTCGTAAAAATGGTGAGAAGTTCCTGAAGGACGGGAAACTCTATATCCGCTTTGGCGAAAACGTCTATGACGTACGAGGAAATAAAATCAACTAAATATATTAACTTAAATTTTAAATTATTATGAAAAAGATTTTTACTTTGTTTGCCGCAGTATTGTGCGGAATGACGATGAACGCCAAGACCTTGTATTTGGCTCCAGGTGTATGGGAAACAGATAACGCAAAATTTGCGTTGTATTATTTTAATGATGGTCAAGAGGGCGTCTTTGGAGACTATATGACCAAGACCGGGGATGTTTATCAAGGAGAGTTGCCGGATACATATACAAACGTGATTTTCGTTCGTCTTAATCCCAGCGGAAGTATTAGTTGGGAAAGCAAATGGAATCAGACAGAGGACTTAGTAGTACCGGCAGACAAGAATCTATATACAATCTCTGATTGGGGAGGAGATAAGAGTCTCGGAGAGTGGTCCGTGTATGGAAACGGCGGTGGTGAAAACCCCGGCGGTCAAGGTGGTCAAGGTGGTGAAACTCCCGGTGGTCAAGGTGGTACTCAGTCGGGCGCGAAGGATTATTACCTGAGAGGTTATTTTAATGGCGTTGACACGCAAGTTCCCACTGCTGAAGAGTTGTTTGAGAATGGTGTGTTAGCGGATTTTACCTTTACCGGAGATGGCAACGGCTTGGGCTATTTCTATGTCATGGAGTGTGACGAAGGCCAAGTAGTGGGCGTAGATTACATGCTGACGGAGTATATAGCAGGCACGCACGGTACCTTGGTTAAAGGTGGAAACCAAAAGTTGGGCGTGCAAGCAGGTACAGTTACCTTCTATCTCTATGATAATGGCGATGGTTCCCTGGAACTCTCTACGGAAGTTATTGCAGGTAAAACCTTGGTAGGCGGCGGAGAGGATCCGAATCAGGCGGTGGATCAAGTAGAGAGCCGGAAACAGGTTCGTAAGATGATCATAGACGGTCAGCTTCGTATTGTTCGTGGCGAGAAAGTGTTTGACGCGACAGGTCGCCAGTTATGATAAACCTATGCGCCCACGTGCACACGCGAGCGTACACTAATATATAATATAGTATGCGAAAAAATATATAATATAGTATGCGAAAACTTATTTTGAGTATTCTGGTGTTGGTGGCAACTTGTGTCAACGCACAGGTAACTACGACGCCGGCTGTTATCGAGAAGGGATATACAGGTAAGATAACCATCACTTTTGATCCCTCAAAAGGAAACGCAGGCATGAAAAATGCTACGAAATGCTATGCACATACCGGTTATTGTACGAAGACTCAGAACTGGTTAGGCGTAAAGGCAGACTGGAGAGATCCGAGTGCACCCCAACTGACCAAAGTAGGCAATGTATGGCAATTGGAGATCAATAACATGTACACCTACTACAATATTCCGACGGGAACAGATGTGTACGCACTTTGTTTTGTGTTCAACGATGGCCCTAACGGGACCAAAGAAGGCAAGACGTCTTCAGGAGGAGATATCTTCGTCGTTATCGGCGAGGAGACCGGAGGAGATATATGGGATGCCGTGGAAGGTGTAGCGCCGATCACCGGTACTCGTCCTGCGGGTATTGTAAACGGTATCTACTATGGAGCGGATGGTACGTCGGTAACGCTCTGTACGTACGCGGCATCCAAGACGCAGCCTGCCAAACGCGTATTCTTGTTGGGCGACATGACGAATTGGAAGTTGGACGCAGCGCACCAGATGAAGCGGGACGGCAATTATTTCTGGATTACGGTAACGGGTTTGGTTCCGGGTCAGGAATATCGTTTCCAGTATGCGGTAGAGCGTGCGGACGGCGTGAAGAAACAGATCTCGGATTTGTTTTCAGAGAAAGTGATTCATCCCGATGACCAGTGGGAGCCAAGAAGAGCTGATCCCGGTTTGATTCAATATCCGTTAAAGGGAGCAGACGGAGGTTACGTGTCCGTTATTCAGACTCAAAAGCCGGCTTTCCAATGGTCGGATGCGACGCTCCATTTCCAACGCCCGGATAAGAATAATCTGGTGATATATGAATTATGGGTTTATGACTACACGCCGAAACGCAATCTTACAGGCGTGCAAGAGCGTCTGGATTACCTCCAACAGTTAGGCGTGAACGCCATCGAACTGATGCCGATATGCGAATTCGACGGAAACTACAACTGGGGATATTCTCCCAACCACTATTTCGCACCGGACAGAGCATACGGCTCGGAGACGCAGATCAAAACGTTCATTGATGAGTGTCACAAACGCGGAATGGCGGTCATTATGGATATGGTCTTTAATCATGCGACCGGACTAAACCCGATGAATAAACTCTATCCTTACGGGACGGATTTGAGCAGTAATCCATGGTTCTGTACGCAGGTACCTCATGATGATAATGTGTATGAGAAATGGAACCATGATTTTGCTCCTGCTCGTGATATGTTCACTCGTGCGTTGCAGTACTGGATCAAGGAGTATAAGATTGACGGCTATCGAATGGATTTAAGTCATGGTATGTGTGGTTGCGGAACGAAGAATTCGTATGATTACGAGAAACTGATGAATAACATCTCACATTATTATACGAATGCAGTGTTGGCTGCGGCGAAGAATTCGAATGGCAGTTACCCGAACGGAGAGCCGTATTTCATTCTTGAGCATTGGGGCCCGAAAATGAATGAGCAGCGCCCTCGTCTTGTGAAGCAAGGCATGTTATGTTGGGATAATACAAATTATGCCTATACACAGGTGGCTTCGGGATGGCTCGATCAGAAAGATGACATCTCCCCGGCAAACCAGGACGGGTATGTGACCTATGCGGAGAGTCATGATGAGGAGCGTATGCAATATAAGGCTAAAACGTTCGGAAACGGCGCTATCAAAACCAATGAAGCAACCCGTCTGGCGCGTGTGCCCGCAAGCGTGATCATGAATGTGCTCCTGAATGGCCCGCATATGTTGTGGCAGTTTGAGGAAATCGGCTATGATTTCTCCATCAATAGTGATGCAGGGCACCCGGCGGGCAATAATTCCGACTACCGATGCAATATGAAACCGCGTCCGGAGAGTTTGGGATATTTTAGCAATGCCAACCGCGTAGCGGCTTACCAGAAATGCGCACAAGCGATCCAACTTCGTACCAGACTCCATCCGGAGTGGTTCGCCGGAAATCCGTCAAACGCAGTACTGGGACATGCGCAGAAAATACGCTATGTACAATGGGAGAATGTAATAGCCGTCGCTAATTTCGATGCTACGGCCGCGCAGAGTTATAGCCTGCCGAGCGGTACGTGGTACAACTATCTCGACGGTGGAACGGCTTCGGGCACAGTAGGACTGCAGGCCGGTGAAGTGAAAATCTTCACCAAGACGCAAGTAACTCTTCCCCAGATCAATCTGGACTTGGAGACTCTGCTGCCGATAGAGAATGTGTCGCAGGACGGAAAAGTAGCTGCGCAGAAGATTCTCCGCGACGGACAGGTGATGATCCTCGTCGGTGACAAGGTATATAACCTGCAAGGACAACGAGTACGTTAAAATATGTATATCGCGATCGCAGGAAATATAGGCGCAGGCAAGACGACGCTGACGAAGATGCTGGCGAAGTATTACGGATGGGAGCCACGGTTTGAATCCGTGAGCTTCAATCCGTATCTGGAGGACTATTACGCCGACATCAAGAGATGGGCGTTTTGTCTGGAGACCTATTTCCTCAAGGAGCGATACAAAGACATGCAAGCCGTTCAGCGTGCGGGTCATACCATCGTGCAGGACCGTTCGATATTCGAGGGCGTGTACGTCTTCGTTCGGAACAACTACGAGCGAGGAGATCTCAGTCAGCGGGATTTCGAGACCTTCATGGAGCTGTTTGACCTGATGAAATCGCAGATGAAGATGCCGGATATGATGATTTATCTCCGTAAGTCCGTCCCGGCGCTCATTGCGCAGATCCAGAAACGCGGGCGGGACTACGAGCAGACGATGCAGATCGACTACCTCAAGGACCTGAACGACAAATACGAGGATTTTATCTATCATAAATACGAAGGCCGCGTGTTGGTCATCGACTCAGACGGAATGGATTTTGAGAATAACCCCGCAGACTTCCGCAAAGTGATTGACAGGGTTGATGCGGAATTGTTCGGACTCTTTAGCGAAAATAATTGGAATAAATAACTATCAACTATCAATTATCAACTATCAACTAGTTTATGCACATAGCAGTAGCTGGAAACATAGGGTGTGGAAAGACCACCCTGACCAACATGTTAGCCAAACATTATGGCTGGGAGCCGCGCTTCGAGAGCGTGGAGTACAACCCGTATCTGAGTGATTTCTACCAAGACATGGCGCGGTGGTCCTTTAATTTGCAGGTCTATTTTCTGAATAAGCGTTTCAAAGACGTGATTGAGATCGGCAAGCAGGATAAGTACATCATTCAGGACCGTACTATCTATGAGGACGCGCGAATCTTTGCGCCGAACCTGCACAAGCAGGGA
>OCTW013400921.1_pt1 | contig 11900 bp, 9 predicted proteins | sample 1539671 | NCBI WGS metagenome assembly OCTW01 (sample SAMN02144230, study PRJEB22623) | gut metagenome | biome: sheep rumen | host: Ovis aries | place: New Zealand | reverse complement strand
GACGGTCTGAAAGACCAGAAGCAAACAGCCCAGGGCAACACCCTAAGACGGTCTGAAAGACCAGAAGCAAACAGCCCAGGGCAACACCCTGGGTATCATATCATCGCCAACGGACGCCCTACAGGGGCAAAAGAATTGATCATCTTCATCTGGGCGTGTGCTTCTGCCCTTGTTGATATTTCATGTGTATCAAGAGTAGCCCATGCGGAGGGCGCCTGGGTGGGTTCCTGAACACAAAAAAAGGCAGCACCCGCCGGTACTGCCATGAGCATTATTATTTCAGTTTGAACGAATTTTCTATGCTTTGTATCTCGTCGCTGAACGTCTTGTCTACTTTCATGCGCTGCTCTATCTGCGAACAGCTGTGAATGACGGTGCTGTGGTCGCGTCCGCCCACGAGCTTGCCGATGCGCGATGCGGTCATCTTCGTGTACTTCTGCGCCAGATACATGCTCACCTGACGGGCCACGACGAGGCTGTGCTTGCGGCTCCTGCTGCTGATGGCGCTGGGGGAGACGTTGAAGTGCGTGCATACGCCTTCCAGGATGTCGTCCACGGTGAGCGGCTTGTCGTCAATCTTCACGGCGCGCTTGATGACGCGCTCCGCCAGACGCATGTCGATGTTGCGGTTGTCTACGATGCTGTAGGCGAGCAGCGAGTTGATGACGCCTTCCAGGTCGCGCACGCTGCCGTCCACCGAATGGGCGATGTACTGCACCACGTCGGCGGGGATGCGGAGGCCGTCGCGCTTGATCTTGCTGTTCAGGATGTCGATGCGCAGCTGTACGTTGGGCTTCTCTATCTCTGCCAGAAGGCCACCGGCAAAACGGGTCAGCAGACGGTCGCTCATGCCCTTCAGGTCCACGGGGGGACGGTCGCAGGCCAGCACGATGCGACGGCCGTTGCGGTACAGGTGGTTGAAGATGTGGAAGAACGTGTCCTGTGTCTTCGTGGCGGTCATCCACTCCTGGATGTCGTCGACAATGAGCATGTCGATGGTCTGATAGAAGTTGATGAAGTCGTTGAGCTTGTTCTGCAGCACGGCATTGGAGTACTGCACCTGGAACAGCCTTGCGCTCACATAGAGCACACGCTTCTGCGGGTAGAGCTCCTTCGTGCGAACGCCCATGGCATTGATCAGGTGTGTCTTGCCGCAGCCACTGGGACCGAACACGAACATAGGGTTGAACTGCAACGACTGTGGGTGCTCAGCTATGGACATGCCCACGCTGCGTGAGAGCTTGTTGCTGTCGCCTTCAAGGTAGTTCTGGAACGTCTGGTGGGGATTGAGCTGCGTGTCGATGTCCTGCGGCATGGCGGCGTCGAGCACCGATGGCGGCTGGTTCATGCGCGTACGGTTACGCACGATGTCGATATTGGCCACCGGCTCGGCCTGCACAGTCTGAGAGAGGTTGTTCTCCTTGTCCGTCAGAACGCTGTAGTTGAGCTTCACGCCCTCGCCGTACACCCTTGTTAGCACATGCTTGAGCAAGTCCACGTAGTGCTCCTCCAGATACTCGTACACGAACATACTCGGCACATGCACCAAGAGGGTCTTGGTGGCGGGCCGGTATGCGCCGAATTCTATCGGGCGGAACCAGGTGCAGAACTGCTGCTCGGTGACATTTCGCTTGATCAATTCAAGACACTGCAGCCACAGCGCACGTGGGTTATTGCTCATGTTTTTAGTTATTATAAATAATGTGCAAGCGCACAAGGGCGTTTTTCGCAATGCAAAGGTCGTTATTTTTTTTCAAACAGACAAATCCTGTCTTTTAATAATTTTTTATCCTTCTCCCGCAAACACCGCTTTTTCTCGGCTTTTCTGACATTTGCTTCCAAAAAGGTGTCATCGATACCCTTGTCTGTTTCAAACTGCCTGAAAACCAAGTAGTTTCAAAACGAGCAAACGAAACTGCACAAATAGGCCTGCTTGTGAAATGAAAGCGCGTAACGCGCGGAGACATCGGCACTTGCAGTTTTTTTGACAAGTACTTTTGCGGGCGTTTTTTATTTGGACATTTTCCAAATTACCTGTCTTTTTTCCCGAAGATGGAAAAATGAACATAGCGCTTAGGATGCTCGCGGAAGTTGACCAGCAGGGAGTCTGCCGACATCATGGTGGCGTTGAGGTTCGTGTAGAGCGAGGCATCGTTCATCAGGAGGCCGAGACTGCCCTGATTGCTGTTCAGGCGGTCGGTGAACTGCTGCATGCTCGCCATGGTGGCATCCACCTTCGCCATGGTTGTCTGCAAATCGAGTTCCGTCAGCTTGGTGTTGAGATTCGTGGTGAGCTGCGCTGTATTGTCGAGTACGCCGTTGGCCTTCGTCATCATGCCGGGCACATTGTGGTTGAGGTTGCTCATCAAGGTGTTGAGCTCGCGTGACGTGGTTGTCAGGCTGGCGGTGATATTCTCTGCGTTGTGCAGGGTGCGTACAATGGCCGGATCAGCCAGTATCATGTTCAGGCTGGCCATGATGCTGTCTAGCTTTGGCAGCATCTTCTCTATGGTGGGGACCATTTCCTTGAGCCGGCCCATGGTGCCATCATTGATGCCGCCGGGTATGGTTGCTCCTTCCTCCATCCGTTCACGAGGATTGTTGGCAAGCAGGAGGTTGACCTGAAGGTTGCCCAGCAGGTCGCTGGAGATTTCGGCCGTGGAGCCTTTGGGTATGCGAAGATTTGGATCGATGCCCACTTCTACCAGTATGTCGCGCTCATGTGCATAGTCGAAGTCGATGTTTTTCACCACTCCCACGCGGTAGCCGTCAGCATAGATGGGAGCGGCCTCTGACAGGCCGCTGATGTCCTTGAACGACATGAAGTACCGGCTATCGGAAGAGAACAGGTGTAGGCCCTTCAGATAGTTCATCCCGAAAAACAAAACAACGAGCCCGACAATGGCGACAAGGGCAATCTTTATTTCTTTTGCAATCTTCATTTTACCGTGCTTTATACTTGTTCTTGTAGCTGACGAAGGCGTCGAAGATGCCTCTGGCATGGGCGTTCACCCCTGATTCGGAGTTGAGAAGGCGCTCTTCGTCGGGCGTTGTGATGAATCCCAACTCAATGAGACAACTCGGCATGGAGGTCTCTCGCAGTACGAGGAATCCTGCCTGATGGACGCCTTTGTTGGGCCGGTTCGCCGTCTTGCACACATTGCGCTGTATCATCCGGGCCAGTTCCACACTGCGCGCCATGTACTTGTCCTGCATGAACTCGAACATGATGTAGCTCTCGCTCGACTTTGGGTCGAAGCCCTGATAGCGCGTCTTATAGTCTTTTTCCACAAGAATCACGGAGTTTTCGCGCTTGGCCACGTCAAGATTGTCGCTTGCACGGTGCATGCCAAGCGTGTACACCTCAAATCCCCTTGCCACCTTTCCTTTGGGCAAGGCGTTGGTATGTATGCTGATAAAGAGGTCGGCTTTGTTTCTGTTGGCGATGGCAGCACGCTCTGAGAGGGGGATGAACACGTCGGTCTTGCGCGTATAGATGACCTTCACGTCGGGACAGTTGCGCTCCACCATGCTCCCAAAAGCCAAGGCCACCTTCAGGTTGATGTTTTTCTCGTATGCTGAACTGCCCTTTGCCCCGGAGTCGCGCCCTCCATGCCCGGCATCAATGACGAGCGTAAACTTCCCGTTACCAGCCATCATGGCCAACGGCAATGCAAGAAGCATCAGCAAAAGGAATAGCGCTTTTTTCTTCATATACGTCTGCAAAATTACAGAATTCCTTCGAAAAACCGAAAAAACGCAGGAAGTTTTTCACATTTTTGGGGAAATACGGGCAAGAAAAGACTGCCGACAAGTGTTGCCGAGGTGTTCTTATCGCTCCAGGAGCACTTCAACGGCGGCGCCGTCGCTGTCGGCGCCCATGGGCGGATTCTTCTTTGCAATGGTCAGCCACACGCTGCTCACTTGAGCGAAATGTCTGAAGATGCTTTCGCCAATCCGGCCTGCTACGTGTTCAAGCAGGCTGGATGGCGTCTGCATTTCCTTATTTATGATTTCAAAGAGCTCCGCGTAGTTCAGGGTATCGTCCACATTGTCGGTCTGCATGGCCTGTCTGAGCGGATAGGCCACGCGGACATTGACAACAAACTCGCCCCCTGTTTTGCGCTCCTGCGCCAGCACGCCGTGATAGGCATGGAAGCGCAGGTTGTGCAGATGGATGTATGATTCTTTGACGGTCATGCTTCTGTTACAAACAACAAAGGGTATTCCAACAGCCTTATGGAGGCTTCTTCTACAAGGCGAAACTGTTATCCGCAACGAGAGGCACCACAGTTCTTGCAGATGAGACATCCCTCCTGATAGACGAGTGACTCATGTCCGCAGTTGGGACATATCTGTCCCTTGGCCTCCGTGCCGTCGCTGATGTACTTCTTCAGTGCGCGCTCCACACCCACTTTCCACGTGTTGATGCTTTCGCTCTTCAGCTGCAACGAGCTGACCAGCTTGATGACATGCTCGATGGGCATACGGTAGCGCAGCACGCCAGAGATGAGCTTGGCGTAGTTCCAGTATTCGGGATTGAACTTCTCCGACAGACCTTCAACAGTGGTCTTGTAACCACGCTTGTTCTCAAACTGGAAGTCGTAGCGGTGGCTGCCGTCCTCGTTTGTCTGCTTGATGATTTTTCCCTTGGTGACGCTCTTGGGCAGCATGATGCCCTCTTCATCGTCCTGAAGACCGGTGAAAATCTCGTAGGGATATCCGTCGAGCAGTCCTACGAAGGCCACCCACTTCTCCTTGTTGTTCTGGAAGCGCACCACATCGCACTCCAACGTCTGGGGCCTCACCTCTGTCACCTCGGGATGCTTACAGGGTGCGGGCTGCGGCGCAGGCTCTTCCTTTTTCTTCTTCTCGTTCACCTGAACCATCACACCGGCACGACTGCCATCGCGATAGATGGTACAGCCTTTGCAGCCCGAGCGCCATGCCTCGACATAGAGGCGGTTGACGAGTGCCTCGTCTACGTCGTTGGGAAGGTTCACCGTCACGCTGATGGAATGGTCCACCCACTTCTGGATAGCGCCCTGCATCCTTACCTTCATCAGCCAGTCCACGTCGTTGGCTGTGGCCTTGTAGTAGGGTGAACGCGCCACCAATTCGTCTATTTCGTCCTGCGTGTATCGTTTCTCGGTGTCGATGCCATTGATGCGCATCCACTCCAAGAACTTCTTGTGATAGACGATGTACTCTTCGAAGGAGTCGCCCACTTCATCGACGAAGTCCACATGTACGTTGGTGTCGTTGGGGTTCACCTTGCGACGACGTTTGTAGACGGGCATGAACACCGGCTCGATGCCACTTGTCGACTGCGTCATCAGCGACGTTGTGCCAGTGGGAGCGATGGTCAGACAGGCAATGTTGCGGCGACCATGCTTCACCATTACCTCGTAGAGCTTGGGGTCTGCGTCTTTCAGGCGCAGGATGAAGGGGTTGTCCTTTTCGCGCTCAGCGTCGTATATCTCGAAGGCTCCGCGCTCCTCGGCCATCTTCACCGACGAGCCGTATGCTGCCAGAGCCAGCGTCTTGTGCACGTTTACCGAGAAGTCGGTGGCCTCCTGCGTACCGTAGCGCAGCATCATAGCGGCCACCATGTCGCCCTCGGCGGTGATGCCCACGCCAGTGCGGCGGCCCAGAGAGCTCTTGTGCTTGATCTTCTCCCACAGGTGATATTCGGCGCCCTTCACTTCCTTGCTCTGCGGGTCCACCTTGATTTTTTCCATAATGAGGTCTATCTTCTCCAGCTCCAGGTCGACGATGTCGTCCATGATACGCTGGGCAGCTGCCACATGCTTGCGGAAAAGGTCGTAGTCGAAATAGGCATCCTTGGTGAAGGGATTGACCACATAGCTGTAGAGATTGATGCTCAGCAGACGGCAGGAATCGTATGGACAAAGAGGTATCTCACCGCAAGGATTGGTCGACACGGTGCGGAAGCCGAGGTCTGCATAGCAGTCGGGAATGCTCTCGCGCAGGATGGTATCCCAGAAAAGCACGCCGGGTTCTGCACTCTTCCAGGCATTGTGCACGATTTTCTCCCACAGCTGCTTGGCGCGGATGGTCTTCTTCACTTCCGGTTCGGCAGCATCAACGGGGAACTGCTGCACGTATTCCTCGTCGTTGATGGCAGCGCGCATGAACTCGTCGTCAATCTTCACGCTGACATTCGCGCCGGTCACCTTGCCCTCGGTCATCTTCGCGTCGATGAATGCCTCTGAGTCGGGGTGCTTAATGCCCACGGAAAGCATGAGTGCTCCGCGGCGACCGTCCTGCGCCACCTCGCGGGTGGAATTGCTGTAGCGTTCCATGAAAGGCACCAGACCGGTCGAGGTAAGTGCCGAATTGTTCACAGGCGAGCCTTTCGGACGGATGTGCGTCAGGTCATGCCCCACTCCGCCACGGCGTTTCATCAGCTGCACCTGCTCCTCGTCTATGCGCATGATGGCGCCATAGGAGTCGGCATCTCCGTCAAGGCCTATCACGAAGCAGTTGCTCAGAGAGGCCACCTGGAATGTGTTGCCGATGCCCGTCATGGGACTGCCGGCCGGAACGATGTATTTGAAATGGTCGAGCAGGCCGAAGATCTCTTCGGCCGACATCGGGTTGGCATACTTCTTCTCTATGCGGGCAATCTCGTTGGCCAGACGCCAATGCATGTCTTCGGGACTGCGTTCGTAGATGTTGCCGAAGCTATCCTTCATGGCATACTTGTTCACCCACACGCGAGCAGCCAGCTCATCTCCCTTGAAATAGTCCAATGAAGCCTCATAGGCCTCATCATAAGAGTAAGTCTTCATATCTAAATATGTGTAATGTTGTTATCAGAAAATCAAAAGTGCTGCAAAGTTATAGTTTATTTTCCAAATAACGAAATTCTTTTACGAATATTTTCCAAAAAAAGTTTCCCGTTTTGGAAAACTTGCATTACCTTTGCATAAAAATTATTTCCAAAATGAAGAACTTACAAACGCGCACAAGTATCCGGAAGTATTCAGTCCGGGATGTTGACAACGACTTGCTGGTCAGGTTGTTGACACAATCGGAAAGAACCCAGACCATGGGCAACCTGCAACTGTACAGTGTCGTCATTACCCGCGACGCAGCCATGAAGCAAAAGCTGGCTCCCGCCCACTTCAACCAACCGATGGTGACACAGGCTCCTGTCGTGCTCACCTTCTGCGCCGATTTCCGCCGCACCTCCCGATGGGCAGAATGCCGGCAGGCAGAACCGGGCTACGACAACTTCCTCTCGTTCATCAACGCCGCCACCGACGCCCTGCTCTACTGCCAGACGTTCTGCAACCTGGCCGACGAGGAGGGACTGGGCTATTGCTATCTGGGCACCACGGTCTACATGCCGCAGCTCATCATCGACACCCTGCAACTGCCCCGTCTGGTCATGCCCGTGTCTACCATCACGCTGGGATGGCCCGACGAACAACCCGCGCAGTCGGACCGTCTGCCCATCGACGCCATCATCCACGACGAGACCTACCACGACTACCAGGCTGCCGACATCGACCGTCTATACGCCGAAAAGGAAAACCTGCCCGAGAACAAGCACTTCGTCAGCATCAACAACAAGCAGACACTGGCACAGGTCTTCACCGACATTCGCTACACTCGTCGCGACAACGAGGCCATGTCAGCAACTCTGCTCGACGCACTGCGCCACCAAGGCTTCCTCCCCTGACGTCCTCGCAGACAGAGACAGGTTTCTCAGCGAGCATTTTTTAGTGGTTTTGAATGATTTGTTTTGCACTGTCAGAAAAAAGCACTACCTTTGCTCGAAATTGGGCTGACGGCGTGCAGACAAGCGGCTCACACATCAGGCTCAACCATCTCAAAGAATGACATTTAAAAGTATTAAAACGATGACATACACGATTGAAAAGGTGGCAACGCTCATTGGCGCGCGCCGCTTTGGCGGAAAAGAGGGAACAGTGCGCTGGCTGCTCACAGACAGTCGCTCGCTGTGCTTTCCCGAGGAGACGCTGTTCTTCGCCCTGAAGACAAAACGTAACGACGGACACCGATATATCGACGACCTGTATCGCCGTGGAGTAAGGAACTTCGTGGTGGAACAACTGCCTGAGACCACTCATGACGACGCAAACTACCTGCGCGTCACCAACACCTTGGCTGCCCTGCAGCGACTGGCGGAGCGCCATCGCGACGAGTTCAGCATTCCCATTGTGGGAATCACGGGCAGCAACGGTAAGACCATGGTGAAGGAATGGCTCTACCAGCTGCTCTCGGGCGTAGGCGTCTACTTCGCCGCCACCAGCAGGGAATCAATTCACGACGGCACTGCCGACAGCGGCATCCACGCCGAGCCTCTCGCCGTGACACGTTCACCCAGAAGCTACAACTCGCAGATTGGCGTGCCCTTGTCGGTGTGGCTGCTAAGCGAACAATCCCGCGTGGGACTGTTTGAGGCGGGCATCAGCCAACCAGGCGAGATGGCTGCATTGCGCGACATCATCCAACCCACCATCGGAGTGTTCACTCATCTGGGTGACGCCCATCAGGAGAACTTCCGCTCACTCGACGAGAAATGCACCGAGAAACTGCAGCTCTTCCATGACACCAAGGCCATCGTCTACTGTTCAGACGACGACACCGTGAGCCGTTGTGTCAGGCGAATGGGCTATCAGGGCGACCGCATCAGCTGGTCACGGCAGGACAGGAACGCGCCTTTCTTCGTGAAAAGCGTCACGCCCACGACCACCGGGTCACACATTATTTATATATATAAAGGCAGCGAAGAGAGCTACGACATACCGTTCATCGACAATGCATCGGTGGAGAACTCCATCACCTGCGCAGCCGTGGCCTTGCAGCTGGGACTGTCGGCAGCCGAGCTGAGCGAGCGCATGCCAAGGCTGGAACCTGTGGCCATGCGACTGGAGGTGAAGCAGGGACAGCGCGGATGCACGCTCATCAACGACTCCTACAACAGTGATGTGAACTCACTCGACATTGCGCTCGACTTCATGAACCGTCGTCCCGACCAGCGCGGACTGGGACACACGCTCATTCTGAGCGACATCTACCAGAGCGGCGTCAACCGCGAGACGCTCTACAAAGAGGTGGCACAGTTGCTTGAGAAGCGCGGCGTCGACAAGCTCATCGGCATCGGACAGGAAATCTCTGCATGTGCACAGCTGTTTCCTGTGGCCGAGAAGCATTTCTTTGCCAACACCGACGAGTTCATCGGCAGTCAGGCTTTCAGCAACATGCGTCAGGAAGTGGTGCTGCTGAAAGGCGCCCGCGCCTTCGGTTTTGAGCGGATTACGGAACTGCTGGAGCAGAAGGTGCACGAGACCATTCTTGAGGTGAACCTCAACGCCGTGGTGGACAACCTGAACTACTACCGCTCATTCCTGCGCCCAGAGACGAAGATGGTGTGCATGATCAAGGCTGACGGCTATGGAGCCGGCGCCGTGGAGATAGCCAAGACGCTGCAGGACCACCGCGTGGACTATCTGGCCGTGGCCGTGGCCGATGAAGGTGTGACGCTGCGCAAGGCGGGCATCACCAGCAACATCATGGTGATGAATCCTGAGATGTCGTCGTTCAAGACGCTCTTCGACTACGACCTGGAGCCCGAGGTCTACTCCTTCCGCCTGCTCGACGCCTTGGTGCATGCCGCACGCAAGGAAGGCATTACCGGATGGCCCGTACACATCAAGCTCGACACGGGAATGCACCGACTGGGATTCAACACCTCCCCCGCCCCATCCAAAAGTGGGAAGGGCCTGACGGACAACGTGAAAGACGACAACAACCTCGACGAGATAGACCTGCTCATCCAGAAGCTGAAGGGACAGCAGGCAGTCATCCCGCGCTCGGTATTCAGCCACTTCGTGGGCAGCGACAGCGACGAGTTTGACGACTTCTCGGCCCTTCAGTTCGAGCGCTTCGACCGGGCAAGCCGGCGCATCCAGCAGGCTTTCAGCCACAAGATACTGCGCCACATGGACAACTCTGCGGGCATTGAGCACTTCCCCGAGCGGCAGATGGACATGTGCCGTCTGGGCATAGGCCTCTATGGAGTGAATCCGAGAGTAGCCCCCCTTTCGTCCCCCGAGGTGATAGCCCCCCTTTCGTCCCCCGAGGGGGACACATTAGTTCCATCCTCCACAACTATAGAAGCCCCCTCGGGGGCCGTAGGGGGGGCTTACACCCTCCACTGCGTCAGCACCCTAAAGACCACCATCCTTCAGCTGCGCCGCGTGCCGGCGGGCGACAGCGTGGGCTACAGCCGCAAGACGATACTGGAGCGCGACAGCATCATCGGCGCCATCCCCATAGGCTATGCCGACGGGCTGAACCGGCACCTGGGCAACCGCCACGGCTACTGCCTGGTGAACGGGCAGCGCGCTCCCTACGTGGGAAACATCTGCATGGACGTGGCGATGATCGACGTGACCGACATCCCCTGCCGCGAGGGCGACATGGTGGAAATCTTCGGCGAGCACCTGCCCGTGACGGCGCTCTCAGACGAGATAGACACCATCCCCTACGAGGTGCTCACGTCGGTATCGAACCGCGTGAAACGCGTCTACTTCCAGGACTGACCATAATGATAGCTTATGCCAATACCAATTATTTATAGCGCAAAACGAATAGAACGGCAATTCCATACAGGAGAGGAGCCGGTACTGGTCATGTGCTCCGACCTTAAAACCTATGTCTGCAAGTATGTTCGCTCATCTGTGCCTGCTTATAAACTGGTCTGTGAACTCATTGGTGCACGAATGGCAAAAGCATGGGTACTGAGAACCCCCGACATAGCGTTGGTGAGGATTAAGCCGTCACATTGGGAGGGTATGAACCTCTCTCATAGTCTTTCTGCCCCTGCTTTGGGAAGCAGATGGTTAGACGGTGTGGTCGACATAACGCCGTCAACATTTGATAAGATTCCTGCCAATGACAGGACGCTTAGACAATTGATGGAGATTGCATTGTTCGATTTCTGGGTGGCAAACGAAGACCGAAACGCCAATAATGCAAACCTGATGTACGACTTAGTGAATAATCAGTTCGTCTCAATAGACTACGGTTGTATTTTCAACACTGCAACATTTGAATATCCTCTTTCCCAGCTCACTTCCACTGATACCATTCTATGGTCAGACATTTTTGAACATCTTGCCAGTGACTGTAAAGAAAACGATCTCCGCACGCTAACAGGCCAATTGCAGCAGTATTACCGAGAGAGCATACGTCGATGCAAACTTGAGACAGACAAGTTGATAAGTGACATTCCTTGCGAATGGAACGTACATCAATCCATAGTCAGAGAAAAAGTTGAGCAGCTTTTCGAAGACAGATGGGCTAATGAGGTATGGAGTAACTTTATAGAATGCTTAACCGAAAACATGCGTCATGAATAAATTAAAGTATAGCATCATTTATGCCGTCATTCGCCCAGAGATTGCAGAGCGTATCAGTGTCGGCTTGATTTTTGTCGACGGCGACAAGGTAGACGTTCGATATTCAGAGCAGAAGTTGGATGCTCTCCACAGCTTGATTCCTCAAAAAGAATACGAATTCATCTCAGAGGTTGTTCGCGCTATGCCAACAAGTGGAAGGATAACCAGCGTTCAGGATATTAACTACCTCTCTCGCTATTCCAACAATCTGATTGCCGTTTCGCCCCTGCAGAGCATAGACATTGAGCCAACGGAGAAGAGTAAAAAACGGCTGTTCCAAAACTATATTTGCGCATAAACAACATCAGCGGGACAAGAAGGATAAGTCTTCTTGTCCCGCTGATGTTATATTCTTACTCAACTTTCGCAAGTTGATGGAGTTCAGGAGTTACAGGAGTTACAGGAGTTCAGACAATACTTCCAACCCCTGTAAACTGACGC
>OCTW011464875.1_pt1 | contig 11901 bp, 7 predicted proteins | sample 1539671 | NCBI WGS metagenome assembly OCTW01 (sample SAMN02144230, study PRJEB22623) | gut metagenome | biome: sheep rumen | host: Ovis aries | place: New Zealand | reverse complement strand
GTTTAGGTATATGAATGAAGATTTAAAAAGAGAATTAATAATAGAAAATTATAATAATCCTGTTAATAAAGGATTAACTAATAATAAAGATTATATATCTATAGAAAAAAGTAATCCATCATGTATAGATCATTTTAAAATAGAAATTAAATTAAATAATAATATAGTAGAAGACATAAGATTTGATGGAGAAGCATGTGCTATATCAACATCTGCTTTATCTATATCAATATCTAAGTTAATAGGTAAGACTAAAGAAGAAGCTTTAAATATAATAGATAATTATAATAAAATGATTATGAATGAAGAATATGATTCAAGTGTTCTTAAGGAATTAATTATATATAAAGATATATCTAAGCAACCTGCAAGAGTTAAATGTGCTACTATAGGTATTAATGGAATTAAAGATATTTTAGAAAAAAATTAAATTATACGAAATTTATTCAATGAAGAAGAAAATATTGCAAAATTTTCTTCTTTTTTATTACATTCAGTAATTTTTGCAGCAAAAATTGAGTTCATTTAAGCATTTTCGTTATTTGTAATATATTTTGAACTTCTGTATTATGTTAGGCGAAAGGAGAAAAAATATGTTAAACCAAATAGTTTTAGTAGGGAGATTAGTAAGAGATCCTGAGTTAAGAGAATATGATGGAGGTAAATATACAAATATTACATTAGCAGTTCCTAGAAGTTTTAAGAATGTGGATGGTAATTATGATACTGATTTCATTGATTGTAAACTTTGGGATGGTATTGCAGAAAATGCTAGCGAATTTTGTAAAAAAGGAGATCTTCTTGGTATAAAAGGAAGAATTCAAACTAGTAGTTATGAAAAAGATGAAAAAAAGAATTATGTAACAGAGTTAATCGCAGAAAAGATAACATTCTTATCATCTGCAAAAAATAAAAAAGAAGAATAATTCTTCTTTTTTTATTATTGATATTTATTTTTATATGTGTTATTATTTTCATTACCGCGGAGGAAATAACATGGATAAAATAATAAAAAAAATTGATTTGTCAGAGTTAGAATTTGTTAACGAGTATGTAGAATTTCTTGATGAATTAATAGATAAAGTATATATATGTTTTAGAAAGGCTGGAATTAATTCTGATAATAAAAATGTGTTTTATTTAAGAAACAAAAAAGGAGTAGGTCTAATTGGAATTCAAGTAGGAGATACTGAAGATATATCAAATTATTTAATATATAAATATTTTGCATCTCCATATGAGAAAGGAATATTTCTTAGAATAGTAACTCATACTAGTGATAATATTTATAAAGATGCTGATTCAATAAATAAAGCTATTGGGGATGATTTGATTGGATGTTGTAGAAGTTTAGAAGAAAAGTATTTTAAAGAAGATCCAGGTTTTGAATGTAAAATATCAAAGAATATTAAAAGAAAGAAAAAGACAAATGTTTTACAAAGATTATTTACTAAAAAATAATCTTTGTTTTTTTATGTTATAATTATAATGGTGATAGTATGATAAAGGATATTATTAATAAAAAAGAGAATAAATTAGAATTAACAAAAGAAGAAATAGAATATGTTGTTAATAATTATGTTAATGGTAATATATCTGATGATGATATGACTCTTTTGTTAAATGCTATAAGTAAAAATAGTATGACTATAGAAGAAACATATAATTTAACTATTGCTATGCTTAATTCGGGAGATAAAATAGATTTATCTTCTATAGAAGGTATTAAAGTAGATAAACATTCTACTGGAGGTATAGGAGATAAAACTTCTTTTGTAGTACTTCCTTTAGCAGCATCTCTAGGTGTTAAGATAGCTAAAATGAGTGGTAGAGGACTTGGTTATACTGGAGGGACAATAGATAAATTAGAATCAATTCCAGGATTTAAAACTACTATTACTAATGAAGAATTTATTAAAGAAGTAAATGATATAAATATGGCACTTGTTTCACAAACTGAGAATTTAGTACCTGCGGATAAAAAAATATATGCTTTAAGAGATGTAACAGGTAATGTAGAATCAATACCTTTAATAGCATCTTCAATTATGTCTAAAAAATTAGCATCAGGTTCAGATAAAATAGTATTAGATGTTAAAGTAGGTAAAGGTGCATTTATGAAAAATCTTGATGATGCTAGAAAATTATCAAGAATAATGGTTGATATAGGTAATAAACATAATAGAGAAACAGTAGCAATACTAACTAATATGAATTATCCTTTAGGTAATGCTGTGGGTAATTCACTAGAAGTAATTGATGCTATTAATACTTTAGAAGGTAAAGGAGATAAAGAATTTACTAATTTATGTATAATACTTGCATCATATATGGTATCCTTAGCTAGATCTATATCAATAGAAGAAGCAATTGATCTAGTAAAACAAAATCTATATAATGGTAAAGGATTAGAAAAATTTAAAGAATTTATTAAGTATCAAGGTGGAGATTTATCTAAATTAGAAACATGTAATTATATAGAAATATATTCGAATAAATCTGGTTATTTAACAGATATAGATACTATGAAACTAGCAAAGTTAGTTAGAGATTTAGGAGCAGGTAGAAAGCATAAAGATGATTTAATAGATCATTCTGTGGGAGTAGAATTATTTAAGCATATTAATGATAAAGTTAATGAAAATGATTTATTATTAAAAGTATATTGCAATAAAGAAATTGATAAAGAAGAATACTTAAATTTGTTTACTATTACAGACAATAAAATAGAGGAAGAAAAAATAGTCTTAGATATTATAAAATAGACTATTTTTTTTACTTTTTTTGTTTAATAATTCTTGTATTTTTGATATAATACTTATAATGAGCATCAGGAGGGTTTATGGATACTAAGTTAAAATTATTTTTAGACAAAATTAATTTAAAAGAAGAATATTTTAAATATTTTAATGCGGCTAAATTAGAAAAGATTAAATGCACTTCTGATAAACTTAATTGGAATTTTATTATTGATACTAATGACTTATTACCTCTTGATGTAATTAAGTATATGGATGAACATATAAAAGAGGGGTTTAAAGAATTAAATACTGTTACATATACAATTATTCCTAAAGAAAGTTATAATGTCGCAATTAATAATTATTATCCATATGTTATATCAACACTTGGACTTAGTTCTATGATGGATAGTTTATTTAAAGATAAATTAATTAAATTTACTACTGATGGACTTGTAATTGAAGTAGATAATAAAGCTATGGAACAAGTATTAAATAGTAACATGACTAAGATTAAAACTAAATTAAAGTCTATGGGTTTTGATGTAGACTTGAAAATAATAATAAATGAAAGTGAAATTAAAAAAGAAATACTTGAAGATAAAAATATAGATATATCTAAAATAGCAATACCTGAAGTAAAAGAAAAGAAGAGAGAACCTATGAAAATGGCTTCTACTAAACAAATTGATGAAAATGCTATTTTAGGAAGAAAAATAAGTTCAGATAATATATCTAGTTTAGAAAACTTAGATAGTGATTTAGAAGATGTTACTATAGAAGCTAAAATATTTGATAAAGAGTTATTTGAGTCTACTAAGACTGTATTTAAAATTATTACTTTAAAAGTAACTGATAATAATGATAGCTTCTTAGTAAAAGTATTCTTTAGAAATCAAGAAGATTTTGAAAGAATAGATTCTAAATTAAAAATAGGTAATTGGTATAGAATAAATGGTAATATCAAGTATGATGATTTTGCTAGAGATTTTGTTTTAAATGCTAATAATATAATGGATATTGAAACAAAAGATATAGATATAAAGGATGAAGAAAAAGAAAAAAGAATAGAACTTCATGCACATACTATGATGAGTCAAATGGATGGTTGTGTTACAGTTGAAGATCTAATTAAGACTGCTAAAAAGTGGGGTCATAGAGGTATTGCTATTACTGATCATGATGGTGTACAAAGTTTCCCTAATGCATTTAATATGGTTCGTGATATGAATAAGAATCTTGAAGAGGGAGAAGAACCATTTAAAGTTATATATGGTGCAGAACTTACTATGATTGATGATAATGTTGATATAGTAGTTAGACCTAGTGAAGCTAAATTAGAGGGTACTACATATGTTGTATTCGACTTAGAAACAACTGGATTTAATGCAGGTGGTGCAGACTCTATTATTGAAATAGGTGCTTGTAAAATGAAGGATGGAGAAATCCTTGAAGTTTATGATGAACTTATTAATCCAGGTCATAAATTAAATCCTAAGATTACTGAGATAACTCATATAACAGATGATATGCTTAAAGATAAAGATAATGAAGAAAATGCTGTAAAAAGATTTATAGATTGGATGGGTGATTTACCACTTGTTGCACATAATGCTAAGTTCGATACTTCATTTATTAAGATGGCATATCAAAAATATAATCTAGGAGAATTTACTAATCCAGTAATCGATACATTAGAATTAAGTAGAGCACTTGATAGAGGAGAAGCAAGACATTCTCTTAGTGCAATTACTAAAAGATATAATGTTGATTTTGATGAAGAAGGACACCATAGAGGAGATTACGATGCTAAAGGTACTGCTTTAGCACTTCATAAAATGCTTCAAAAATGTATTAATAATAATATGAAGAAAATAAGTGATTTAAATAACTTAGTTTCTAAAAATGAAATACATAAATATGGTAAAGCTCATCATATAAATATACTTACTTTAAATAAAAAAGGATTAAAGAATTTATTTATATTAGTATCCTTAGCTAATACAAAATATTTATATAAGACACCAAGAATACTTAGAAGTGAAATAGAAAAATATAGAGAAGGATTATTAATAGGATCTGGTTGTTATGAGAGTGAAGTATTTACTGAAGCTTCTACTAAGAGTGATGAAGAATTAACTAATATAATTAATTTCTATGATTATGTAGAAGTACAACCTCTTGATTGTTATTGCCATTTAGTACCAGGAGTATTTGCAAATGATGCAGAACTACTTGAAAATGTTGAGAAAATTATAAGAGTTACTAAAGCTGCAGGTAAGATTATTTGTGCAACAGGAGATGTACATCATTTAAAGAAAGAAGATAAAATATATAGAGAAATAATTATTAATCAAAAAGTACCTGGTAGAGGAAGACATCCTTTAACTAGAGGTAATGGTAAAATACCTAGTGAGCATTTTAGAACTACTAGAGAAATGCTTGATGCATTTAGTTTCTTAAGTGAAGAAGAAAGAAAAGAATTAGTTATAGATAATCCAAATATGATACTTGATAAAGTAGAAGTATTTGATGTAATAGTGCAAACTGGAGGAGTACCATTTTCACCTAGAGTAAAATCAGATGATGGAAAAGAATACTTAGATTGCCCAAAAGAAGTAACTAGTATTGTTTATAATAAAGTTGAAGATTGGTATGGTAATCCACTTCCACATAATATAGAAGAAAGATTAGGTACTGAATTATACGGAGATATAGTATTAAAGAGTGTTAGATATTTCTTAGAAAAAGAAAATAAAAATAATGATGAAAATGCATTTAAAGAATTACATAGAGTTATTACATCTGGTAAAGATAATGTTTTTGATTTAGTTAGAAGATATATTAAAGAAACATCTGAAGAAGAATTAAATGATGAAGCATTAGAAAAGAAAGTTAAGAAGTCTTTAGGTGGAGTAATAGGAGCAGGATTTGATCCAATATACTTAATTGCTCAAAGACTTGTTAGAAAGTCTAATAATGATGGATTCTTAGTAGGATCAAGAGGTTCTGTAGGTTCATCATTTGTAGCAACCATGCTTAATATTACTGAAGTTAATCCACTTCCACCACATTATAGATGTCCTAAGTGTAAACATAGTATCTTTAATGATGAAGAAGGTAATGCTTTAGGAAAAACATATGCATGTGGGTTTGATATGCCTAGTATTAAATGTCCTAAGTGTGGTGAAGATATGATTAAAGATGGTCAAGATATACCGTTTGCAACATTCCTTGGATTTAATGCAGATAAAGTACCAGATATAGATTTAAACTTTTCAGATTTAAATCAAGCTGCTATACATGAATATACAAAAGTATTATTTGGAGTAGATAATGTTTATAGAGCAGGTACTATAGGTACAGTTGCTGATAAAACAGCATATGGTTTTGTAAAAGGATATTTTGAAGATAGAGGAATAAATAAAAAATCAATTGAAGTAGAAAGACTTGCTAAAGGATGTACAGGAGTTAAAAGAACAACTGGACAACATCCTGGAGGTATAGTAGTTATTCCAGATTATATGGATGTTTATGATTTTACTCCATATCAATTCCCTGCAGAAGATCCAACATCAGCTTGGAGAACTACGCACTTTGATTATCATAAGATTGAAGAAGATGTATTAAAACTTGATATACTTGGACATTCAGATCCAACACAACTAAGAATGATACAAGATTTAACTAAGACAGATGTTACTAAAGTACCACTTGATGATAAAGAAACTATGGGTATATTCTTAGGAACTAAACCACTTGGAGTAACACCTGAACAAATTCTTTGTAATACAGGAACACTTGGTATTCCAGAATTTGGGACTAGATTTACTGTTCAAATGGTTGAGGATACTAAACCAACAACATTTGGAGAATTAGTTAAAATATCAGGACTTTCTCATGGTACTGATGTTTGGCTTGGTAATGCACAAGAATTAATTAAAAATAAAGTTATTCCATTTAGTGAATGCATTGGATGCCGTGACGATATAATGGTTTATCTAATGCATCATGGACTAGAACCAATAAAAGCATTTAAGATAATGGAATTTGTTAGAAAAGGTAAAGCAAGTAAACCTAAAGAAAAAGATACATGGCTTGGATATGAACAAACACTTAAAGAAGCAGGTATTGCAGATTGGTATATTGAATCATGTAAAAAGATAAAATACATGTTCCCTAAAGCACATGCTGCTGCATATGTTACATCTGCATTTAGAATTGCGTGGTATAAAGTTCATATGCCTGTATATTTCTATGCATCATGGTTAACTTCTAAAGCTGCAGATGTAGAAGTAGCTACTATGATAAAAGGATATGATGCAATTAAAGAAAGATTAATAGAAATAACTAATAAAGGTAGAGATGCTTCTAAGAAAGAACAAGATGTTGAAGAATCACTTCATGTATGTTTAGAAGCTACTGCAAGAGGAATTAAATTCCTTCCTGTATCACTTTATGAAAGTGAAGCAACTACTTATGTAGTAAAGAGTGATAATGAAATTATTCCACCATTTAACTCAATTGAAGGTCTTGGAGAAACTGTTGCTAAAAACATAGTAGCAGAAAGAAACAAAAAGAAATTCTTATCTATCGAAGATGTTCAAGTAAGAGCAAAGATATCAGAAACATTAATTGATAATATGAAATTAATGGGTATATTTGATGGAATGGATGAATCAAATCAACTTAGTTTATTTTGATTAAAAATAATTATATAATTATAATTGAAGGGAATGACACTATGAAAAATAAAAATAGAAATGAATTGTTAATAGAACAAATGAATAATTATAAATTATATTTAATAAAAATTTCTCAAGATAATCCTGAACGAGCAAAAGTAGAAGCAAAACAGGCATTAATTAGAATAGGCATTATAGATAAAGATTGTAAATTAAAGTCACCATACAATGGTGAAAAAGTAAATTCTGATGATTTCGAAAGAGGACCAAGAAAAATATTGAAAAAATAAAAAATAGAAAGGGAATAAATATGGATATAAAGAAGAGAATAGATACATTAATAAATGAAATTAATAAAGCTAGTTATGAGTATTATGCACTTGATAATCCTAGTTTATCAGACCAAGAATATGATGATAAATATAATGAATTATTAAGACTTGAAGAAAAATATCCTGAACTTAAAAGAGAAGATTCTCCAACTAATAGAGTTGGTGGAGAAGCAATTGATAAGTTTACTAAGGTTACCCATAATACTCCAATGCTTTCTTTTGATGATATTTTTAATAGTGAAGAAATAGAATTATTTGATGAAAGAATAAAGAAAACTATTAAAAATCCAGAATATACTCTAGAACCAAAAATGGATGGTTTATCAGGATCACTAATATATCAAGATGGTGTTTTAGTTAGAGCAGCAACCCGTGGAGATGGAGTAACTGGAGAAGATATTACTATTAATGTTAAAACTATTAAATCAGTACCACTACATTTATCTAAAAAAATAGATATAGAAGTACGTGGAGAAATCTATATGAGTAAAATATCTTTTGAACGTGCTAATATAGAAAGAAGAACTAATGGTGAAAAAGAATTTGCTAATCCAAGAAATGCTGCAGCAGGTTCTGTAAGACAATTAGATAGTAAGATAACTGCAAAAAGAGATTTAGACTTTATGGCATATTTTATTCCTAATCCTGAAAAATATGATATTAAAACTCAAAAAGAATCATTAGATTTTTTAAGAGAATTAGGTTTTAAAACTAATTATGAATTAAATAGTTTAGCGCATAATGCTAAAGAAATAGAAAAATATATCGAAGACTTAGGAAGTAAAAGAGAAAGTCTTCCTTATGATATAGATGGAGTAGTAATTAAAGTTAATAGTTTAACTGATGAAGAAGAACTTGGTATTACATCTAGAGTACCTAGATGGGGTATTGCATATAAATTTCCTGCAGTAGAAGTATTAACTAAATTAAATGAAATAGTATTTACTGTAGGTAGAACTGGAAAGATTACTCCTAATGCTTATTTTGATACAGTTCACGTAGATGGATCACTTGTATCAAAAGCTACTCTTCATAATGAAGATTATTGCATAGAAAAAGATATTAGAGTAGGAGATATTATTTCTATTAGAAAAGCAGGAGATGTAATTCCTGAAGTAGTAGAAGTTAAACTTGATAGAAGAGACAAAGATCTTGAACCATTTAAGATGATAGATAAATGTCCTATATGTAATACAAAGTTAATTAAAAAAGATGCAAATCATTTTTGCCCTAATGAAAAATGTCCTGCTAGAAATATAGAAAAATTAATTCATTATGCATCTAGAGATGCAATGAATTTTGATGGATTTGGAGAAAGAATAATCGAAGATTTTTATAACATGGGTTATATAAATAATTTCTCAGACTTTTATGATTTAGGTAAATATAAAGATGAATTAATGACTCTAGAAGGCTTTGGAGAAAAGAGTATAAATAATTTACTTGAAGCAATAGAAAATAGTAAAAATAATAGTTTAGAAAGATTAATATATGCTCTTGGTATTAGATATGTTGGTAAAAAGACTGCTAAAATATTTGCATATATGTTTAATACTTTAGATAAATTTATGGCTAGCGATTATGAAACTCTTAAAAATATAAATGAAATAGGTGAAGTTATTGCTAAGTCAGTAGTAGATTATTTTTCGGATGAAAATAATTTAAAAGAAATAAATAAATTAAGGAAATTAGGTATTAATTTTAAATATCTAGGCAACAAAATAGATACAAGTAATGAAAATATAAGTGGAAAAACATTTGTTATTACTGGTACATTATCTAAATCAAGAGATTATTATAAAGAAATACTTGAATCTCTTGGAGGTAATGTAACAGGTTCAGTCACTAAGAAAACAGATTATGTATTACTTGGAGAAAATCCAGGTAGTAAATATGATAAAGCTAAAGAATTAAATATAGCTATTATAAATGAAGATGATTTTAATAATATGATTTAAACATCTTAGGAGGTTTGGAGTATGGAATACATTGTAACTTATTATTTGGATAAAGAATTAAATCAGGATTATGGTTTATTGACATATAATATTTTTAATAATGACATTATCAATTTGTCAGTGTTTACTAATGGTAAAGAACAGATAAATTTTAAAGAACTTTATTATACTTCAATTGGTTGTGAAAAAATACGTGATCAGTTTATTGATTATTTTTCTTGTGGGAAACAAGTGCTAAAAAATGCTTTAGATATAAGAGCTGAACTAAATGATTTTGATGGAAAGATTTCAAAAGAACAAGCAGAAGATTTAGTAAAGATGATCAAAACAAATGGATTGGATACTTTAGAGCAAAAGATTTCTATTTCTATAGGAGATATTAATTTAACTAAGGAAGATATTGAAATATTAAAAACATTTAAAGAAATAAGAGGTGCTCGTATTTCTTTTGATAATTATTATTTTTCAATATATGTTTTTGAAAGATTATATGAGATTATTACTGAGATAACTAAAAATACATGGAACTATGATTTTTCACCTTTAGAAAAAATGTTATATGTATATGATATTATAAGAACTAATTTTATTAATAACCCTAAATTAAATGAAAAATTTGAGGAACTATTAAATGCTTTTACTGAACCATCTTTTCTTTATTCTTTGTTATATAACGAAGTATTAAAAAGACTTGATATCAAATCTATGGATGTCTCAGGATCTTTCTATAGAACTGAAGGAAGAGGTATAAATGTAGTTCGTGTTATAGATGATAAATATGATATAGATGGATTATATTATGTTGATATATCTATGGATAGTAAAGCGAGATTTGATAATTCTCTTGCCAATTATCCTAAAGAAATGATCAAAGATGCCTTAATTAATAGTTATAGTGGATTTTGTAAGACAAAAGATTTTATGGTTGAAGAAGGAGGTCTTAGATTAGATGGTTTATTTGGCCCACTTGATGTAAATTCTTTTGAATTAATAAATGAAGTAGAAAAAGAAAACGGTATAAGAGGTATAAGAGCTTTAATTCCTTTCATAAATAATTTATCTTTGTTCTTGGATAATGAAATACTTGTTGATATGAATACAGGTATTAATAATAAAGGAGATATAGAAGAATTAAAAGATAAAATTCCAAGATTAGCAGCATTTTTTGGAAAAGAAATTGATGATGAAGATTTCTTAGAAATGCTATTAACTGTTAGAAAAGAAGAATATTTAGAAAATAAAGATTTATTTCAATTAAATATGGATACAATAAAAGAATGCTTATTTAAATCTAAATTTAGATATGAAGGTATGGGAATAGATCTTTCTGAAGATCAAGATTATGAACAAGAAGATATAGATGAAGCAATTGCAGAATCATTTGATACTTATTTTGAAGATTCTATTGCTAGAAATAATGTCGAGGATAGAATTAAAAAGATTAAATTATCTTTAAATAGAGATATAAATAATCCTAAAAAAGATGATGATAAATAAAAAAATTCAAAAATATTTGAATTTTTTTTATTTTTTTGGGGGAATTTTTATTTTTTTCGGGAATATAAAGTATGAGGGAGGAAAAAATGAAAAGATTTTTCAAAACAATATTATGCTTAAGCATAATGTTTTTATTTGGAATAAAAGGGGTAAGTGCTAATGTAGGAGATCATGTTAATTTAGTAAGACAGGATATTGATGGAATATGGTCTTATCACTATAGAAATGGTAGTATGTGGTCTTATGGACAATTACCATTTAGATATGCAAATGGTAAGATGGTATATTGTATACAACCTGATGTAAGAATATCTACTAATGATTATATTATTTATGATTTTAATAGATCTGGTTATAGTGAAGATACTAGAAGGCAAATGGAATTAATATCTTATTATGGATATAAATATAATAATCATAATGATATTAAATATTACATTGCTACTCAAGATTTAATATGGAGATTATCTCCTGATGAAGATATTAAATGGACAACCGGAGGAGAATATGGAACACCTATAGATATTACTAAAGAAAAAAATGAAATATTAAGTTTAATAAATAAACATAATGTCTTACCATCATTTAATGAATCATTAAATGATTTAATAGTTAATGAAAGTAAAGAGTTTATTGATACTAATGAAGTATTAGATAATTATGATTTAGAATATTCTGATAATTTAAA
>OCTW011571740.1_pt1 | contig 11905 bp, 7 predicted proteins | sample 1539671 | NCBI WGS metagenome assembly OCTW01 (sample SAMN02144230, study PRJEB22623) | gut metagenome | biome: sheep rumen | host: Ovis aries | place: New Zealand | reverse complement strand
GCATGTCTATACGTTGAACGGCGAGTTGCTGGCGTCGTCTTCTCCGCAGTTGTTCGAAGGTGGAGTGTTGTCGCGCAGCATGAGTGTGGACAAGCCCTTCTTCTCGGACGACGACATAGCGCTTTGCTATGAGCAGATCAACGGTCAGCCGTATCTGATTGCGTATCTGCCGTTCCATAACGGTGCTTTTGTGCCGATTGGTTATATCGGCGTGCCGTATTTCTTGAGCGAGCAGACGCGTAACGAACAACTTCGAGCCTTGCTTTCGCGCTTGATACCGGTGTATCTCTTGGCTTTGATCCTCTCGCTCTTCATCTCCTATATGGCGACCAAATCGATCACTTCGCCTTTGTTACTGCTGACGGAGAAGATGCGGCATTTCGAGATCGGTGCGAAAGAAAATCACATTGATTACCCGTATCATGACGAGTTGGGTGCGTTGGTGGAAAGGTATAATATGTTGGTAGATCGGGTAGAGGAGAGCGCGGAAAAACTGGCTAACTCCGAGCGTGAAGGCGCATGGCGAACGATGGCACGGCAGATTGCCCATGAGATCAACAACCCCTTGACGCCGATGAAACTGTCGGTTCAGAAGCTCCAACTCAAGCGCGGTACGGATCAGTTTGATGTGTATTTTGACAAAACGACGAAGATGCTCATTGATGAGATCGACAACCTGGCGCATATTGCGCAGTCATTCTCTGCGTTTGCCAAACAGCCGGAGGTCGTCACGACCGAAGTGGATGTCGCTCAGAAACTGTCGAACGTCATTACCCTTCAGCGCGAGAACGACGAGCAGATTCCCGTTCGTTATGTGGGGCCGGACTCCGGCGTCGTTGTCCGTGCCGACAAAGAGCAGATATCGCAAGTTTTTGTGAACATCATCCGCAACGCCTTGCAGGCCTCGCCGACGGATATTATCGTCGTGCTCAATACCGCTTATTCGGAGCGCGAAGTGCAAATCTCCATTTCCGATGACGGTACCGGCATTCCGGAGAGTATCCAAGCGCGCATCTTCCAGCCGAACTTCACAACTAAATCCAACGGCAATGGTCTAGGATTGGCTATATCCAAGCATATAGTGGAAGGCTCAGGCGGCCGTATAGAGTTTGAGACTTCGTCCAAAGGTACGACTTTCTATATCTATCTGCGTAAAAAAACAAGCTAATGTATTTCCAGATTATCTATCCTGCGGATGTTTTGCGACCCTATATCTCCCGTTATGTGTTTGTACGAGCGGAGGGTTCGACCGATACCATGACGCCGCCGGCGGATGATCCTCGTTTTGTAAACGGGAAGCATGTGCAGCCTTTGTTACCCAACTACGGCAGTTTCGTCTTTGTCAGAAATGCAGAGATAGAAATTGCCGGTACTAAAGCAGATGGTCTGACGCTACTTGGAGCGAATCAGAAAACCTTGGGTTTGACCACCCTCCGTGGATGGTTTGAAGGAATGATGTTGGATTTTGAACCGGGAGGCATGCATGTCTTGACATGTATCGACCTGCAGCAGCTATCCGGCAAAGTGTTAACAGCTGCTGAGCACGGCGATGAGGGCTTGCTGCAGTTAGACAGGATCTTCAAGTCCGCTCCGCAAGCAGAACAGATTGCGCCGTTAATCGATTCGTTCTTTATGGGGCGCATTCCGACAAAAGAGGATGCCAACTACGCGCGTATTAGAAAAGTGATCGCGGCCTGCGATGAGGTCAAAGGAAATATATCGGCGGCAGAGATGGCATCTATTGCCTGTTTAGGCGAGCGGCAGTTTCTGCGCGTCTTCCGCAATTATGTGGGAATCCCGCCTAAACAATTTGTCCGTTTGAGACGTTTTCACCGAACCATCCAGGACATGCAACAACAGGCGGCTCAAGGCCGATCCATAGATTTGTTGGCTACGGTTTTGCGGCACGGATATTATGACTTGAGTCATGCTGCGCTGGAGTTTCAGCAGATGGGCTGCGTCTCGCCGGGACAATTTAGAATGTTGGGTATTCCTTTATCGGAAGATTTTTCCGTCTTTTTTGCTTAAAAAATTAGAATGTCCGTTTTTTCATATACCAAATCCGCAAAAAGCAGTACTTTTGCACCGGATTTGAAAAAATTAACTTTTAAAACAATAAAGGATATGAAAAAAGTAATGACAATTCTGATGGGTGTCGCAATGGTCGCACTCGCAGCATGTAACAACAAGCCCGGTATCAAAACAGCTCTTGGTGAGTATTCTTACCGCCTTTCCGGTACAGCCCGTATTTATTTCCAGGAGAACGACAGCGCGACGCATGTGACGCTTGAGCCGGAGACAGGAACGTTGAAAGTGATTCGTGGCAACGAGTCCAACACAGGTATCATGACCGTGTATGCGGACAATGGTAACACCTACGAACTGCCGCTGCTCTTTGCGCATGACACGATCTGGGTGGAAGGCCCGAAAGACGTGTACCGTGACATCGAGGTAACGGTAGGCGGCCAAAAAGAACTCTTCCATATTCGCATAGGTGGCCAGGGATTGGTACTGAACGACGGCAATTTGACGATCGGATTGGGATATAGCGGCCGCAGTCGTAATACCGACCATCCGTGGACATTGACTTCTATGGACGTTCGTATGAATGCTAAAAAATAATTTACCTCCCAAACAGCAGATTTTTCACGAATCGGCATTGTAACCTTTTGACAAGGATGGTATCATTTAGGTAGATTAAATTTCCAAACGTATGAAAAAGCTTTTCTTAGGTATTATGCTCTGTATGGCAGTCGGCGTGGCTGCCGAGACGATTAAGGGTGGGGTCATTGATGCGCAAGGCAATGCGATGCCGTTTGTGACGATCTCTGTGCTGGCGCCGGATTCGACACTGCTCACCGGTGCGATCACTGATGACGACGGTAAGTACGAGATAAGCCTACCCCAAACCCCTGCCATAAAGGGAGGGGAGGAATATATCATCCAAGCCTCCTACGTAGGTTACCAAACAACGTTTGGCGGGCCGGATTTTGTGCTGCGTGAAGAGACCGAGCGGCTCGCTGAGGTCGAAGTCAAAGCCAAGAAACCGCTCATCGAGCGCCAGATGGACAAATTAGTGGTGAATGTCTCGGCTTCACCGCTCTCGGCAGGCTCCAACGGAAACGATATCCTCCGCCGTGCACCGGGCGTCCGTATCGACAAGGACGGCAATATTACCGTAAACGGTAAATCCGTGGAGATTTGGGTGGACGGCAAGCCTTCCTACCTCTCCGGTCAGCAGCTCAAAGCCATGCTCGATGGAACGGACGGAAACACCATCGAGAAGATTGAGATCATCTCGAATCCTTCCGCCAAATACGATGCGTCGGGGCAGGGTGGTATCATTAATATCAAGACCAAGCGTAATATGATGAAAGGCCTCAACGGAATGCTTTCTGCCGCCTACGGCGGTATGTATTTCGGGGATGTCAAACGCTGGCTCAGTAATGAGATGTTCTCACTCAATCTCAATTACCGCGGCGAGAAAACCTATACCTTCGGCCAGTTCACACAGGTCTTCGCGCAGAATGACATTGACTTTGAGTCCTACCGCGAGACGCCGGCGCTGAAGAATTACTCCTATTCGGACTACAACATCAATTTCCAGTACTACATGCTCAAGGTCGGCAACGATTGGTATATCGACTCGCTCAATACCTTCGGATTTATCCTTCAGGTGCCTTTCATGGATGTCGATCAGCATATTGTGCCCGGACGTAACTCTGCTTATCTGATTCAAGGCACGGATACGACGAACAGTACGACCAATTCTCAAAATCGTCTCAAAGCTCCGCAGCACACGGCGAACCTCAACTACACCCACACTTTCTCTGAAGCTCTCGAGCGCGAACTGACGGTGAATATCGACTACAACCGTTATAATAACTCTTCTGTCAATTTTCAGGAGACGAACTACGACAAGCCTTTGGGTGGCATCCAATCGCTCGGAATTGATATCCATAGCAAACAAATTGTCAATATCTACTCTGCCAAAATGGATTTTCAGACAAAGTTCTGGAAGACTGGTATGATTGAAGCCGGTGTCAAGTATGCGCTCTCTTCGACGGACAACGACATGACGACCGACTCGACGCGGAATGGCGGCGTGCGACCCACGGATCACAATGCTTTCCGCTACGACGAGCATGTCGCTGCAGCGTATATCTCTGTCGGCAAACAGTTCGGTGAACACTGGTCCGTCAAACTCGGGCTCCGTGGTGAATATACCTTCTCGCACGGCGACTGGAAGGACGACGGCTTGGATTCAATCATCAACAAGTCCTATTTCGATCCCTTCCCCACGGCGTATGTCGGTTATACATCCAAACCGCTGGGCAAAATCCAACAACCGATATCCGTTTCTGCGTCTTACACGCGCCGCATCAAACGACCGAATTACTGGATGCTCAATCCCTTCACTTCGTACGTCGATGCCTATTCGATCCAGAAAGGAAATACCAACCTCACGCCGGAGTTTAACAACGATGTAGAACTGCATTTCTCCTGGACGCAGTATTGGAACATGACCTTTAATTTCGCCCACACGCAGGATATGTTCTCTTCTCGTCAGACCATCCTGCCCAACGGAATCGGCTACTCGCAATGGGTTAATTTCGGTACCTGTACCACCCACGGAGTGAACGTCTCTCTGACTGAACTACCCCTTGTGCCGAAATATGAAAAAAGTGACGAAAGCCAAATGGTAAATGGGAAATGTCCAAATCGTAAATTATCCGGTGCATGGCTCGCGCTCACGGTGAATGCCGGATGGCTGCATTTTATCAACAAATCCTATGACAAACAAGAAGATGGCACACCGGATTATATCATGAAGAGCCACTACGGCTACGTCGGCGGAACACTCTCGGCTTACTTGCCCAAGGATTGGACACTCACCCTTGACGGAAACTGGTCATCGCCCATGCTCACCGGCTATAATAAATCCGGCAGCACCTATTTCGCTTCTTTCGGAATCCGGAAGATGTACATGAAAAAAGGCCTGATCTTCAACCTCAACGTCCAAGACCTGCTGCGTTCGCTCAGCTTCCACAACGAAGATATGGGCCAGGAACCGGGTAACCGCTCGTGGTATAAAAACACCATCCGCCAGCAACGTGTGATGTTCTCGCTCTCTTGGATGTTCGGTCAGTATCAGCAACATAAGCACCGTAAAGTCGGTGAACTCGATGAGTCTTCACGTCTTGGCGGAGGTGGCGGTGTAGGCCAATAAAAAGAAAAAAATCTCGAAAAGTGGCATACACTATTGTGTATGTCATTTTTTTTTTGTAATTTTGCAGGCAAAATTGAAAACAATATTTATAACATACCATTTAAAACACATTAAACAATGAAAGTACAAGACATTATGCAGCGTTTGGCTGCGAAACATCCGGGTGAGGCAGAGTACCTGCAGGCAGTGCAAGAGGTACTTGAGTCGATTGAAGAGGTGTACAATCAGCACCCCGAGTTTGAGCAAGCGAAGATCGTGGAACGCATGGTTGAGCCCGACCGTATCTTCACCTTCCGCGTGACGTGGATTGATGACCAAGGCGAAGTGCAGACGAATCTCGGTTACCGCGTTCAGTTCAACTCCGCCATCGGTCCGTACAAAGGCGGTTTGCGTTTCCATAGAGCCGTTACTCCTTCGATGTTGAAGTTCCTCGGTTTTGAGCAGACCTTTAAAAACGCGCTGACGACCCTTCCGATGGGCGGCGCAAAGGGCGGTTCGGATTTTGACCCGGTTGGCAAATCGGACGCTGAGATCATGCGTTTCTGCCAGGCCTTTATGCTCGAACTCTGGCGTTGCATCGGTCCGGATCAGGATATACCCGCTGGTGACGTCGGCGTTGGCGGTCGTGAGATAGGCTTCCTCAACGGCATGTACCAGAAACTCGCGCGCGAATATCATACAGGTGTACTGACCGGAAAGGGCATGACCTGGGGCGGTTCGATTCTCCGTCCGGAAGCTACCGGTTTCGGCGCACTCTATTTCACGCAACACCTGCTGCACAAGGCCGGCAAAGATATTAAGGGCAAGAAAGTGGCGCTCTCGGGCTTCGGAAACGTAGCATGGGGAGCAGCGACCAAAGCGGTTGAACTGGGTGCTAAGGTCGTAGCTATCTCCGGTCCCGATGGCGTAGTGGCTATCAAAGATGGTATCACCAAAGCAATGATCGACTACATGCTCGTCATGCGTGCGTCGAACCGCAACAAAGTACAAGACATGGCGGATAAATTCCCGAAAGAGTGTGTCTTTACGGCAGGTAAGAAGGCTTGGTCCATCCCATGCGACATCGCCCTGCCGTGTGCTTTCCAGAACGAGCTCTCCGAAGACGACGCCAAGGAACTGAAGGCGAACGGCTGCTGGTGTTGCTGCGAGGTATCGAACATGGGCTGCCAACCGGGTGCAATTCATTTCTTCCAGCATAACGGCGTACTCTTTGCTCCGGGTAAGGCGGTGAACGCAGGTGGAGTAGCGACTTCCGGTCTCGAGATGACCCAGAATGCCGAGCACCTCTCTTGGAAAGCCGAAGAAGTGGACGATCGTCTGCATCATATCATGGAGTCCATCCACGAGCAATGTGTTCGTTACGGCACGCAACCGGATGGCACCATTGACTACGTCAAGGGCGCGAACATCGCCGGATTTATGAAGGTCGCTACCGCGATGCTCGAACAGGGCATCATCTGATGCAACTGTTCAAGGTGATTTATCATGGAACAGGGCATCATCTAAAAAATAACCTCGAAATGTCGAAATATCGATATATCGAAATATCGAAAAAACTATGTATCAAGATTTTCAACAACACCTGCAAAAAACGCTGAATGAGATTCGCGATGCAGGATTATATAAGAACGAGCGCGTGATCATCACCCCGCAGTCTTCCGGCATTGCCGTAGAAGGCGGACAGGAAGTGATTAACTTCTGCGCGAACAACTACCTCGGCCTCGCCGATAACAAAGAACTCATCGAAGCCGCCAAAGCCCGCATGGATGCGCGCGGTTACGGCATGGCGTCGGTACGTTTTATCTGCGGTACGCAGGATACGCACAAAGAGTTGGAGCGCGTCATCTCTGATTTCTTCGGTACCGAAGATACCATCCTTTATGCCGCATGTTTTGATGCGAACGGAGGTTTGTTCGAGCCGCTCTTGACCGAAGAGGATGCCATCATCTCCGATGCCCTCAACCATGCGTCGATCATCGACGGCGTGCGTCTTTGCAAGGCGGTGCGTTACCGCTATGCCAACGGCGACATGGCTGATCTGGAGGAGCAACTCAAGAAAGCCCAGGCACAGCGGTTCCGCATCATCGCGACGGACGGCGTCTTCTCTATGGACGGCAACGTCTGCCCGCTCGATAAGATCTACGAGCTGGCGCAGAAATACAACGCCCTCGTCATGGTCGATGAGTCGCACTCCGCCGGAGTGGTCGGTAAGACAGGACATGGCGTTACGGAGCTCTATAACATGCGCGGCAAAATAGAAATCATCACCGGCACGCTCGGCAAAGCCTTTGGCGGTTCGGTCGGCGGTTTCACAACCGGTAAGAAAGAGATCATCGACCTCCTGCGTCAGCGCAGCCGTCCGTATCTCTTCTCAAACTCTATCCCGCCGATGATTGCTGCGGCTGGTATCAAGACCTTCGAGATCCTCACACGCTCCAACGAACTGCAGGACCGTCTGCACGAGAACACGGCGTACTTCGTTGCCCAAATGAAAGCGGCGGGTTTCGATATCAAACCCACGCAATCGGCTATCTGCGCAGTGATGCTTTACGACGCACGCCTCTCGCAGGAGTTTGCTGCGGCGCTCCAGAAGGAAGGAATATACGTTACCGGCTTCTACTATCCTGTCGTTCCGAAAGGTCAGGCGCGTATCCGTGTGCAAGTTTCCGCAGCCCACACGCGCGAGCAATTAGATAAATGTATTGCCGCCTTCACAAAGATTGGCACGGTTCTTGGTGTATTGAAGTAAATTATGAAAGCTTTAGTCAAAAAATATGCGAAACCCGGTATCTGGATGGAAGAAGTGCCGATGCCGGAGGTGGGTGTCAACGACGTCCTGATCAAGGTCACCAAAGCCGCTATCTGTGGCACCGACCTGCACATGTATAAATGGGACGAGTGGTCGCAGGCTCATTGCAAACCGCCTTATACGATGGGCCATGAGTTTGTCGGAGTGGTGGCCGAAGTGGGCGAAGGTGTACGGAACTTCTCAATCGGCGAACGAGTCACGGCGGAAGGACATATCGTCTGTGGACACTGCCGAAACTGCCGCCGGGGCATGGGACACGTCTGTGAGAACACCATCTCCGTCGGAATTATGGGCAAAGATGGGTGTTTCGCGGAGTACGTCACCATTCCGGAGTCCAATGTGGTCAAACTGCGCGACGAGATACCCGATGACTTCGCAGCGATCATGGATCCCTTCGGCAACGCTACCCACACAGCCCTCGCTTTCCCGCTCCTGGGTGAAGATGTACTCATTACCGGAGCCGGACTCATCGGTACGATGGCAGCAGGAATATGCCGCTATGCCGGAGCAAAGAATATCGTCGTGACGGACATCAACCCGCTGCGTCTGGAGATTGCGAAGAAGATGGGCGCAACCCTTACTGTTGATGGCTCCAAAGGCGAGACCGTGCAGGACGCAATGACTAAACTCGGTATCCGAGGCTTCGATGTGGGACTGGAGATGAGCGGTGCCCCCGCGGCCTTCAATGAGATGATTGAGCATATGTACAAGGGTGCCAACATCGCCCAACTCGGTATCCTGCCCTCGAACACCCAGGTGAACTGGTCAGACGTCATCTTCAATGCTCTGACCATCAAAGGTATCACCGGCCGCCGCATGTGGGAGACATGGTACCAGATGGAGCAGATGCTCCTTGGAGGACTCGACCTCAGCCCGGTGATCACCCATCGCTTTAAGTTCGACGACTTCCAGAAAGGCTTCGACGTCATGGTCTCCGGACAGTGCGGAAAGGTCCTTCTCGAATGGTAAATCACCTCGATATGTCGAAATTTCGATATCTCGATCTATCGAAAAATAACTAACAACAAATATTAACAACAATGAGAAAACTTTTACTTAGCGCTCTGCTGCTTATCTGCGGCATCGCATTTCTCTCTGCTCAATCCCGTGAGGGTCTGACGGAGTACAAGTTGGAAAATGGTCTCACTGTTCTTCTCTGGGAAGATCATGACGCACCGGACGTAACGGGCTACGTAGTAGTTCGCGCCGGAGCTGTGGACGAACCGAAGGAGTACACCGGACTTGCGCACTACCTCGAGCACATGCTCTTCAAGGGTACGCAACGCATCGGCGCACTCGACTGGGAGAAAGAGAAACCGATCTATGACTCGATCATCGCTTTGTACGACCAGTACAGCGATGCCACCGATCCGAAAATCCGTGAGCAACTCGCCACCCAAATCAACGAGTGCTCCATGCGTGAAGCGAAGATCTCTTCGACCGAGGATTTCTTCAACATGCTCGATCTCATCGGTGCCGAGGGTGTGAACGCCTATACGTCTTACGACCTTACGGCGTACCACAACTCCTTCCCGGCTGCAGAGATGTACCGCTGGCTGACGATCTTCTCCGACCGTCTCATCAACCCTGTCTTCCGTACTTTCCAGGCGGAGTTGGAGAACGTGTTCGAGGAGTACAATATGTACGCCAACGAACCCTCTTCCCAGGCGCAGAAACAGCTCATGGAGGATATCTACAAAGGTTCTCCGTACGAGCGTGACGTCATCGGTCTGCCAGAGCACCTCAAGAACCCGCGTCTCTCGCGTCTGATTGAGTTCTACAACACCTGGTACGTGCCGAACAATATGGCGCTCATCATCGTCGGAGACTTCGATTCCGAGTCCACCAAACCGATGATCGCTCAGACGTTTGGCCGCTTGCAGCCGAAAGAACTGCCTTCGCGTCCTTCCTATCCGGCTGTCAAACTGACCGGAAAGAAGCACTATAACCTCGGTTATAACCCGCAGGTGGCTTGGGTGTATCAGGGTGTTAAAGAAGGTGATGCAGACCAGGATGTTCTGGAGTTCGTCTGCAACCTTCTCTACAACGGCCAGACAGGTCTTCTCGACCAGGTCAACACCAAGGGTGATGTCTCGGCTTCGTATGCGTTCCTCGACGCGCGTCGTAATGACGGTCGTCTGATCGTCATGGCGGTGCCTTATTATGACGCCAACCAGCAGATGTTCGAGTCCGACAAGGCTACCGAGGCCATCGTCATGAAGGAGATCGACAAGATCAAACGGGGCGATATCTCCGATGACCTCATCGCGAACGTAAAGCACATGTACGCGCAGCAGTACAAGGCTTTCAACGAGTCGCCTTCGACCAAGATGTCCGTCCTCGTGGACGCATTCACCTATGGCAAACCGGTTGACGATATCTTCACGGCTAACGAGAAGATTCAATCCCTCACCAAAGAGGAGATCGCACGCGTCGCAAAGAAATATTTCAATGCCGACCACATGACCATCTCCTTCGACGAGGATACCAAGAATATGAAGCCGAAAACGCTGCCGAAACCGAATATCAAACCGCTTGATCCGGTGAAGAATGCGAAGACCGAGTACGCAGAGGAGTTCCAGAAACTGCCGAAGGGCGAACTCAAACAGACCTTCAATGACTTCAACGATGTGAAGATCTCTTCGCTGGGCGAGAACGTGAAACTCCACTACACGCCGAACACGAAGAATGATATCTTCACCCTCACCCTCCGTTATGGAGTGGGTGAGCACGAGATGCCGTTGCTGCCGTACGCTGCGATGCTCATGGAGAACGCAGGTATCATGGGTAACCCGGCTATCGAGGGTAAGGACTTCGACCAGCAGATTGCGCAACTCGGCGCTGCGGTTTCCTACGGTTGTAACGACTCGTATTTCTACATCTCCATCTCCGGTGAGGATGGGAATATGAATAAGATCATGAATCTCGTCAACCGCCAGCTCCTCATGCCGTACCTCGAGCAGAAACAGCTCGATGCGGTCAAGGGTAACGAGTTCTTCTCGCGCTACAGCCGTCAGAAACGTACGGCCGTGCAGAAGTCTGCCCTTATGCAATATGCCCTCTACGGCAAGAAGTCTTCTTTCCTCGACGAGGTGAAGTTTATCGACATCTGGAATATGGATGGTGTACAGGTTCAGCGTCTCATTGCTTCGGCCCGTACCTACGCGCTCGACGTCTTCTACTGCGGTACGCTCCCCGAGGACAAACTCGTGCCTGAGCTGCCTCTGACCGAAGGTATGCAGCCTTCCAAGTCGCCGTTCGTGCAGGACCGCGTGACCTACGACAAACCGACCGTACTCTTCTTGCCGAACAGTAACGTACAGCAGGCGGACCTCTATTTCTACATCAACGGCCGTCCGTACGACATCGCTTCGGATGTACAATCTGACGCCTTCAACCAGTACATGTCCGGCGGTTTCACGGGTGTGATCATGAATGAGATCCGTGTAAAACGCTCCATGGCATACTCGGCTTATGGTGTGAACGCTACGCCGGAACTCCCGGGTAAGGACTGCTACTTCATCGGTTACGTGGGAACCCAGTCGGATAAGGTCAACGACGCCATCTCCGTATATATGGATATCCTGACCGACATGCCGAAGGACTCGACACAGTTAGTAGCTCTCAAAGCCGCCCTCAAGCAGGCTGCGCAGACCGCTAAACCGTCGATGCGCTCCAAAGCTGCTGCTTATGAGTACTGGCAGCGTCTGGGTTACAATGACGACCCGTCGAAAGTCAACGCTGCAGCAATCGACGCCCTCACTTTCAACGATATTGAGAAGTTCTACGAGGAGAATATCAAGGGCAAACCCGTTACCATCATCCTCATGGGCGACCCGAAGAAGATTGACGTGAAGGCCATCGAG
>OCTW011602255.1_pt1 | contig 11906 bp, 11 predicted proteins | sample 1539671 | NCBI WGS metagenome assembly OCTW01 (sample SAMN02144230, study PRJEB22623) | gut metagenome | biome: sheep rumen | host: Ovis aries | place: New Zealand | reverse complement strand
TTTAGCGATTTCCTGAGTGCAATGTATCGCACAAAGTAAATAGTGCGTGTCAATCGAAGATTGGCGCACGTCTCTGATTTACGAGTGCAAAGTTACAACTTTTTTCTGAAATAATGATAATATTTGCAGATTTTTAATGTGAAAATGTTAACATTCGGGTTCCGCAAGCCTCCTGCGCCATTAGAACAAGTCTGAGTGCGTACCAGTCTGTAAGAAAAGCAGTGTCAGTTCCATGTCATTTTGCTCCCATGTCATCAGCCAGTCAGGCTCGATGTGGCACTCCCACTGTCCGTCTCTGTTACCCGACAATTTGTGGGGGCGGTACTTCATGGGTAAAGTGCCAGTGGCTTCGAGTAAGTCCATCGCATCAGTTATGTGCTTCATGTTAAGACCACGTTTGATACAACGGCGGAAGTCCTTCTTGAAGCGATTGGAAAGTGATACCGTATATGCCATATCTATAGCCCCATTTCCTTATAAAAGTCCTTTAGTGAATCATAATGATACACTCGTCCGTTCTTTACGTCGTCCATCGCCTCACGGTAGCCGGCAGTCTTAGTGATGTCGTACTCCTTCTTAGTAGCAGTTTTCTGCACCTTTACAGATGCTACACCCACAATCATCTTGCAAGCCTGCTTCACTTTCTGGACAAGGCTTTCGTCGGGAATCTGTAATACCAATGTTGCCATAACCTTTTCCTTTTATTATTCTTCTATCATGCAATATTGCTGCGGTTTCGTATTGCGTTTACGCTGCAAAGTTACATATTATTTTCTAAATAAGCAGCATTCGCCCGAAAAATATCTTTTTTCTTTTTTACAGGGTGTCCTAGAAATAATCCATGTAATCCGTTTATAATCCGTGCAATAGCCATGTGGGGCGAAGCAAAATCTGTTTAATCTGTTTAATCTGTGGTAGTTTTTTCCTTGTTGATAGTAATTCGCAAATTAGTGTAAATTCGTGGTTAATTCATGGCCAATTCATGGAAATTCATGTTAAAAAAGAACCAGTTAACGTGTTTTATATTCAACATAAATTTCCATGAATATTCCATTAATTTTCATAAATTATTATATAAACCATTTCTATTCTTCTACTTATCATTTATTATTAGGATGCATCAGAACTCACTTGTGAAGTGGAACTTGATGTGCTCAAAGTCCTGTTGTGCCATTGAGAGCACATAGCCGGAGTCGGCAAGGAAGACGTCGCGGCCATCCTTGTCCTTCGCCATGTACTGGTATTTGCGCTTCTTGAAATTGTCAAGCTCCTGCTCGTTGTCGCTCTCTACCCAGCATGCCTTGTAGAGATGTACCGGTTCCCAACGACACTTGGCGTTGTACTCGTTCTCAAGACGGTACTGTATGACCTCGAACTGCAACTGTCCTACGGTGCCCACGATGCGGCGGCCGTTGAACTGGTTGACGAAGAGCTGTGCCACACCCTCGTTCATAAGCTGCTCCAAACCCTTCTGGAACTGCTTTGCCTTCATAGGGTCGTCGTTCTCTATGTACTTGAACATCTCTGGAGAGAACGAAGGCAGCCCGCGGAAGTGCAGCTGCTCACCCTCGGTAAGGGTATCGCCTATCTTGAAGATGCCGTTGTCTGGCAGACCTACTATGTCGCCAGCCCATGCCTCGTCGATGGTCTCCTTGCGCTGCGCCATGAACTGCGTGGGTGAAGAGAAACGTACTGTCTTGCCCAGACCTACATGCAGGTAAGGCTGTCCGCGGCGGAACTTACCTGAGCACACCTTACAGAAGGCTATGCAAGAGCGGTGGTTAGGGTCGATGTTGGCGGTAATCTTGAAGATAAAGCCGGTGAACTTCTCCTCCTCCGGGCTCACCATACGCTCCTCTGCCTTGGTAGGACGTGGGGATGGGGCTATCTCTACGAAACAGTCGAGGAGCTCCTGCACACCGAAGTTGTTTAGCGCTGAACCGAAGAACACCGGTGCCACCTCACCACTACGGTAAGTCTCAACATCAAACTCTGGATATACTCCGCTGACAAGTTCGAGGTCGTCGCGCAGCTGCTGTGCGTCCTCTGCGCCCACCTGAGCATCAAGTTCTGCAGAGGCAACGTCCACGCTCACTTTCTCGGTGACGCGCTGCTTGTCGGGCGTGAAGAGGTTGAGCTGTTGCTCATATATATTATATACGCCCTTGAACCTCGCACCCTGGTTGATAGGCCATGACAGGGGGCGCACCTTTATCTGCAGTTCCTGTTCCAGTTCGTCAAGCAGGTCGAAGGGGTCGCGGCCCTCACGGTCCATCTTGTTGATGAAGATAATAACAGGAGTGTTACGCATACGGCAGACCTCCATCAGCTTACGTGTCTGAGCCTCCACGCCCTTGGCACCGTCAACGACGATGATGGCCGAATCGACAGCAGTGAGAGTGCGGTAGGTATCCTCACAGAAGTCCTGGTGACCAGGAGTATCGAGGATGTTTATCTTATAGACGGTATCGGCTGACGCCGTCGGTGGTGTATAGTCAAACTCCATGACGGAGGTTGACACAGAGATACCACGCTGTTTCTCTATGTCCATCCAGTCAGAGGTAGCAGTCTTGCGTATCTTATTTGACTTCACTGCACCCGCCACCTGTATCTGTCCGCCAAAGAGGAGGAACTTCTCGGTGAGGGTTGTCTTACCCGCATCAGGGTGTGATATGATGGCGAATGTACGCCTGCGTTCTATTTCGTTGTTCAAAGTTATGAGTTTTGAATTATGAGTTATGAGTTAAAGAGACCCACCCCGCCCCTCCCTGTGAGGGAGGAAGAGTGAATCGGGGAATTTATTAATTATTATACTATGAGACCCACCCCAGCCCTCCCTGTGAGGGAGGGAGTGTGAATCGGAGGGGTATATTATTTATTTCATTATTAATTATTCAAGTTTCGCTCAACTTCTTTGTAGTTATGGAGTAAAGTAGTTATGGAGTAAAGACGTATGCTTTGCTTATCCACTTTATTGATGGAGTTTTTAGATTTAGAGGTGATGTCTTAACTCCTTAACTCCTTAACTCCTTAACTCCTGTTAAAGCGAAAGTTGGGTTAATTATTAATTTCGCCTGCAAAGTTACTCAAAAAAAATGAGTCACACAAGAAAATATAATTTATCATTTGGCAAAATGAAATAAAAGAAGTAACTTTGTAATACGCAAACTATGAACCGTACCGTCCTATCATTATCAGAACTTAACGCGTTGGTAAAAGACGCAGTGGAGTACACTCTGCCTGATGCCTACTGGGTAAGGGCAGAGGTGGCGAGCGTACACGAGAGCCGCGGGCACTGCTATATGGAACTGACGGAGACCATAGACAGCAAGGGGAAAGGCGGTACGCTGGTGGCTCAGGCACGTGCTTGCTGCTGGGCAGGCACATGGATGAGACTGTCACCTAAATTCCAGAGCGTGACGGGCGAGAGGCTGCACGCCGGTATGTCGGTACTGCTGTGCGTCAGCGCCAGCTTCCATGTATTATATGGATTCTCATGGATAGTGACAGACATAGACCCCACATTCACCATGGGCGACATGGCACGGCGGAGGCAGGAGATAATACGCAAGCTGAAAGCAGACGGTGTATATGACCTTAACAAACAGCTGCACATACCTATGTTCTGCAAACGCATAGCGGTGGTATCAAGTGCCACGGCGGCAGGCTATGGTGACTTCGTGAACCAGTTGGAGAACAACGACTACGGTTTCAAGTTTGAGACGAAGCTCTTTCCTGCCGTCATGCAGGGAGAGCAACTGGAACGCTCAATAATAGCTGCACTGGAAGAGGTGTATCTTGAGGGGCAGAGAGACGGCAACACTGACTACGCCTTTGACACCGTGGTGATTATACGCGGAGGCGGCAGCACCACTGACTTGTCAGGATTTGACAGTCTGGCGCTGGCAGAGAACATCGCCAACTACCCTCTGCCAGTGATAACCGGCATAGGACACACACGCGACGAGTCGGTGGCAGACCTCGTGGCATGCAAGGCCCTGAAGACGCCGACGGCAGTAGCGGCATTTCTCATAGACAACCTGGCACAGACAGCAGAGTGCATAGACAACGCAGCCACACGCATGGCGAAGGCCGTAAGCACACGGATGCAGACAGAGCAGATGCGTCTTGACAGGATAGAGCAATACATGAGTAATGCCTTTGCCATAAGGAAAGAGAGGGAGGAACGCCGCATTGCCGACTACACCAGCAGGATGAACGTCGCCATTGACCGGCAGCTGACACACGAAAGGAACAGGGTGGAGACGATAACATACAGGTTGCCCATGCTGATAAAGACCTTAATACAGGGCGAGACACACCGTCTGCAAATGGCGGAGCAACGCACAGAGGCTCTCAACCCCGTCAATATATTAAAGAGAGGATACAGCATAACGCTGCACAAGGGACACGCAGTGAAAGACGCCAGCCAACTGAAGAAAGACGACATGGTCACTGTAATGTTTGCCGAAGGAAAAAGAGAGATGAGAGTGGAGAGGTAGTTCTTAATTCATAATTCATAATGCAGAATGCATAATTCAGAATTAATAATTAATAATTAATAAATCATCGCTCACAACTCACAACTCATAACTCATCGCTCGGCGCTTGCGACGCTTTTCTTGCGCTCCGTGGGTGCTCAGGCGCATAGCGGAGTCCAAAGGTCGCAGACCGACTAAAAGAACTCATCACTCATCAGTCCCAAGCCCCCTCCCTCACAGGGAGGGATGGGGAGGGTCCCTCAACTCATAACTCAAGACTCATAACTTTGAATAATGATTGACAGACTTACCATAGAACGCATAAAGGATGCCGCCGACATAGTTGACGTGGTGTCTGAGTTCGTCTCACTGAAGAAAGTGGGAGCGAACTATAGAGGCTTGTGCCCGTTTCATAACGACCACACGCCATCGTTCTATGTATCACCGGCAAGACGCACCTGCCACTGCTTCGTATGTGGCGAGGGCGGTGACAGTGTAGGTTTTGTCATGAGGCATGAGCAACTGACATATCCCGATGCACTGAGATGGTTGGCACGACGATACCATATTGAGATACAAGAGAAAGAGCTGACAGAGGAACAGAAGAAGGAGCAGACGGAGAGAGAGTCAATGTTCATCGTGAACCAATGGGCGGCGGAACATTTCGCCGACATACTGCAAAACGACATCGACGGCAGAGCCATCGGTATGCAGTACTTCAGGCAACGCGGCATACGCGATGACATAATCAACAAATTCCAGTTGGGCTTCTCTCTCAGCGACCGCGAGGCTCTTGCCAAGGCGGCACTCGCCAAGGGCTACAAGGGAGAGTATCTGGTAAAGACAGGATTATGCTACGCTCGCGACGGACACCCCGACGAACTGATAGACCGATTTGCCGGACGCGTGATATTCCCATGGATAGGCGTGAGCGGAAAGGTGGTTGGCTTCGGTGGCCGTGTACTTGACGCGAGAACCAAAGGCGTATCACAGAAATACGTCAACTCGCCCGACTCCGAGATTTACCATAAAGACCATGAGCTGTATGGTATATTCCAGGCGAAGAAAGCTATCGCAAAGGAGAATCTGGTGTATATGGTGGAGGGCTACACCGATGTAATATCCATGCACCAGTGTGGCATAGAGAACGTGGTGGCAAACTCCGGCACTGCACTGTCTGAACACCAGATACACATATTACATCGTTTCACTCCCAACATAGTATTACTCTATGACGGCGACGCTGCCGGCATCAAGGCCGCACTGCGAGGTACGGACATGCTGCTGGCTGAGGGAATGAACGTAAAAGTGATGCTGCTGCCTGACGGCGATGACCCTGACTCATTCGCAAGGAAGCACACCGCGGAGGAGTTCCGTAATTATATTAAGGAGAAGCAGACAGACTTCATTGAGTTTAAGTCACAGGTACTCCTCGACGGCGTGACCGACCCACACGAACGCTCAGAAGCTATCACTTCGATAATAGAGAGCATAAGCAAGATTAGCGACCCTATCATAAGGGCCACATACGTGCAGGACTGCTCTGTAAGGCTCGGCATAGCGGAGCAGACGCTGATGCTGAAACTGAGAGAGGCGAAGAGTACAGCAAACGGAGGACCAATGTCAGCACCTGACACTCAGGCCGCGAACGCCCCTGCTGCCACTCCCCTGCCGACGGAGCAACCGTCAGCAAAGCCCAAGACATCCTCTGCATTTCTTCTTATACGCACTGTAATAAGACAAGGCGACATAATGCTGTACGAGAACATAGAGACAGAGGATAAGAAGACCATTTCACTCAACCTGGCACAGTACGTAAAGTATGACCTTGACCAGGACGGACTACGCTTTGCCGACGAGATGTACAACAGGATACTTGACGAAGCAGTGGCACACTCAAACGATGAGGGGTTCAACACAGAGCAGTATTTCACCATGCATCCCGACTATGCAGTGTCAGCCTTTGCCATCAAGGCATGTGAAGACGAAGCGATAGTGTCAGAGAGCCTCAGGCATGAGCAGACCATAGAGGAACTGCGCGACCAGGTGAACCACCTGCTGCTCGACTTCAGGGGAGAGTATATCAACCAGAAGCTGACCGCGCTGCGCACCGAGATGCAACAGTGCCAGGGAGACAAAGAACGTATGACGGAGGCAATGCGACAAATGCAAGAGCTGCAGAAGGTACGCATGGAAATAGCCAAAAGAACAGGGCGCACCATACATAGATAGAGTAAGGAGTAAGGGGGAAAGAGTAAGGGGGAAAGAATAAAGAGTAAGGAGTAAGGTGTAAAGAGTAAGGGGATAAGAATCATTATGCCACGACAAGAAGTGTTGTAGGGTTTTTCCGTACGCAATGTAGGGAAAAACCCTTTATACGTTATTATAAAAGGGTTATCTTTGCAATATAGAAACTTAAAAACATACGGCTATGAAGAAGATAATTATGATAATGGTTACACTGCTGGCAATAGCCACCACAACCAAGGCAATGACATACGCACAGGCACGCGAGCAGGCTTTGTTCCTGACAGACAAGATGGCTTACGAGCTGAACCTCACAGAGGAGCAGTATGAGGCCGCATACGAGATAAACTTCGACTACCTGATGCAGATAAGCGGAACAGGTAACGTTTATGCCGCTCCATGGAGACAACGTAACATAGACCTCAGCTACATACTCTATGACTGGCAGTATGCCGCATACGAGGCTGCAAGCTATTTCTTCCGTCCCGTATTCTGGAACGACGGTTACTGGCACTTCAGCATCTATGCATACTACCCACACCGCACACACTACTATTTCTCACGTCCGGCAGCTTACGTATCTTACAGAGGTACACACAGCTGGCGCAGGAACAGCGGCAGGTCTTGGTACGTAAACCGCGTAAACCACTACCGCCCCGCTATCTCTGACAGACGCGCATACTCTGGAATGAGAGACGGAAGACACAATAACGGCAACTACAGGCATAGCAACAACGGCAACATGAACAACCGTCAAGGCAACCGCTATGACAACAGGAGCAACTACAATCACAGCAACAACCAGAACTACCGCAGCAATGGCCGAAACTACAACAACAACCGCCAGGGCTTCAACAGTAACGGCCAGAACTACAACAACAACCGCAGCAACGGTTCACATGACCAAGTGCGCAGGTCATCCTCATATAATCAAGGTAGGACACAAGAAGGTATGAGAACTGGCAGCTCTATGGGTACACACTCTCGCGGAACAAACATGGGTACACGCTCATACGGAAGCAGCATGGGCACACGCTCCGGTAATTCCATGGGTACACGCTCCACAGGTTCATTTGGAACACGCTCAACAGGTTCCGCAGGCACCAGAGCAGGAGCAGCAAGCCGCGGCAACGGTTCTCACGGCGGAGGCAGAAGATAAAAAAAGACAGAAATGTTTTCCAGTATAAAAAAAAAATGTTATCTTTGCAAGCGATAACATAGAGACACAATGAACTCAATAAAAGAAATCACTGTTAAGGACAGGAAAGGAAATGCAGTGCCACTCAATGGTTATGTAGGAGAAGTGGCTTTGGTAGTTAACACCGCAACAAAAAGCGAGTACACAACACAACAGTACAAGGATCTTAACGCATTATATGAGAAATATCATTCGCAGGGATTTACCGTGCTTGATTTTCCAAGCAACCAGCCTACGAAGTCATGCCCGGGAACTGACGAGATGATACACAAATACTGCAAGGAAGAATTCGGCACAGAATTCCCACGCTTTAAGAAAGTGAAAGTAAACGGAGATGATGCCGATATGCTGTATAAGTATCTGACGGAGAAATTCCCTGGTGAAATCACAGAAGACTTTACGAAGTTCCTCGTCAACAAGATAGGAAAGGTAGTGGCACGTTTCGACGCTTCGGTACCTGCCGAAGAGATAGACCAAAAGATTGCTGCACTAATTGAAGCATAATATATACAATGAATCACGTTAAATGCTTGATAATCGGTAGCGGACCTGCAGGTTACACCGCTGCTATATATGCCGGCAGGGCAAACCTGTCACCTGTGGTGTATGTAGGTCAGCAGATGGGCGGTCAGCTGACACAGACAACGGAGATAGAGAACTTCCCCGGATATCCTCAAGGTGTTGACGCCAACCAGATGATGATGGAGCTGCAGCAGCAGGCTGAGCGCTTCGGTGCTGACGTACGCGCTGGAGAGGTAACTGAGATTGACTTCACCGGCAGACCTTACGTTGTTACCGTTGACGGCACAGACAAACTGACTGCTGATGCTATAATCATAGCTACCGGCGCCAAGGCTAAGTATCTTGGACTGGAGGACGAGAAGAAATACAGCGGCATGGGTGTAAGTGCCTGTGCTACATGCGACGGTTTCTTCTACCGCAAGAAAGTCACTGCCGTGGTAGGTGGAGGCGACACTGCCTGCGAGGATGCGTTGTATCTCTCAGGACTGTGTCAGAAGGTTTACCTCGTGGTGCGCAAGGATTACCTGCGTGCTTCCGACATTATGCAGCAGCGAGTGAAGGCGGCTGAGAACATCGAGATTCTGTTCAAGCATAACGTTACAGGCCTCTATGGAGAAAACGGCGTTGAGGGTATGCACGTGGTAGAAGGAAAGGACACACCGGAAGAGAAGCACTATGACGTGAATATCGACGGACTGTTCCTTGCCATCGGACACACCCCTGTCACAGACTTTGTCAAGGCCAGCATAAAGACCGACAGCCAAGGTTACATCGTAACAGACGGAAAGACACAGGAGGTCTATGACCAGGAAGGCAACGTGATACCGGGAGTGTTTGCCGCAGGCGATGTGTGCGACCCTACATACAGACAGGCTGTGGTAGCGGCAGGCACCGGGTGTAAAGCGGCTTTGGACGCAGAGAAATATATACAGTCGTTGTAAAATTTCTCTTCTATTATTTTGCCAATTAAAAAAAATATATTAACTTTGCACACCGAAAGTGAAACCAAGGGTGGTTTCATGTTTACAAAAGAGTGATAATTGCTTGCCCAGATGGCGGAATTGGTAGACGCGTTGGTCTCAAACACCAATACTTCACGGTGTACGGGTTCGAGTCCCGTTCTGGGCACAAGTGATACATCAAGCCCATTGCAAATGCATATTTGCAAGGGGCTTTTCTTTTTCGGGGGTATTCATGCGCCACTATCATTAATATCTTATGGCCAGTATGGCAGTTTGGTCCACTATATCTTAATATTCTCTATTCGGCTTGTGATTCTTCCTTACTCTCTACCAGGGTCAGTTTACCATTCTTCCACTTATACGTATCAATATATAGAGTCATACCGTCACGCGCAACGCTGGTAATAGTCTTATTTTCCGTATCAAAGGTAGGCTCCTCTATATTCTGGAATGCCACGACATCATAGAACTGCCGCGTTACGGGGTTCCACACGAAAGCCTTATACACCGCCTGTGCATTATTTGTAACGCCGAGATACACCATAAGGTCGGGCACACCGTCAAAGTTAATGTCTTTCTCTATAACCCAGTCAAGAGTCTCCTCCATATCACTGCTTACGGAGTTAACCAGAGGTTCCTCAAAACTCAGGGGATGTTCCATACCGTCCACCTCAAATGTCACACTGATTGAGTTCATCCACTCACTGTCGCCGGTCTCGTCATATTTATTCTCCAACTTATATAAGAACCGCCATGCGTCACGTCCCGGTGCACTGAGCACTTCCGGACTCCCCGGCCACCAGTCTGGCGACTCGCGCATCTCCTCAAAGTTAGTCATACGCATCACCTTGCCCGTAGTGGGATTTTTCCACGAGCCCTTCATCATCTGGAAATCGCCCTCCACCTCTGCATACGTAATATAGAGCAGACCAGTAACCTCGCCATCGGGCTGATACTCCACGAAGCGTTTATCCACCACATCGTCCTCATCAGACATCACAGGGGACTCACCACTCCAGTTCTCTACTATCAGGATTGGAGCAGGCGACTTGGCATTGGGATAATACACATAACCAGCCGTACGCCAGTCGCCATCATTACAAACAGTCTGCAAAAACACTTCTACGGCAGTCTTCCCGTTCAGCATAGCCTTGAAGCCATGCTGCTCCGTAACATTCTGCGCCGACGCACACACTGCGCAGAGCGTCATTATCGCTAAAATAATCTTTCTCATACTATTCATTTTCTTCAAACATTCTCCGTTATGGCCTCAGGCTTCTCATTGAGGGGACTATCTCGACAGGCTCGCCATAAGACTTTATCAATCGTTCGCCCTCAGCCTTGGGAATCTCATTACCATCCTTATAATATGTACTTACCATATCATCCTTCTGGTAATCCCAGCTCTGCATATCAACAAGACTGTACACAGGCTTACTGTTCGACAGTGGTGTATAGGTGGCGCTGAAACACCCCGTGCCACAACCGCCGGCACTGCCCACCATACCAGAGAAGAACATAAGATGTGTCTTGTAATATGATGATGCGAGCATACTCACCTTACCGTTCACCAAGGAGAACACCGCCTGATACTCTTCATTGTCCGTAGAGAGCCATACCTCAGGTACGTTATCCTCATCAAAATCATAAAGGGCATACCTGGCAAACCTTATCCTGTCCTCCATCATATACTCCTTATTATATATATCCTCCATCTCATCATAACATGCCAACTCCGTACGCGACAGCCTCGGCCTCATACCGTCCCATGAATAGGTGTGGTTAACGGCCATGCCCCACCCCATTATAAACTCTGTCACCACCACGTCCTTGCCGTGTTGCGGCAGCTGCACCGTAACGGCGTCAACGCCATAGGCTCCGTCAAATGAAGGTTTGAAGAGTGACAATGCACTCTGCTCCGGAGTCAGTTTGCCGTTTGCCTGGTTATAGTCATACATATAGACGTATGTCTGAGGGAACACTCCATGATATCGGGTATAAGCCACGGCAAAGAGCTTATGGCCGTTGGCCCTTTTCCACACGCATGCGGAGAGCGCCTCACCGTCATCTCCCAGCTCATTGATACTCACATAGCCATTAGGGCGGTCCACCACAATGGCATACCCACCGGGAGCATCAGTATTTGTCACCGGCTGAGCCAGCAACTCCGTGGCGGGCACCGTGCGCCAAGTCTTGTTGAAAGCCTCAAGCAGCGTCAGTATATTACCATTCTTCACACCCGTTATAGGTAACCTCATCCATGTCCTGTTGATGTCACCATAGTTACTAAATCTCTGTGCATATAACGTCACACTTGCAACCGCAAGCATAGACATGACGACCAAGGCACGTAGACAATTCCTTCTCATTTCTTCTGAATTTACATTACTCAACTTTCGCAAGCTCCAGTTTCGTTGAGGTTTAAGGTTTTGAGGTCGCTTTACTTCAAGGTTTTAAGGTGATATTAGGCAACTATTCACCACAATTAAACATATT
>OCTW011564713.1_pt1 | contig 11907 bp, 5 predicted proteins | sample 1539671 | NCBI WGS metagenome assembly OCTW01 (sample SAMN02144230, study PRJEB22623) | gut metagenome | biome: sheep rumen | host: Ovis aries | place: New Zealand | reverse complement strand
GAAATGGCTGCAAAATATGGTCGAGACGGGCGATATCACGGCAGAGGAAGCTGCAAAGCGGATAACAGCCCGCGGTCTCGAAGTCGAGGGTATGGAAGCAGACCCGACGCATATTGCCGACATCAAAGTCGCCAAACTCATTAAAATTCAGGAACATCCCAATTCGGATCATCTGCATCTGGTCGATGTCGATGCGGGCACGGGTGAGCTCATCCGCGTCGTTTGCGGCGCTCCGGGGATCGAAGAAGGCTGGGTCGTGCCTTTTGCGCCGATTGGTGCCGATTTGGGCAATGGCTTTGTCATCAAAAAATCCAAACTTCGCGGCGAAGAATCGAATGGGATGCTGTGCAGTGAGCGCGAATTGGGGCTGAGCGATGATCACGGAACGCTCATGCGCCTGCGCGCGGATGCGAAGATTGGCGCACCGATGGCCGAAGCACTCAGCATGGACGTGCCCAAATCGGTAGCCGCCTATCATACCGATATCTTTGAAATCGGCCTGACGCCTGACCGCGGTGATTGCCTTAGCCATTATGGCGTTGCGCGCGAACTCGCTGCTTCGCTCGGCACATCGGCCAAAGCTGTCGAAATGGCCGATTTGAGCGCGATTCCCAAGGGATCGTTTGTCAGCATCGAGAATGGCAGCGATTGCCCGCGTTATATGGGCATTCTCATCGAGAACGTCAAGGTCGGCCCGAGCCCTGCATGGCTCAAGAGCGCCGTCGAAGCCGGTGGTGCACGTTCGATCAACAACGTCGTCGATATCACCAATTTCATCTGCTTTGAATTCGGCCACCCGATGCATGCGTTCGATGCCGACAAGATGGCAGCTGCAAAAATCGCCGTCCGCCGCGCCAAAGCCGGCGAAAAGATTCTCGCGATTAACCACGAAACCTACGATTTGAATGATACCGACATCGTGATTACCGATGGTGAAAAGCCCGTAGCCGTTGCCGGTGTGATGGGCGGTGCCGATACCGAAGTCAGCGAGACGACGACGCGGATTATCTTCGAAATCGCATCGTTCCATCCGACGCGCGTGCGCAAAACGAGCAAACGTCTTGGTTTGCACTCGGAGAGTTCGCACCGCTTTGAGCGTTTTGTCGATGCCCAGGGCGTCGCCCGCGCCGCAGCGCGTGCCGTTTGGCTGCTGCAGCAATGCCAGGCCGACGCACCCAAACTCGTGGCCATCGACGATCAGTTCATCGCCGTCAACAATCCCATCGACCTGACGCTGCGCACCGCAAGGGTTAAAGCGATTCTCGGCGTTGCCTTTACCGGCAAGGAACTCGAAAAACTGCTCAAACCCATCGGCTTTGTGTCGGACAACTGGGACACCGACGAAATTAAAGTCAAAGTGCCAACCTGGCGTTCGGATATTACGCGCGAAATCGACATCATCGAGGAAATCTGCCGCGGCTATGGGTTCGACAATTTCCCGGCCGCTCTGCCCGATGTTTCGATGAAATGCCCGCATACGCCCTACGAAAAGAGCCTCAACCCGACGAAATACCCCGTTTCGCCGAACCTGTACGATCGTGCCGAACGCGCACGCCTGCACGATTTGCGCGAAGCACTCATCGACATGGGCCTCGACGAATGCATGCATTATACCTTTATGGATCCGTCCGACCCTGCACGCCTCAACCTCCCTGCGGATGCGCCCGAATCCAACCCAATGAAACTCGCCAATCCCATGAGCGTCGAGCACAGCACAATGCGAACGACGATGGTCCCGAGCATGATTGCCGCGCTGCAAAAGAACCTCGCAAACCAGCAGAAATGCTGTACGTTGTTCGAAGTCGGCGAAGTCTTTTACCCGAAAAACAAAGCCAACGACGTCGTTTGCCTCGATGAATTCCAGCGTTTATGCGTACTTTGCTATGGCGAGACGCCCAAACCTTGGTATGCACCTGCAAGACAGATGGATGTGTATGATTTGAAAGGCATTATCGAATCGGCGTTTAAGGCGCTCGATGCTCCGGTCGTGTTCGATCAGAACGCCGAGTGCGTTCCCTGGCTGCACGACGGTATTCAGGCAGCCGTCAAGCTCGACAATCGCGTCATTGGCCACTTTGGCGAACTTCATCCATTGGTACTCAAAAACTACAAGCTGGATGGGCCGGTTTTCGTTGCCGAAATCGAATTGGGCCACCTGCTCACGCGCAAGACGCACCTTATGCGCATGAAACAACTGCCGCGTTTCCATTTCTCGCAGCGCGACCTGTCGATCACCGTGAAAAACTCCATTAACTACAGCGATATTGCTGCCGTCATCGAAGCCAATCGTCCCGAGTATCTCGAATCCTGGCAGCTCTTTGACGTCTATCGCGGCAAGCAGATTCTGCCCGGTTTCCAGAGCATTTCACTCACCTTTAAATACCGCCATCCCATGGCGCACGATGCCGAACAGGGACGCCCACTCTCTGACGAAGAAGTCACCCAGGCGCATGCTAAAATCGTCGATGCCATCAACGAAAATCTCGGCGGTATCATTCGATAGAACGACGCCCCTGGGCTTTGCCCAGGGCGTCCGATTTCTAAAAACTTCATGGATAGCCTCACAACTTAATCTGACAAGGAGACACTATGAAAAAAATTTCCTTTAGCTTACTCGCCGCACTCATGCTCTTTAATTTTGCAAGTTGCAAAAAAGATGAAGCACCCAAAACGGATGAGCCCAAAGCCGAAACCGAAGCCCCCAAGGAAGATGGCAAAATGGATTGTTCTGCCATGACTGCTGAGGTCATTGCAAAGAAAGTTGCCGATCCTAAAGCCATAACAAAAGATGAATATGCTGCAGTGCTCGAAACCATGCAGTGCTGCAAAATTGATGAAAAATCCTTCGCAGTTGACAAAAATTCCTGCGAGACGAACAAAGCCCTCGATCAGCTCAAAAAAGACGGCGCCAAGCTTCCCTCGCTCGATTCTGTCGCCGCGCAACTCGTCAATAATGATTCACCAATCGTCCGTGCAAAAGCTTACGAATCGTTCTCCGGACTGTTCGGCGCTAACAAACAAGATCTCACCATTGCTAAAGATGCCATCAAAAACGAGAAAGATCCTTTCGCACTCCAGGCCCTTGTTTCAGGTCTTTCAAACGCAGGCAATAAAGACGCGGATGTCGCCAAGTTCCTGCTCGACATGGCAAAACACGAAAACAGTTTTGTTCGCCGCAAAGCCGCGATTGCACTCGGAAATTCATGGTCTGACAAGGTCGAGGGCGCTGCAGATGCCGTCATCGCTTTGATGGCTGATTCCGATGAAAATGTCGCCAAACTCGCCTGTTCAGGAGCCGGAAAGCTCAACGATGAAAAAGTCATCGAACCGATCGTCAAGATTTTGAACGACGAAAGCAAGGAAAAACTGCACGGTGAATGCGTTCGCGGCTTGGCCGCCATGTGGCTCGACTATCCGTCCCACAAAAATCACACCGAGAACGCTTACAAAGCCACAATGGATTATCTGAAAAAAACACCGCGTACTAACAAAGTGCCTGCGTGGAACGCAATTGCCTCATTCAATACAGTCGCCGCTAAAGAGATTGATCGCTGGAAATCCGAAGCCACATGGTTCAAAATGGATGAGTTCAGTGCTGTCATGACCGACCTCATCAAAGATGATAATTTTAACTGGCTCGGCAAATCTCCCGCAATGAAAGCCATTGCTGCTTTCGGCGGCAAGGCTGAACTCGAAAAAATCAAGTCCGTTGTCGACGGTCTTTCGGATCAGAAAGTGAAAGACGCGTATGCAAAAGAGCTCGAAAAAGCGAAATAACCCTTTTGTGTGGGGCGGCCTGTGGCCGCCAGCTCGCTATTGGCCTAACGGCCAATACGCTCACTGAACGCCGCTATCTGCTTTCGCAGATACGCGGCGTTTTTTGCCTATGTCATACAACTGAATTCCGTTATATATTATCGTATTTTTGTAATTGCAGTGACGTACATCTCATGACGACGCATTGCTGTCCACCATCTGCAACTTCATTTCAAAAAGGAGTTTTTTTTATGATCAACTTACAGAAAAATTACTTCTTAGCTGTGGCTGTTTTACTACTCGCCGGATGTGGTGATGATAGCAATTCAGGTATCGCTGTTTCGGAATGCGACAATGCCGCGATACCTGCAAATGCCGTCAATTGCGAATGCGCAGACGGAAATTGGATCAACTGCACAATATCACAAAATAACGAATGCGATGAATCTCAAAAACCTGCCGATGCCACCCATTGCGAATGTGTAGACGGTACCTGGGAAAACTGCACTTTTACAGAAGACAGCTCTTGCGACGAATCACAAAAACCAGAGGGTGCAATCACATGCGAATGTGTAGATGGTACCTGGGAAAACTGCACTTTTACAGAAGACAGTTCTTGTGACGAATCACAAAAGCCAGAGGATGCAATCACATGCGAATGTGTAGACGGTACCTGGGAAAACTGCACATTTACAGGAGACAGTTCCTGTGACGAATCCCAAAAGCCAGAGGATGCAATCGCATGCGAATGTGTAGACGGAAACTGGATTAACTGTATAACTACTGAACCTCTCGAATGTGACGAAACACAAAAACCCGCTGATGCATCCAATTGCGAATGCGTAGATGGAAACTGGGTAAACTGTTCGATCCCGGCTGCTCCAACCTGTGATGAATCTTCAAAACCAGCGGATGCTTTGACGTGCGAATGTATCGATGGAAACTGGGTAAACTGCACCAAAGATACAACCGAAAAACAACTCCTTAAAGACAATATTGTGCTTATCTATCATCCTGGCGAAAAGGAGCTACAACCACCCAGACACTTGAATCTGCTCGATTTTTCTGCAAAAGGGTATGAATCGATCGCAAATACAGAATTTACCAAAAATGGTAAAAAATCATTCAAATGGGAATATACGACAAAATCATTAACATTCCCCACACCACGCAATTTGGCCGAATACGACACGTTGAGATTTGATGTCTATGTTCCGGAATCATCCGTTGGTCAAACGTTTTATATGTATTTTCAGAGTGAAGATAACTCGATCGAAGGGATGGACTATTATGGCAAAACGATTAAATTGGAAAAGAGCGGTTGGAATACGTTTGAATTTACAATCGATAAGTTAAGCAAATCCCGGTCGCCGCTTGGATGGGATCAAATTGATAAACTCGTATTGACATCGACAGGCTGGAATCAAAATAATAATACATCCTCGGTGATCTATTTGGGAAACATGCAACTCATATCGACACCTGCATTACAAAAAAATGATTCCACTAAAATTATCGATTTTTCTTCGGATGCCTACAAAGCCAACGCTTCTACGACATACACCAAAACCGGCAAAAAATCTTTCGAATGGAAATTTACAACAGCCAATTATACATTTTCGGTGCCGAAGGATCTATCTGCATATAAAACCATAGACTTTTGGGTTTATGTACCCAAAGCTTCGAAAGGTGCCACATTTTATATGTATTTTAGCAGCGAAAATCCGGCAACGACAGACGGAATAGACTATTACGGCCGCACATTTGCACTCACTCAGGAAGGCTGGATGCATTTTTCATTGCCATTGAATAAATTCAGCACGAGCAGGACACCGCTGGGATGGAACCAAATCGATAAATTAGTCGTAACTTCAACCGGGTGGTCACAAAACAATAATACATCAACCATCATTTATCTCGATGATATCTATTTAAATAAAAGCGATAATAAACTCAAAAATCCGATTCCGGAATTGTCCGGAGCCGTCTTTTCTATCAACGGCGCGCGTGCCATTGTCGACGGTAAACTCATTAACAACGGCTACGACGATGATACTGCACGAGTCTTTATGAAAGACAACGAGTATTGGCTTCCGCTCACGGTATTTGGTGCAAGATACGACGACAAGTCGACTTATCATCGGACAAAACAAAGCCTTGAGATGACCCTGAATGGTAAAAAATATCAATTCGAAGGCGGGAAAAATTCCGTTTCTATTGATGGAAAAGCCAGCGCACTCGATTTTATGCCAATCGCAGTTGGCACTGCATTGTTCGCACCTATGAGTTATATTAAACAGCTCATGGGCTATACAAAAGAATACAAAGATGAGATGGGGATGGTTTACTTGTCCAAATCCGGTGAAACGTTCACTGATTTAACAAGCCGACTCAATCTCATGTACGAAACCTTGTTCATGCGACCAACCGCAACCGAAGCTGTGGCACAGATGTTCAATCACCTCGGCGGCGACATCCACCCCAGGGTTATGATGACTCAGGATCGCTTCGATGAACTTAAAAAATTGCTCGAAACTGACAAGATTCTCCAGTCCTATTACAATGCCCTTGTAAAAAAATACGGACCGGATTCAAATGAATTTGCAAAACCTGCAGTCGTTTACAATATTACGGATGGCAAACGCCTCTTAAGTATTTCGCGGGAAGCTAAGAATCGCATTATACCATGGGCTTTTTTGTATAAAATGACGGGCGATGCAAAATATGCCATGCGCATTTGGCAGGATGTCGAAGCTCTGATTAATTTCCAGGACTGGCACCCATCCCACTATCTCGATACTGCAGAAATTCTCTACCCCATGGCCATCGCTTATGACTGGCTTTACGATGTCTGGACGCCCAATCAACGAGAACGCATGGAAACAGCCACCAAAACATTTGGACTGAATACCGGCCTTGATCGATATGAAGGACGTGCGTCCCACTGGGGTAACAATAACTGGACTGGTGTCTGCAATGGCGGACTGACTGCCGCCGCGATTGCATACGCCAACGCCCCTATTACAGCCGATGCCGCTCAAAGAGTTCTCAATTATTCGATGCAGGATTACGAAGATGGCATGTATACTTATGCGCCTGATGGCGGTTATCTCGAATCTCCGGGATATTGGTCGTATGGCACGGATTACTTGCATGTATTGATATCTTCACTGGATTCGGCAACAGGTTCCACGCAGGGGATCTATTATTCTCCGGGATTTGCCCAATCTGCTTATTTCACCACGTATTTCGAAAATGAGGCTGGTTCATGGGGATTTCATGATTCGGGATCTGGGCAGACCGATACAAACTGCCAGTCCTGGTTTGCGCGAAAATCCGGCGATCCTTCACTTGGACGCATCCGCCAGAATGCGATCGAAAACGGCCTTAAATCGCCTCATATTTACGATTTGATGTGGTATGCTCCGGGGCAAATTGGCGATAAAGTCAATCTGAATTTAGATGCGTATTACAGTCAGGTAGGATCTGTCACCATGCGGTCATCCTGGGATAAAGGGGCCATTCTCATTGGCCTGCATGGAGGCGCAAACAATGCAAGCCATGGCGATCTCGACATTGGCAATTTCGTTCTCTATGCCGCAGGAAAAGTCTTACTCATGGATCTGGGGTCTGATAATTACAATCTACCCGATTATTTTGGTACTAAACGTGAGTATTATTACAAAAAACGTGCAGAGGGCCAAAATACTCTGGTGATTGGTGATGTTTCTTATGAAAAACCTGATCAGGTCAAAAATACGATCGGTCATATCGAAAAATCCTTCGGCCAAAACAGTTCTTTTGCTACGGTTGATATGAGTACTGCTTATACGACAGTCAAATCAGGAACGCGCGGCGTTTGGTTTAAAGACAATCGATCCACGGTCGTTCTGCAAGACGAAATCAGTCTGGATTCCGAACAGATCGTTCGCTGGGGAGTTCATGCACAAACATCATCCTGGTACGGTGACTCGGGCGAGTATTTAAATAAATGTGTAAAGAAAGACACCATTGGTGAAATCAAAATATCCAATGATGGACGCAGCGCAACCATTACCCGGACTGGAGCAGACCAGCATCTTTATGCCGAAATCGTATCCTCCGACACATCGCTTAAATTCACAAAAGAACTGGCCCGTTCCTATGATAAGAATTACCCGAACTACACCAAATACCCAGAACGCCCAAGTTATACCGTTAATTTGCCGGGCCACGAAACTCAGTACGAACATTGCCGCATCGGAATCGAAAAACTCGCCATCATTACTCCCAAAAAAGTCAAATCATTCAATGTTGCTGTCGTCTTTAAGATGGTCAACAACGATGCTTCAGATCCTGCAATCGGCAAAACCTATACGTGGACAGACATGGCCAAGTGGACTGTTAAATAGAACCTACGAAAGAGCGATCACGATACATGATTACTTCGGGATATTCCCGAAGTTTTGCACATGGAATAATTCTAATGCACTCCAAACTCAATGATCTGAAAATTAAAAACTTTATATTGCTGACCATCGCAGGTCTGATCAATGCATTTGGTATTACTATTTTTCTATATCCAGTAAAATTGTACGACTCTGGTATTTCGGGAACCTCGATGCTTTTGGCACAGATTACACCGGATTACCTGCCGCTTTCTCTGTTTCTCGTATTGCTCAATGTACCTTTATTTATTTTTGGATACCGGAGACAGGGGCTTCTGTTTACGATTTATTCCATCTTTGCCGTCTTGATCTACTCACTTGGGGCATGGCTCATTACGGATGTGCTGCCCGTTGATGTTTCAATGGCATCACCTCTGGCGGGTCAGGATCTTTTGCTTTGTGCGATTTTTGGTGGCCTGATTTCCGGGTTTGGGTCCGGACTGACCATCCGTTTTGGAGGTGCCATCGATGGTATTGAAGTTCTGGCTGTTATCTTTGCCAAAAGCCTTGGACTGACAGTCGGAACATTCGTCATGATATACAATGTATTGTTATATGTTATTTGTGGTATCGCGCTGCACAGCTGGATATTACCGCTTTATTCCATTGTTACTTATGCAGCAGCGCTCAAAACTGTCGATTTTATTGTCGAAGGTTTGGATCGTTCAAAAGCTGCAACCATAGTGACGTCCAATCCCGATGAAATTTGCAAAGCACTCTCCGATAACTTTAAAGTCGGAATGACGCGCATTCAGGCAAAAGGTGGTTTTTCGGGGGAAGACAAAACGATGATCTATATGGTCGTCAATCGTTTTCAAATTACACGCTTGAGAAATATCGTTCATCAAATCGATCCATTTTCCTATATCTCGATTACTGAGATTGCCGATATTTACAGAGCCAATATAGCCATCGAAAAAATTCACCCCAAGGATAAAGTGGCGTCGGATAAACCTATTGAAGAAGAAGCCGATAACACAGACAATTCTACTGAATGCAATGAGTCTTGCCCTCAGGACATTTCTTCTGACTGAACTGCGTTCACCTGGCGGGCGCAACTCCCCAAGAATTGCGTGGTGGGAAAGCCAATCGCAAACACAAAAAAAACGCCTCTTGGACGAACCAAAAGGCGTTTTTATAAGACTCCTGCAGAGCGGGAGAATTAGATCCCTGCAAGTTTAACGATGGCTTCGAAGCCCTTGGGATCAAAGATGGCGATATCGGAAAGGACTTTGCGGTCGATTTCGATGCCGTTTTTCTTGAGGCCAGCGATGAGGGTGCTGTAATTTTTGCCGAGGGCACGGACAGCAGCGCTGATGCGGGCGATCCAGAGGACGCGGAAGTTACGTTTCTTATTGCGACGATCACGATAGGCATAAACCTGGCCATTGATGACCTGCTGTTTAGCCTGACGGAAACGTTTGCGACCGCCACGGAAACCTTTCGCCAGCTTCATCCAGCGATTGTGGCGCTGACGACGTTTTGTACCAGTTTTAGCTCTTGCCATAATAAGCCTCTTTTATAAAGCAATGTTCGGAGGAGATTTGCTCGCTTTGAACCCGACACTGTCAAATTACATCTGAATCTCGGAGGTGTTCTTAAAACACACTTTACAGACCCGGTCCAGACAACCACGAAACGCACGCGTTTAGGCGTAAGGCATGCAGCGTTTCAATTCTTTCATCACCGTTGCATCGGCAACGACTGCTTTGCGGAGACGTCGTTTCTGCTTCGTCGATTTCTTGGTGAGGATGTGGCTGTGATAGGCGTGATGACGCACGATCTTGCCAGAACCCGTCACTTTGAAACGCTTGGCGGAACTACGCTTTGTCTTCATTTTAGGCATGGTAATTCTCCCTTTATGTGTGACCAAACCAATTGTGACCAAACTGACAATAAGAAAAAACCCCAAATGGATTGGGGTTTTTTCTTATCATCTTCTTATAGGCCCAAGCAGATTTGAACTGCTGACCCCTACCGTGTCAAGGTAGTGCTCTCCCACTGAGCTATGAGCCTGGGTGGTTGGCCCTAGCAGATTTGAACTGCTGACCCCTACCGTGTCAAGGTAGTGCTCTCCCACTGAGCTAAGAGCCAATATCTCGACGCCCTTTCGAACGTTTCGACGGCGAGCCTTATAATAACGACGACTCGATTCGTCAAGTGTTTTTGTAAAAAAAATGCGCGGCTGTATTTGGCGAGCCAAATAAGCCGCGCGGCCAGTACGTATTGGGCGTTAGCCCAATAGTACGGCCAAGATAAAGACGATGCTTCTTTTTGCATTTTATGGTATTCTACATGAGAGAATTGCGCTGGCGGCTATTGCGTTCATTGAGGTCGTGCTGTATGCGAAAACTTTTAATCTGTTCACTGAGCTTGGCTGTTCTTCTGGGAGGCTGTGTGCTCGATCCGATTCCGGATTACGGCGAAAAATGCCCGCCGGATGGGGCTTCGGGAAGAGTTTATGGGGAATATCTCGATGGAACCGGGTTCTGCGCAAAGAATCAGCTCTGCATTCCTGTCGGGACGACAGACGATTTTATCTGCACGACCCAGTGTGGCACTGAGGAGGCCAATAAGCCGGAAGATCCGGCGATTTGTGCCAACAAATGCATTGAATCTTTTCATGATTTAAACATCGACATCTGTGAACTGGAAGACGATATTCCGCTGTGCGCCAAAGGTTATGCTGATTGTGACCGAAGGATTTCGACGGGATGTGAAGCGGATTTGTCATCGATGCAGCATTGTGGTGCCTGCGATTCGGAGTGTTCAGAAAACGCCGTGCCAAACAGTCGGACTGTTGAGTGTAAAAATTCGAAGTGTCGGGCAAAGGATTGTCAAAACCATTATCATCTCATGGCAGATGGCAGCTGTGCAGAAGATACCGATGCAGCCTGTACCGATTTAGAAACTGGTGAAGTTATCGACTGTAAGACTGCCAATCATGCTGCGGATGGGGAATGCCAGTCTGGCAAATGCCGCATTATCGCATGTAAATCTGGATTTCATTTATCTGGCGAAGGTGCAGGGAATCTCTGTGTGGAGAATACGGATTTTGAATGCGGCAATGAGCTCGTCGATTGCAGCAATATACCCAATGCCGTGACCGCTTCCTGCGACAAGCCGCAGGGATATTGCGAAGTCTCGCAGTGTGTGCCTGACTATCATCCGGCGGACCATGCATGCGAACGCGATTCGGTCGAGGCTTGTGGCATAACACTCACCCAATGCACTGCGCCAGAGCACGGTATTCCTGATTGTTTCGCTGGAATTTGCGATTTCTCGTGTGAACCCGGATATCATCTCAGTGAGGATTTATGCGAGGAAGATTCAAACTTCCATTGTGGTGAGCACGAAAATACCTGTGATGTCGATAAGATAAAGAATTCCGCAGAAGTGGCATGCATTGAAGGTACTTGTGTCGCAACGAAATGCAACGCAGGATATCACCTCTACAATGGGACATGCGAGGCCAACTCTATTAAAAACTGCGGAGAGCATGGTTCCCAATGCCCAAATTCTCATTGCGAATCATCTCTGATTGCCAATTCCGCAAATTATGAGAATGATGATATCATTTGTATATCAGGTAATCTTACTGTTGGCCCGGTTGTAGAAACCCTAAAGATGGGGCAGCTTATTTATTCTGGGGGGATAGATATGAACTTCACCGATAAGGGAGGAAATTTGACATCCGTATCACTTCCTAAGCTGTTAAAACTGG
>OCTW011615916.1_pt1 | contig 11909 bp, 12 predicted proteins | sample 1539671 | NCBI WGS metagenome assembly OCTW01 (sample SAMN02144230, study PRJEB22623) | gut metagenome | biome: sheep rumen | host: Ovis aries | place: New Zealand | reverse complement strand
TGAATCAGACGATGAGCCGGGCAATTCTCTCACCGATCCAGAGCATGGTCGCGGCGTCGCGGCGCATGGAGAAGGGCGATTACGGCGGGGAGAGCATACAGGCTGCGAACCGGGACGAGATGGGGGAGCTGGCTTCGTCGTTCAACAAGATGCGGAAGGCGACGCAGGAGCATATAAGAACGCTGCAGGAGAACCAGAAACTGCAGGAAAAGGTCCACCAGGACAGCATGGAACGCATGGAGCTTCAGAGCCAGCTGGAGGCGACACGGCTTGACCTGCTGCAGAGTCAGATCCAGCCGCACTTTCTGTTCAATACGCTGAACACGATCGCCGGGGCGGCGGATCTGGAGGACGCGCCGCAGACGCGCCGGATGATCGTCGCTCTCTCCAATCTGTTCCGCTACAATCTGCAGACATCGGAGCAGTTCTGCGCCCTGTCCAACGAGGTCTCGATGGTGCGCGACTATATGTATCTGCAGCAGATGCGCTTTGGCAGCCGCGTGAAGTACCGGGAGCAGATCCAGGTGGATATGGATGCCTGTCAGGTTCCGATCCATCTTCTTCAGCCCGTCGTGGAGAATGCTGTCGTCCATGGCCTCACGAAGACAGAGCAGGGCGGTACAGTGACGCTCGGCGCGGGTTTCGTGGACGGAGTGCTGGAAGTGCGGGTGCAGGACGACGGAGCCGGCATTCCGGCATGCAGACTCGCCGAAATCCGGCGGGAACTCCTGAGCGATGAAGGAGATATAGCTGTGCACATCGGACTGGGGAATACAGCGCGCCGGATCCGGCGGCTGTACCCGGGCGGCGGTCTGGAAATCGAGAGCGAAGAGGGGAAAGGCACGACGGTTCGTATCCGGATGCCTCAGAAAGAAGAGGAAACTTATGAACAGCATACTGATCGCGGATGACGAGGTTATCGAGCTTGAGTCGCTCAGGCGCAGACTGGAGCGTTTTCTGGGAGAGAACTGGACGATTCTGACAGCCGGGAACGGCCGGGAAGCCCTTGCGCAGTATGAGAAGTACAGCCCGCAGATCCTGATTCTGGACATCTGCATGCCGGTCGTCTCAGGACTGGAGGCGGCGGAGAAGATCCGCCGGAACGACCGGTATACGCAGATTATTTTCCTGACTGCGTACAACGAGTTTGATTTCGCCCGCAAGGCGATAAGCGTGCGGGCACTGGAGTATCTGCTGAAGCCCTGCGAGGCGCAGGAACTGGAGTCGGCCGTCGAGGAGGCGGTACGGCTGACACAGGGGCACGAGGAGATGCCGCCGGCACCTGCCAGACAGGAGGTCCGTGAGGAGCCGGATCCGGAAACGCGCCAGGATCGCATCCTGGAATATATGGAACAGAATTACGGAAAGAATATCTCTCTTCAGACGGCGGCTGAGCATTTCGGATATGCGGACGCTTACTTCTGCAAGTTGTTCCGGCAGTACTTCGGCAGAAGTTTTATCAGTTACCTCACCGGGCTTCGGATCGACAAGGCGAAGGAACTGATGCGCCGCGACAACCTGACAATCCGGGAGATCGGGCAGAGAGTCGGATATCCGGATTCCAATTATTTTGCGAAGGTATTCAAGCGGGTGACGGGGAAAAGTCCGACAGAGTACCGCGGATACTGAATATAATCACCGAGGCCTGTGCGCGGCGCCTTGATGAAAAATATAAAAATCAGGTTAAAATTCTACAGCAAATATTAAATATGCGCTATTTTTAAAAGCGGTGTCTCCTCCTCCTATAATTTGAATATGTACAAAAAATGTCTCTGTTCGTGAGAAAATAGGGTCATTTCATACAAGATTCATGAAACAGGAGGAAAACATGAGAACAAGAAGAGTGGTATCAGGCGTCATGGCAGCTGCTATGGCTGCGGTTATGATGACAGGCTGCGGTCTTTCCGGCGGCGGCACGACAAGCGCTGCGGCGGGCGCTACGACGAAAGCTGCAGGCTCTACCACGACGGCTGCTGCAGGTTCCACAACCAAGGCAGCTTCCGGCAGCTCGGATTACAAGGTCAATGAGGCTGCCTCCAAGGATCCGGCTGTAAAGCTGACGATGGCTGAGGTTAACCCGGTAGACAACACGATCTGCGGCGCCATGGACACCAAGTTCAAGGAAGCGGTCGAGGCGATGAGCGGCGGCTCGATCACGATTGATCTGCAGGGCTCCGGTGTGCTCGGCTCCGAGGCGGACGTACTCGACGGAATGACAGGCGGCACGAGTACCGTTGACATCTCCCGTATTTCCGCGTTCGCTCTGACGACATATGGCGCAAAGAAGTCTGTTCTTCTGTCTCTGCCGTACACCTTCAAGAACCGGGATCATTTCTGGGCATTCGCCAACAGTGATCTGGGCAAGACATTCCTTGACGAGCCGGCAGAGCTCGGCATTGGTGTAAAGGGTCTGTACTACGGCGAAGAGGGCTTCCGCAGCTTCTTCACGATCAAGAGCAAGGAAGTCAAGACGCCGGATGACATGAAGAACATGAAGATCCGCGTCTCCAATGACCCGATCATGACAGCCATGGTTCAGGATCTTGGCGCTACGCCGTCTCCGGTATCTATGTCCGAAATTTATTCTTCCATGCAGAACGGCACGATCGACGGCGCTGAGCAGCCGGTTGCGAACTATCTGTCCAACAGCTTCCAGGAAGTTGGACCGAACCTGACACTCGACGAGCACACGCTGGGCGCGATGGAGACCGTAATCTCCACAAAGTCCTGGGACAAGCTTACAGCGAACCAGCAGCAGGTTATCGAGGATGCCGGCAAGATCGCATCTGACTACTGCCGTTCGAAGTCTGAGGAGATCGAGAAGCAGGCGCTGGACACTCTGAAGAGCAAGGGCATCAACATCATTGAGGTTTCCGACAAGAGCGCATGGCAGGCGGCCTGCAAGCCGATCGCCGATGAGTACGCAACCGGCGATCTGAAGGATATCTATCAGCAGATTCTTGGTATGGCTAAGTGACAGCACCGGAATAGTAATATAACCGGTTTTGTTCGGACGGTGCTTGGTTCCTTCCGCAAGGGGAGCGGAAGCAGAGGGGGATGTGCTCCGGCTTGCAAAGAGCCGGAGCCTTTTTTCCGAAGTGCCTGGTGCCGTAGAACCCTTGGAATAATACGCAGGAGGCGCATTCATGCCTGAATTTGTCAAAAAAATGAAAAAACTGGAGCCAATGTATAATTTTGTGTACAAGCTCTTCCTGGTAATCTGTAAGCTGCTGCTGATCGCGGATATCTGCATCACCGGATATATCGTGCTTGCCCGGTACTGCCCGTTCGTGCCGGCGCCGAACTGGGGTGAGGAGATCATCCTTTCTCTTATGGCCTACATGGCGGTGCTCTCCGCCGCGCTGGCGATCCGCCGCAACGCGCACATCCGCATGACGGCCTTCGACCGCAAGCTCGGACGCAAAGTGGTGAATGTGCTGGATCTTGTGGCGGATATCGCCGTCATGATCCTGGCACTTGTCATGCTGATCGTCGGACTGCAGTATTCGATCCAGGTCGGCGCAAAAGGAACATACATCTCCATGACCTGGCTCTCGAAGTTCTGGATGTATTTCCCGGTTCCGCTTGCCGGCATTGCCATGATCTTCTTTGAACTGGAGCGGATCATGATCGATATCGAGCATTTCCTCGGCGTCTATGGTCAGATCGGAATTGACACAGAGGCGGAGGAGATGAAACGGGAAAAGAAGCGGCAGCAAAGGAGGCAAGATAATGGCGGCTAACAGCACAGCGATCGCGATCCTTCTGATCAGCTTTCTGGTCATGGTGTTCCTGCGCTTCCCGATCGCGTATTCCGTAGCAATTTCGTCCATCCTGTGCCTGGCGTATCAGGGCCTTCCGCTCTCGACACTGGTGCAGCAGATGGTTAAGGGAATCAGTTCTTTTTCCCTGATGGCGGTTCCGTTCTTCATCACTATGGGTGTTCTCATGGGCAGCGGCGGTATCTCGGAGAAGCTGCTGGATCTTGCGGATGCGTGCGTCGGATGGATGCGCGGCGGGCTTGCCATGGTGAACATTCTGGCTTCCTATTTCTTCGGAGGCATCTCCGGATCGGCATCGGCTGACACGGCGTCTCTCGGCTCTCTTGAGATTCCGATGATGGTCGACCGCGGGTACGACACCGACTTCTCGACGGCTGTCACGATCTCTTCGTCTGTCGAGGGTATGCTGGTTCCGCCGTCGCACAACATGGTCATCTACGCGACAACTGCCGGCGGTATCTCGGTCGGCTCGCTGTTCATTGCCGGATATCTTCCGGGCGCTGTTCTGGCCGGATCTCTGATGGTGATCTCTTACATCATCTCCAAGAAACGCAATTATCCGAAGGGCGATCCGTTCAGCATCAAGCGGCTCGGCAAGGATCTGGTGAAGTCCATCTGGGCTCTGTCTGCGCTGCTTATCGTCGTGATCGGTGTTGTGGCTGGTGTCTTCACCGCCACGGAGTCTGCAGCCATTGCGGTGTTCTATTCACTCATCATCTCCATCTACGTGTATAAGGGCGTTACCTGGAAGGGCGTGTGGAAGGTCCTGGACACCTGCATTGATACGCTTTCCATCGTGCTGATCCTGATTTCCACCTCCAGCGTGTTCGGTTACTGCCTGACGACGCTGCATGTTCCGGAGCTGGCGGCTAAAGCCATCACGGGCGTCTCCAGCAATCCGTATGTGATCGCTCTGCTCATCAACCTGATCCTTCTGGTGCTGGGCATGATCATGGATATGGCGCCGATCATCCTGATCTCCACGCCGATCCTGCTCCCGATCGCAACGAGCATCGGCATCGATCCGGTTCAGTATGGCATCATCCTGGTCCTCAACTGCGGCATCGGTCTTCTGACGCCGCCGGTAGGTTCGGTTCTCTTCATCGGATCGGCCATCGCGAAGGAGCCGATGGAGAAGGTTGTGAAGGCAATGCTTCCGTTCTATGTCTTCATGATTATCGCACTGCTTCTCATCACCTTCATCCCGGAGATCAGTCTCTGCCTGCCGTGGGCATTCGGCTACGGAAAGTAAATGCAAATATGCTGTATGCCGTGCAGTTTCACTTGCGGCTGACAGCTTAAATTCTGAGAAGTTTATCCCGCCATCTTTTGTCTGAGCAAAAGACGGCGGGATATTTTCGTCTGCAGATCCGTGTCCGGCAGAGGAGCGTCAGCCGCCGTGTCACGCTTCTTTTCCTCGCGGACAACCTGCGCTATAATAGATGAATCAGGACTGCGCCGCTGTTTTGCGGCTATCGTCTGACTCGTGACAGGGGGAGATATGGAGTATCACTTTATCTGGCGTAACACGCCGGGGGACTTTTTCCGGTTCCGGTTTTCGAATATGTATCATCACTGGACAGCCGTGGTCAATGTCGTGTTCACGGCTGCCTTTGCCGCGCTCATCTACGCGCGCTGGTCTGACACCAATGGACTCGGCCATGCTCTGATGCTCATCGGGCTTCTGATATTCCCGGTCTTTCAGCCGGTGGCCGTATATATTGCGTCCTGGCTGGAGGCGCGGAAGATTCCATATGATACGGAACTGACATTTTCCGGGAAGGGAATGGGGATTCAGGTCCGGGATCACCGCCAGTTCATCCGCTGGCAGGATTTCCACGGAGCAAGACTGCGCCGCGGATATCTGATGGTAATCCCGGACGGCAGCCACGCATATCTGCTTCCGGACAGGGTGCTTTCGGGCAGGAAGCAGGAGCTTTACGAGTATATTCACAAGAACGCCGGAAAGTGGGAAGGAGACGAACCGTGATTCGGTTATTGCCAGGCAGGAGGGCTGCAGCCGTGATAAGTGCGGCGGTTATTGCCGTGGCACTCATTTTCGCATCCTGCCGCTTCTGTCAGCCAGTGAGCGGAAAGGCGCCGGAACTCGTCCTGACGTACGCGGAGAATCAGCCGGAGGATTATCCGACTACGCAGGGAGCCAGATATTTCGCCAGACGGGTGGAAGAGGAGAGCGACGGCAGAATCCGCATTCAGATCTATACCGACGGTGCGATGGGAGATGAGGATTCGGTCGTGTCCCAGATCCGCTTCGGCGGTATTGACATGGCGCGGGTGTCGCTGGCGACCATAACCCGGTACAGTTCCATTGCAATGGTGCTCATGATGCCGTATCTGTTCCGGGATTCCCGGCATATGTGGGAGGTCCTGGACGGAGAGATTGGGGATGAGATCATGGATTCCTTCGACGGTTCCGGGCTGCAGGCACTCTCCTGGTACGATGCGGGGGTGCGCAGCTTCTATTCTTCCCGGGAGATACGCTCGCTGGACGACTTCTCCGGCAGGACAGTCCGTGTGCAGTATTCGGACGTCATGAAGGATATGGTCAGCGCGCTGGGCGCGACACCGGTTCCGATGAGCTACGGAAGTGTGTATGCAGCGCTGCAGCAGGGGACGGTGGATATTGCCGAGAACAACTGGTCGAGCTATGTCTCTATGAAGCACGACCAGGTGGCCCCGTATTTCCTGGAGGATGAGCACAACCGGATACCGGAGCTGCAGATCATCTCTCAGTCAACGATGAACCGGCTGTCTGCTGATGACCAGAAGCTTTTCAGCCGCTGTGCGAAGGAGTCCGCTGAATACGAGCGGCAGTTGTGGAGTGAGTGGGAGAAGAAATCCAGACAGGAGGCACTGGAGAACGGATGCCAGGTGATCGCGCTTACCGGTGAGCAGAAGGCGGAATTCCGCGAGGCCTGCCAGCCGCTCTACGACAAGTACTGCGCGAAATCGGAAGATCTCGTACAGAGAATTGAAGAGACGGGCGAGGCAGCGTGAAGGGCAGGCGAAGAGAAGGTGTAAATCCGTCAGAATCGGCAGGAAACCCCGGGGAGCAAAGAACTTCCCGGGGCTTTTAAAGACTGTACAAATACACCATCACCGGCATCGTGAGAACGTAGAGGATCGTCGTGAGGGCATTGATGGCACCGGCATACGCGGGCTCCTCGTCGTAGAGCTGAGCAAGCTGGCAGACGGTGGAGGCGGACGGCGTGATGACGGCAAAGAGGCTGATGAGAAGAATTGTGCTTCCGTCCGGGACCAGCCCGGCAAGCCCGGAGTACTTCAGGAACAGCAGTATGACACCGGGGATGACAATCATCTTGAGCAGGCAGATGAGATAGATGCGCCGGTTCCCGAACACCTTGCGCCAGGAGGCGCCGCCGAGGATCATGCCGATCATGATCATGCTGAGCGGTCCGATGGTCGATGAAAGACTGTCGAGGACATCGGTCACGGCGCCCGGGAGCCGTATCTTCAGGAAGAAGATAAGGATGCCGGCCGCGACGGAAAGCATATTGACGTTGGTCAGAATCTTTCTGACGGAGAATTTCGTGTGCCCGCTGATGAGAGAGATTCCGTGCGTCCAGATGAAGAGATTCTGTACGGTGAGGAAGGCGCTGGCGTAGATCACCCACTCTTTCCCGAGAACGGATGTGACAAGCGGTATGATGAGGTTGCCGGCGTTGGAGTAGATCAGCGAGGCTTTTTCGATCCGGTCCAGTGAAAAGATCTTTCCCAGAAGTGCGATCAGGGCAAAGAGGAGAACGTGGATCAGAAGTGCGGCAAGAAGTGCCAGAAGGAAGCCGTCACGGATCTCGTCGGTGTAGGGTATCTGGAAGGCCTCGAGGATGACGCAGGGAAGGATGAGGTAGATGCAGATGACGGAGAGCCCTTTTGCTGCCCCCGCGTCGCAGAGACGGGTGCGGACGAGCAGTGTGCCCAGCATCATCATGAAGAAAAGTTCAGCCAGCTGTCTGGCCAGGGTGACGGCAATCATGGGGTTGTTTTTTTGTTTCCTTTCCGGCCGTGTAAGGTACGGGCCTCCGGGACGTATTATAAGCGCGGCGGGACGCAGAGAACAATAGTGATATGATATCGGCGGGAAGGGCCGGCGGACAGGCGGCTCACAGACGCATCAGGATTGTTTATGGCAGAAGTTTATTATACATCGGGGGAATTTGCCGGGAAGGCGCACGTGACACTTCGCACGCTCCGGTATTATGACAAGGTGAATCTGCTGCGCCCGTCGGCAAGAACGGCGTCCGGCGCCAGGCTTTATACGGACGGGGATCTGGTCAGACTGCAGCAGATCCTGCTTTTCAAGTATTTCGGGTTTTCTCTTGCGGAGATCCGGGAGCTTTCTCTTGCGGCGGCGGATGATTCCGTGCTGCTGCAGTCCATGCGGATTCAGCAGAAGCTTCTGACAGAGCGCGCGGAGGAGATCCGGGAGATGCAGGCGGCAATGGATGAGACAATCCGGATGATGGAAGAGGGCAGGCAGATCGAGTGGAGCGGTATGCTGGATCTCATCCACCTCACCTCGATGGAGGAGTCGCTGAAGGCGCAGTACGTGAACACGAGCAACATCGCGGCGAGGATCCGGCTGCACCGGGGATATTCTGTCAACCGCGAAGGCTGGTTCCCGTGGGTCTTCCGCCAGTGCGGCCTGACAGGCGGCATGCGCGTGCTGGAGGTGGGGTGCGGAAACGGCGCGCTCTGGACGGAGAATGCCGGCCGGATCCCGGAAGGTGTGCGCGTTGAGCTGACCGACAAGTCCGAGGGCATGGTCCGGGCTGTGCAGAGAGAACTCGGGAGTGATCCGCGCTTTTCGTTTCGCGTCTCTGACGTGCAGGACATCCCGGAGGAGGCCGGAAGCTTTGATCTTGTGATAGCCGATCATGTGCTCTTCTACTGCGATGATGTGCCGCGTGCCCTGAGGGAAATCGCCCGCGTGCTCGCCCCGGGCGGACGGGTCGTTGCCGCCACATACGGCAAGTCGCACATGCGCGAAGTGACCGGACTGGTGCAGGAATTTGACCCTGCGATCGTCCTGTCAGCCGACCATCTGTATGAAAAGTTCGGACTGGATAACGGCGCCGGCCTGATGGCGAACTGTTTCAAGGACGTCACCTGCCGGCGGTACGAGGACGCGATTGAGATCTCGGAGGCGGAGCCGCTCATTGCGTATATTCTGTCCTGCCACGGCAATCAGAACCGGCTGCTGCTGGACCGGTACCGGGAGTTCCGGGAGTTCGTCATGGGGAAAGTGAAAGGCGGATTCCACATCACCAAGGACGCCGGGGTGTTTATCGGAAAAAAGTGACCGGACGACCCGGCTTTGCTGCAGCGGACAGCTGCAGGCTGAGCGTGAAAAAAGGCTGCTGCACTTTCCTGCGGAAAAAAACGGGAAGTGCAGCAGCCACGAAAATGGCAAAGTGTTGACGTATCCTGCCTGAACTTTATGCGCCCAGGCCGTCCAGCGCACACTGGACATAGAGAGCGACACCGGTCTCCAGCGCGTTCTCATCAAACAGAACTTTCGGTGTATGATGCGAATATACGTTCCCGTCCTTGTCCGGCAGTTCTGCTCCCAGCGTGAAGAAGCAGGTCTTGACGTACGGGGTGTAGTACGCGAAATCCTCGCCGCCCATCGTCGGAACAGCCTTTTCCACATGGCCCGGCGCTACTTTTTCTGCGGCTGCCCGGCCGATCACGTAGGCGTCATGATCGTTGATGTTGACTTCTGCGACCTCGTGGATCTCGACATCGGCCTTGCAGCGGTACGCCTGCGCCACGCTTCCGGCGATTCGGTTTAAAGTTGCTTCCAGAGTTTTGTTGATTTCGCGTGAGAAGGTGCGGATGGTACCCTCCATGCGGTATTCTCCGGGAATGATGTTAAAGCGGCCGGGACACTGGATATCGCCGACGGTCACGACCATGGGCGCGAACGGATCGTATTCGCGGGCTACCATGTCCTGCAGTGCCATGACGACGGCAGAGCCGGCGACGGCGGCATCAATGCCGTGCACAGGGTCGGCGCCGTGCGCCTGGTGACCGGTGACTTTGATCTTGAACCAGAAGGCGGAGGCGTGCATGGCGCCGTCGATGGTTGCGATCTGACCGCTCTTGAGAGCAGAAGAGATGTGGGTCCCGAACATGTAGTCGACCCCTTCCAGTACACCCTGCTTTATCATCGCCCGGGCACCTTCCCCGGTCTCCTCTGCAGGCTGGAAGATGAACTTTACCGTGCCCGCGAAGGAATCTTTAATCTCATTGATGCACTTCACCGCTCCCATGAGCATGGCGTTGTGCGTATCGTGGCCGCAGGCGTGCATACAGCCGGCATTCTCGCTGGAGAATGGCAGACCCGTATCCTCCTGGATCGGCAGGGCATCGATGTCGCCGCGCAGAAGGACGGTCTTCCCGGCCCCTTTGCCGCCTTTGATCTCAGCCAGAACGCCGGTCGGCTCCATGCGCTTGTAGGAAACTCCCATTTTGTCGAGCTCTTCGCAGATCCGGTCCGTCGTCTTGAATTCCTTCATGGAAAGTTCCGGGTGCTGGTGCACTGCGCGGCGGTACTGGATCACATAATCTTTAACAGAGCGAGCTAGTTCATTTGCATTGGTCATAGAATTCCTCCATTATACAGACTGTGTTAAGGACACACAGAAAAACACAGTAAAATCAAGGGTTTGACAGCAACAGATCTTCAGCAAAACAACTGAATAATCCAAAAAGATGAGTACAGCCAAAAAAATGGCTGTGCTTTTCTTTTTCACAGGCCACAGATGAAAGAACCGTCTGTGGCTTTTTTCGTGCCAGAAAGGAAGTGAGAACATCCATGAAATAACCCTGGGAAGCCTCTTTGACGGGATCGGCGTCTTTCCACTCGCCGCCCTCCGTTCCGCGATTTGGCCGGTCTGGGCCAGTGAGATCGAGAAAGCGCCGGTCTCCATCACAAGGCTGCACTTCCCGGACATGAAACAACTGGGAGACATTACGAAACTCCATGGAGGAGCGATCCCGCCCGTCCATGTAATCACGTTCGGCTAGCCCTGCCAGAACCTTTCCGCGATCGGAAACCGGGAGGGGCTTGCCGGCAGTAAATCCGGGCTGTTCTATCAGGCAGTCCGCATCATTAAGGAAATGAGGTACGCAACCGATGGCTTATATCCAGTTATCACTGTTTGGGAAAACGTGTCAGGAGCGTTTTCTTCAAATGACCGGATGGATTTTAGAGCCGTGCTGGAATCGCTCGCAGGTTCCCCGGTTCCAATGCCTCCTTCCGGGCAGTGGGCAAACGCCGGAATGGTGCGAGGGCATAAAGCTCTCCTCGGATGGCGCCTCATGGACGCCAGATATTGGGGAAGCCCCGCACTCGTACAGAGAAGAAGACGCATCTTCCTCGTGGCAGATTTTGGAGGAGAACGTGTCGGAGAAATACTCTTTAAGCCCCGCCGGATGCTCAAAGCTCCTGCGCCTTGCGGCAAAAGCAGGGACGCGCCCGCCAAAGGAGATCGAGTTTCTCCTATTGAAACAGGGAGGGAGATACCCATTGTCCATCCGTTCCGGGAACGGCGGCTCCGGGGTGCGGCAAAGGATCAGAACCCGGAAGCCTTCCGCTCCGCCTTCGGACGGCCAGATGACCCTTTTCCCACTCTGCTCGCCAAAACCGCAGACCTGTTCTCAGTCTGGTTTCCCGGAAAAGAAACAGAGGGCCGCATCCGCCGCCTTACGCCATTAGAGTGCGAACGGCTCATGGGGCTCCCGGAGGGCTGGACAAAGTATGGGGCAGATGGGGAACAGATCAGCGATTACGCCCGCTATCACGCGCTCGGAAACGCGATCGCCCTGCCCTGCGCGGACTACATCATGACGGGAATCCGGGAAGTTCTGGAAGAAACGAGGTGAAAAAATATGAGGAAAAGCAGAGTCCGTCTGCCGACCGGCAGCGGAACCATCAGTAACAGATACACCTTTTTCATCAGCAAGCAAGAAAAGAAAGGATGAGTGAATTTATGGAATTAAAGTATGTGATCCCCGACATGGAAAAGACCTTCGGGACCCTGGTATTCGCCGGGGAGGACAAGGTGGAACAAAGGCGGG
>OCTW011263315.1_pt1 | contig 11911 bp, 11 predicted proteins | sample 1539671 | NCBI WGS metagenome assembly OCTW01 (sample SAMN02144230, study PRJEB22623) | gut metagenome | biome: sheep rumen | host: Ovis aries | place: New Zealand | reverse complement strand
AATAATTCATCTTTTATAACTAGATGCATTAATTCCGTTCTAAGCCAAAAATATGTCAATTGGGAATTAATAATTGTTGACGATGGTTCTACTGACGACACTAAGAGTATTTGCAATTCTTTTTCAGAAAAATATCAAAAAATTAAGTATTTTTATAAAGCTAATGAAGGTCCATCAATCGCAAGAAATTATGGCCTCTGCCGTTCTAAAGGTGAATATATACTATTTCTGGATGGCGATGACGAATTGACAAATGATTGCCTTGAGGTTTTAGCTGAAGAGATATCAATGACTTCCCCAGAGTGTATAATTTTTAAATTAATGGAAATAAGAGAAAACAATAAAACCGTTCTTTGGCCCGAAAAAAATAAAAAACGCGAGACCATTGAAGGTTCTCTAAATATTATTAACTATTGTTTTTTTAACAATGTCTATTTGAGTGTCTGTGAGAAGTGTTTCAGTAGAAATATTTTACAAAATATATTTGCTGATATAGACGATTCATTGAAAAGATATAAAACCAATGAAGATTTTTTACATTCCTATTTAGCTCTCCAAAAATGCAAAACTCTCTCAATTATTCCAGATGTATTATATTTGTACTACAAAACTAACCCAAACAGCACAACTAATAAACCAACAACAGAAAACGACGCAAGAGGAAAATGGGAAATTAATCAATATGTTTATGATGATGCTTGGGCAAAGTATAAATTGTCTTTTGATAATACTGTATCAAGCAATTATTTATGCACCAGATTAATTGAATATATTCTCGAATATATAATTCCTCATGGAAAAAGAAAGACGGAATTACTTATTTCGTTAAGAATGTCTGATATTGTTATTCGACTTATCGACTCTAAGCCAGTTGCTTATGGAATTGGCTTAATGATTTATTCTTTGTTTGTTCGAAAACATTTTTCGACATTAATTTTAGTTGGAAAAATTAGAAATTTTCTAAGGCATTAATGCATTTTGCAAATGGCAGCGTCGAACAACCGCCTCGGCGGAGTCCAGCGGTCGCAAGGCATTAATAGCGGTCGCTCCAACCGGTAGGCGCAGCGGCCTTTTTGGCCGCCACCTTTTTGCCGAAAAAGGTGGCAAACGCCCAATCTGCGCAACCTCCTTATAATCTTCTTGGCCGCCTTTATCGGCGACCAGAGCAATAAAAGGAGGGTTTTTAAGCACGCTCGACTGCAGAATGATCCTCAAAATGAGGCAGGTTCCGGGCTTCTCCGGCGCCGTCGACCTGCTTTCCTCCCTTTCCTTCGTCAAATCCGGGCAGAACGTCCTCATCGTCGGCGCGTCCGGAACGGGGAAGACGTACCTCGCTAAATCGCTGGCGATACACGCCTGCCGCAGCTTCCGCGGCCAATACTGGCATTCGTCTCAGCTGATCGACGGTCTCGTCGACCTGAAGAAGACGAACTTCCGAAATACGCCAGGAGAATGAAGGCGCCGTGGAAGCTCGATCTCCTCGTGCTCGGCGATTTCCTTTTCTCGCCTACCGGCGGCGATGCGGGGAACGCGGTTGCGTTCGCGCTCCTGGATGGCGGGTTTGAGCCGAGGAAATCGACGATAATCCGCTCCCAGAGGGATCCCAAGGGATGGGCGGAGATGCTCTGCGGCGACAAAATGACGTGCGATGGGATGGTCAAAAGGGAATTGAAAGACTATATTTTCGGGCGGTCAAAAAAGGCTAGCCGAGTAGGCCGACCACCATTGACGCCAGCGGCCGCTGAGGCGTTAACAGCGGCCGCTGGTCACCGCAAATCGCAGTAAATCGAAAAATAGGTTTTGATTTTCCTTGAATGATTCTCTTAGAGGCTGAAAAATGAAAGGTGGAACGTGCTGTCATTATGATTTCTGTAATTATACCTGTATATAACGTCGAAAGTTATCTGACTAAATGTCTTGAAAGTATTGTTAATCAGTCTAGCTTTTTCGATTATGAAGTTTTGCTTATAGACGATGGGTCAAGTGACGGAAGTGGGTCGATCTGCGATACGTTTTGCAAGAACAATCCCGAGAAAATTAGGGTTTTTCATAAAACAAATGGTGGTCTTTCTGACGCTCGTAATTTCGGATTACAACGATGCAGAGGCGACTTTGTCTGTTTTATTGATTCGGACGATTTTGTTAGTTCAGATTTTCTTCTAAACCTTAGTGTTGCACAAAGCGAAACAGGCGCTGATATTGTTGTTGGTTTTGCGTATGATGTCGATTCGCGGTCCAGGATTATAAAAGAACCCAATTTACCCTCTGAAGTTTTTTTATGCAGCGGAATCGAAGCGTCTCGTTTATTAAATAAAGGGGCTTATTCGTATTTAATGACAGCGTGGGGGAAGCTTTTTAAAGCAAATTTGTTTGTCAATAAGAAGTTTCCTTTTGGCTTGTATCATGAAGATGAAGCGGTTGCTCAAACGATTTACTTAAAAGCTGATAAAGTCTTTTTTTCAACGAACGTGAATTATTATTATATGCAAAGAGCCGGTTCTATTACTGGTTTAAAGTGCAATAAACGGGACCTTGACTATTTGGAAACTATTTTGATACGGGGCAACGATGCATGCGACATGGAATTCTTTGAGTTTGTTGATATCAACATGGATCAGTTCCTTTCTAATTTTTTGAGAATTAAGAACAAAGAATTAAATCTTTCTGAGCGAAAGAGAATGAATGATTTATATTTAGATTTTAGATCTTTGTATAAACGTAGAAAAAAATACGGAAAATTATCCGGGAGCCTTAAACAAATAATAGCCTTATTAATTTTCAATAAGTCGGTTAATATTTGTTCTTTACTAGTTAAGAGGTGAAATTTCAAAATTGCTATGACAAATTCCAACATAGAAAAATCGTTAAAAAACAAGATTACAACTGGTGTTTTTTGGATGCTGGGCGAAAAATTCCTAGGAACATTAGTCTCCTTCCTTGTTTCTATTGTATTGGCGAGGCTTCTTTCACCATCTCAATATGGTGAGGTTGCCATCGCCACTCTTTTTTTAAACCTTATTGCATCTATTTTTTCATCGAGTTTGACAAGTGCTTTGGTCCAAAAGAAAGATGCCGACCATTTGGATTTTAATACAATTTTTTGGTTCAGCTTATTACTAAATGGTTTAGCTTACTTGATTTTATACTTCTCTGCTCCTTTTATAGCTGGGCTATTTAATTCGGTTGGGTCCGTTTCTGTTATTCGAGTAATGTCGTTGAGCTTGTTTATATTAGCTTGGAACGACTGCCAGCACGCCTACGTTTCAAGAAACTTGATTTTTAAAAAGTTTTTCTTTTCTTCTCTTTTTGGAACTATATTTTCTGGTGTTGTCGGTGTTGCCTTGGCCTATTTTGGGTTTGGCGTATGGGCGCTTGTTATTCAAAGGTTTTGCGATTTGATCATTGATGCTGTTGTATTAGCTTTTATGATAAAATGGCATCCTAAACCCGAGTTTTCTGCGACTCGTTTTAAACCGTTGTTTCGCTATGGGTGGAAGATTTCGCTCGCGAATTTTTCTGGTACATTATTTGATGAATTAAAAAGCTTTGTTATCGGCATTAGGTACTCCGCGGAAGATTTAGCGTACTATAACAAGGGGCAAAGTCTTCCCAATTTATTCAAAACAAATATTCAGGGGACTTTGTCGTCTGTTCTTTTTCCATCGTATTCCAAATTGCAAGACGACGCGAATGCAATGAAATCAATAATGAAGCAGACGATCAGGCTTTCTGCCTTTTTCCTGTCTCCAGTTTTTTTTGGCTTGGCCGCAGTTGCGCCTTCATTAATAATCGTTTTATATTCAAGTACTTGGGAAGCCGCAATACCTTTTATGCAGGTTTCGTGTGCCATCGGATTAGTTGGAATTGTTGGACAAATTGATATCCAGTGTTTCAAGGCGTTAGGGGAAACTCAACTTATTTTGCGCCTCGAATTTGTAAAAAAACCCATTTTAGTGGTGATTGTTTTCGTCACAATGTTTATTAGTCCTCTTGCCATTATTGTTGGAATGTTTGTTTATAACATAATTGCGACTTTCATTAATTCTGTTTTCACCAAAAAATTAGTTGGTTATGGGTTTTTTGAAAGGATTAAAGACATTCTGCCTGTTGTATTGCTTTCGCTGGTAATGTTTCTTTGTGTTGCTGCTATTGGGTCGTTTATCGACTTAAATGTTTTTTTGACTTTGTTAATACAAATTGCGGTCGGCGTAACTCTTTACTTGACTGGCGTGGTTATATTTTTTAAAGACGAGACTAAAATAATTGCGAACATTTTTAATAAGACTCTGAAAAGGAAAAAAACTTACCAGCTATGAAAGTGATGAAAAAAATTGCAAGAATCTTCAATCTGAAGCGTTTTTTAAAGGCGATCATAAAGTTATTTCCAAAGAGAATTTGTAATAAGAATATTGCTTTTCAAAACGATGAATGGAATTGTTACAGAAGGTATAAAAAGAAATATCTATACCTTTTAAATGAAATTGATACGTCTAATATTCAAAAAAATAAACCTAATATAATTTGGGTTCTTTGGCTTCAAGGAAAGAATTCGATGCCTTCTTTGGTTAAAAGCTGTATTTGCTCGATTAAAAACAATAACCCTGATCTAGAAATAGTTATTTTAGATTCATGCAATCTCTATCAATACGTTAATCTTCCCGAGTATATTATAGAAAAGTATAAATTAGGAATTATACCGATGGCTCAATTTTCTGATTTAGTACGTATTAATCTTTTAACGCACCATGGGGGTTATTGGTGCGATGCAACATTGTTTTGCACAGATAAATTCCCCGCTTATGTTAAAAAAACAGATTTATTTGTTTTTAAAAACGTGGATTTAAATAGAAGAGATTTAACACCGACGGTATGTTCGAATTGGTTTATATCTTCTTGCCCTGAACATCCAATTTTAGTGGGTACAGAAAAAATGCTGTTTAAATACTGGGAAAAATCAAAGACATTAGACAACTATTTTATTTTCCACATTTTCTTTGCTATTTCTGCTAGATTTTTTGAGAAGGAGTGGGAAAGTGTTCCAACTTGGAGCAACCATCCTCCACATGTTCTTCAATTCGAATTATCTCGTCCGTTTTGCAAAGATAGATTTGAAGAAATATGCGGGATGTCGTTCATACACAAACTTAATCATCATAAGAATTTTTCCGTTAGTGGAATATATACTTTTTATGATTTTATTCTGGATTATGAAGCCAAAGCCTGATGGAGGTTATTTTGAAATGTATTTAGTCTTGTATAATTTTTGGCTTTGTTTACATGTCTACTGATAATTGGCAGCGCTCTGGGGAAAAATATCCCTGCTAAACCAAGATTCGCCAAGCAGACTCCGGCCGAACGGAGGGTGCTTTGTTCGGTCAGTCATGGGCTTAGTTTGGCGATTGAGCCTGCAAGGGTTGGCTAACCGAAGGCCTTCTTTCCGTGGAGTTAACGATATCTTCGAAGCCATAGACTCGATGTTCGAGGACGAGCTCGACATCCTTTGCAGGGAAATACTTTCGAAGGCGATGCCGATAAGCCTGCATGAGGCCTATGGAAAATGGCATTACGGCATCTTTGCCTAGGACCGTTATCAGTAGACATGTAAAACAGAGCCCACTTTTTTCAAAAAAAGTTTCTTTCATTTTTTGGTTTTACAAAACCGTATTATTTGACTATTTGTTTTTGAGACCACAGGTTTTTTGCTGGCAAACTCGCGTGAATTTTTATATTATGGCAATCAACAGCGTGATAATTCGGATAGATGGTTGTGCTTGTGTTGGGCTTATCATTATTTGCCTGGGCATAAACAATTGGTAAAAGCAAATGAAAATATTCAGAAAAATAGTACATTTCCCGATTAACGTTTTACGACGTATTTATATATTTTTTTTAGTTCGCTTTTTTTATTTCCTAAGAATAAATAATACCCGCATTTCTTTTATTAATTTTAATGGTCGCGGTTTTGGAGAAAACCCAAAATATATTGCAAACGAAATGATTCGCCAGCATCTTGAGTGCGATTTTTTTTGGCATGTTTTAAGGGCGGATCCCGCAATGCCGAAAGAAATAAAAATGGTCACATGGGGAAGCGTTGAAAGTATGAAAGTATTTGCTACATCGAAAGTAATTATTACCAATGTGAAAAACCGCATCCCTTTTATAAAGAAAAATAAACAAATTCTCATTCAACTTTGGCATGGGTGCATTCCTATGAAGAAGGTTGAAAAGGAAGCTAAAGATGTATTATCCCTTTCTTATATTAAACAAAGCGTTCACAATTCAAAAATTTCAGATTTGTTTGTATCGAGCGGAAAATTACAAACTGAACGTTTTCGAAATAATTTTTGGTATGACGGTGAAATTTTGGAGGCTGGATGCCCAAAGTTTGACGGTTTATTTAACAGCGATGAGGAGTCAATAAAAAATATTAAAAATAGGATTGGGGCAAATAATCAGAAAATAGCAATATATGCTCCTACTTTTCGCGATGATTATTCTTCATATAAAAGACCGGATTTTAATAGAGTAATTAATGCATTAGAAAAGAGATTTGGTGGGAAGTGGCTTTTTTTAATTAGGTTGCACCCAAACGAAAAAAAAGACGAGACAATTGTTTTTAACAACCGCGTTATCGATGCATCAAATTATCCTGATATCGAAGAAATATTGTGCGTCTGCGACTTCATGATTAGCGATTTTTCTTCTGCGTGTTTAGAATTTGCACTCCTCAAAAAGCCGGTTTGCCTTTTTGTCCCTGATTACGAAAGCTATCTTAAAAAAAGAGGCATGAATCAATTGTTTTTCGATTTGACGTTTCCAATTTGTAGGAATCAGCAGGAATTAGAGCGAAGCATTTTTGCTGTAAATTTTGAAACGACCGCCCAAAGTTCGTTTGACCGAATTTCAAAATTCGTTGATACAAAGGCGGACGGAAAAGCATCTTTTAGAGTTGTTGAATGGATCAAAAATAAAATATCGATTTAGTATTTGCCAAAAGATTGGGACGGCGATTATTCTAAGCCGTCAGAAATATATTGAACAATTTTCAAATTATTATGGAAGTGTTAGTGATGAAAAAAATATTTTACAGATTAATTAAGCGTTCTCGTGTAGATTTTGACACAAAATATAGTAAAAAAGTTTTTGATTATCTGAACTTGTATAAAAACGGCAAGGAGAAACTTGCTATAAAAAAATATAATATTGTTAGAAGGAATACTTCTTGTGACATTAGTTATAAAGCCTTTATTCAGGATGGCTTTTATATCGCTCACATGGATGGAATATTAATTGGCGAAACCTCCGTTATCGAAAAGGGGGTTGTATGTTTTCCAAATGTTCACATTATTTCAAACGTGCTTCATAATTTAGATGATAATAATGTATTACTATCTAAACGACATGCGGTCATCGGAGAGTATACCATGCTTTGCGATGGTTGTATTATCATTGGACCAATAACAATAGGGAAAAATTGTATAATTGCCGCAGGCGCAATTGTAACAAAAGATATTCCTGATAATTCTGTCGTTAAAGGTGTAAACGATGTATCGGTTAACGGTCTTAACAATAAAGTTTTTTATAAAAACTATCGCTTTGGAGAAGGAAAAATATTTAATAGAATAGTTTGGAATGAGGAGTGATTATGGATGAAGAAATAATTGAATTTTGTCGCAATAAGACTTTTTTAATAACCGGAGCGTCTGGATTAATAGGGACGAATTTCATTAATCTGTTGCTATGCTTTAACAAAACTTTTAACTGCAATACAAACATAGTGGCACATGTTTTGAACGAAACAGAAATTAGCAATAATATAGTGTTAAGAACTAATAAGTCATCATTGTCTTTTGTGATATGCGATATTAGAGATTTTGAATTTAATGGGAAAATTGATTATGTGATTCACACCGTTGGTGTAACAGGCGGAAGCAAGCAGCACATTGACAATCCTCTCAAAACGATTTACGTTTCGCTAGATGGAACGCGGAAAATGTTAGATTTTTGTGTTGCAAAAAAATGTTCCGGTTTTTTGTTCTTATCATCCTTAGAAATATACGGAAATACTGGTTTTTCATCTACCGATTTATGCGAAAACAACGGCGGTTTTCTTGACCCTTCTAATGTTAGAAGCAGCTATTCAGAAAGTAAAAGAATGTGCGAAACATTATGCTCATCCTATTATAAAGAGTTCGCTCTTCCCGCTTATGTTGCGCGGCTAACGGCTTCTTTTGGAAAATATGTTTCCAAAAAAGATAATAGAGTATTTGCACAGTTTGCCCGTGCGTTGTCAAGTAATTCAGATATCATTCTTAAATCGGACGGTTCAACTGTGAGAAACTATTGTGATGCTGAGGATGTTGCTAGGGCATTTTTATATATTCTTATGAATGGGACCGCTGGTTGCGCATATAATGTGGCCAATCCATATACTGAAATAAGCATAAGGGATCTAGCAACGAAGTTTATTTCACTTTACTCCACAATTGATTCGAGTAATAAAACTCGATTGGTTTTTGAAATAGAAGATACATCGAAATATGGATACAATGCTACGATGAGGATTGTTTTAAATGCAAATAGGCTGATAGGCTTGGGCTGGATTCCTAAGTATTCTTTAGATGAGACCATTCTTAGATTGCTTGGTAATTATATAGAGGAATAGGTATTATGGAAAAAAAATATAAGGTAGGTTACACTGTCGGCACATTTGACATGTTTCATATAGGCCATTTAAATTTGTTAAAAGAGGCAAAAAATCATTGCGATTATCTGATTGTTGGGGTGCATTCCGATGATTGGGTTTATTCTTGTAAAAGACGCAAAACCATTATTCCGTTCGACCAAAGGGCTGAAATTGTTTCGGCGATTAAATATGTGGATAAAGTGGTAAAAAATGAAACAAGAAATAAAATGGATGATTGGAATAAATTCCATTTTGATGTGGCGTTTATTGGGGATGATTGGCAGGGCACTTTGGTGTGGAATCAAATCGAAAGCGAATTAAAAACTGTAGGTTGTGATGTCATCTACATCAAATATACAAAGGGCATCTCAACTACTGAGTTAAGAGAAAAAATTATTTTAGAATCCAACGTTAAGACGGAGGATAAGTGAGAAAACGGTATGAACGATATTAATCTTTTGGATTGTACGCTCCGCGATGGTGGCTATGTAAATAATTGGAAATTCGGCGCACACAATATTGACAAAATAATAAACAAAGTTTCCGAATCAGGGATTGAAATAATTGAAGTCGGTTATTTGGTTAACCAATCGCAAGACGATATTGATGTGGCAAAGTTTACTTCATTAGATTCAATCTATGAAAGATTGCATCTTGGCCAACTCTGTTCACAAACGTTTGCCGCTATGATAAATTTTGGCGATTATCCCATCGAAAATATCGGTGAGTGCAAACACGATATCATCTTAAGGGTCGCTTTTCATAAAAAAGATATGATCGCCGCATTGGATTATATCTCAACACTTGTCAAACGCGGCTACAGGGTATTTGTGCAGCCGATGGGTGTGTTGGCTTACTCTGATAGCGAATTCATCGACCTGATTAATCGTGTAAATAAAATTGTTCCGTCTGCATTTTATATAGTTGATAGTTTCGGTGTCGTTGAATTATATGATTTCAATCGTCTTATTTACTTAGCCGATAATAATTTGGAACCCACTATTAGATTGGGGTATCATTCTCATAATAATTTGCAGCAAGCGTATTCCAATTCGAAATATTTGGTTGAGCAGCATCTTAAAAGAGATTTGATTGTTGATGCTTCGATATTTGGAATGGGAAGAGGGGCCGGCAACCTAAACGAAGAGTTATTCGAACGATTTTTAAATAAATATTATCTAAAACAGTATAGAATAGAACCATTACTCGAGGCGTTTGATGAATGTTTAAGACCTATTTTTCTTATTAACTTTTGGGGGTATTCTTTTCCTTTTTATTTATCCAGCATACATAATTGTCATCCAAATTATGCAAGTTTTTTCGTTGAAAAAAACACTTTGTCGGTAAAGTCATTGAATGAGGTTTTGAGTTCGATTTCTGATAGTGATAAGCTCTCTTTTTCTAAAGAAAAGGCAAACGTTTATTATGAAACGTATATGAAAAATCTAGTTAATGATAAAAATGCGATCATCGATTTGACAAACTTAATTAAAGATAAAAATATTCTTATCATTGCGCCTGGCTCATCTTTAAACTCTTTTGCCGGTGAAATAAATGCATTTATTGAAAAAAACAACCCTGTTACATTTGGCGTTAACAGCAAATCGAACATGTTCAAATACGACTTTTTGTTTGTTTCTAATGAAAAGAGGGCTGTTGGTCTTACTCTTTCGGAACAAACAAGAGTCATTAGAACATCTAATTTAACAAAATCGTTTAAAGCAGATGATATTGTTGTAAATTATTCCTCTTATTTATGCGACGATAAAACAATATTAGATAACTCGGGTCTAATGCTTATAAAACTATTAATTAAATGCGGTTGTAATAGGCTGTTCTTATGCGGCTTTGATGGATATTCTTTTGATTCCAATAGTATTTATTATGATTCTTCACTTATATTAGGGACTCACAATAGCTCTAAAATGGAAAAAAACGAATCGATAAAAAATCAATTTAAATTATTGAAAAAATCCATCGACATTCATTTTTTGACGAATAGTATTTACGACAATTAGTTTTTATTCATTTGTTTTTATTTAACAAAAGTTTTTCAATATTTTTATAACGCGCTCGTGGACCAATTTACGAAATTCCGTCAATGGTTTTTCAATAAATGCATCGATTTTATGGAACCAATAGTTTGGATGCACTGTTCCGTTTACTGGGGTTGCGACTTTTACTATGGCGAATGTTGTGAAACCCTCCTATATAAATGATGCAACTTAATTGTTGATATGAAAGGATTTGAATATGAAGGGAATAATACTTGCTGGAGGTAGTGGCACAAGACTCTATCCATTAACGATGGTAACTTCTAAACAATTGTTACCCATCTATGATAAACCCATGATTTACTATCCTCTTTCCACGCTCATGCTTGCCGAGATAAAGGATATTTTAATCATTTCTACTCCGGAAGATACTCCTAGATTCGAGTGCCTTTTAGGGGACGGCAGTAGATTTGGCATCAATCTTTCATATAAAGTTCAACCATCGCCGGATGGACTTGCGCAAGCGTTTTTAATTGGAGAAGAATTCATCGGCAATGATGAGTGCTGCATGGTTCTTGGCGATAACATTTTCTACGGAAACGGGCTTAAGCACGCCTTGGCGAATGCTGTTAAAAATGCAAGAAATGGCAGAGGCACTATTTTTGGTTATTATGTTACAGATCCTGAAAGGTTTGGCGTTGTCGAATTTGATGGAAAAGGTAAAGCCGTTTCAATTGTGGAAAAACCAAAAAAAGAAGAAGTGAAATCAAATTACGCTGTTGTTGGGCTATATTTTTATCCAAAAGGTGTTTCTCAAAAGGCTCATAAAATCAAACCATCTGATAGGGGTGAATTAGAAATAACAACCCTTAATCAAATGTATTTAGAAGAAGATAATCTTGATGTTATTACATTTGGGCGTGGTTTCACTTGGCTTGATACAGGCACTCATGAGTCAATGGCTGATGCGACTGCCTTTGTAAGAATGATAGAAGAGCATCAAGGATTGAAGGTGTCTTGCATCGAAGAGATTGCCTTCAATAATGGTTGGATAACAAAAGAACAGTTATTGGCTGCTGCTGAGCCGATGAAGAAAAACCAATATGGACAACACCTAATAAACGTTGCTAATGGAAGGGTTAGATATTAACAAATGAAAGTACTAGTCACAGGTGTTGCTGGCCAACTTGGCTACGATGTTATAAACGAATTGAATAAGCATGGTATTGAA
>OCTW011583906.1_pt1 | contig 11914 bp, 12 predicted proteins | sample 1539671 | NCBI WGS metagenome assembly OCTW01 (sample SAMN02144230, study PRJEB22623) | gut metagenome | biome: sheep rumen | host: Ovis aries | place: New Zealand | reverse complement strand
GAGTTGGCCTGTTTTGAAACGCCTCCGATAAGGCATCCCAGAATGACGGCAGCAGCGATAATCAGCAGTGAAAGCGGAAGGGGAGAGTCCTTGAGGAATGATTCGTTGAGCATTGTGTCAAGCTGGCACACGTGTACTCCGACTCCGGGGTAAACTTCCGAAATGGGGTTCGCGCATATATCGAAAAGGCCCGGTGCGTAGAGACCGAAGAAGATGTGCATGCCTTCAAACTGGGCAGGGTCAATCAAATCTCCGCTGAAGTCAGGGGTGGTTCCGTTTTTTTCCGCATTTCTTACTGCGTATTCGCTTTTGAGAATTGTGGATGCGCTGTACGGTGCGAATCTGGACAAATCCTTTTGGAATCTTACGTACATGCCTCCGTCTTTTGCCCTTGGTATTTCATCGATGTCAATGCCGTGGTCTCCGAAAGAAAGACTTGCTGTGGCGAGTCCGGGATAGGGCGGCGTGGTGTCTGAGTAAAATCCGCTGCGCCTTACGCTTCCGTCGCTGTCAGGGGTGCTGGTCACATTTCCGAGAACAGCCGCTCCGTCTGCAATGCTGTCCACCGGCTTCAGAGGATTTCCATTCGCTGTTGCAAGATAGACAGTCTGCACAACACGGCCGAATTCCCTGCTTGATTCTGCAAATGCCTCGTCATCTGCATTTCCGTAGAGAGAAGGCTCTGTATAAAGCATATCGAAGGCAACCGAGGCCGCATGTCCTCTGTTGAAGAATGACACCAAATCTCCGTAAGCGGATCTGGGCCACGGATACCCCCATCCGTTTTGGGCTCTTGCCCAGTCCAGACTTTCCTGATCCAAAAGAACCAGCGCAATCTCCTCGGAAGGTGCGAAGAAGTCTGCTGATGCCTTCATTCTTGCGTCGTAGGATTTCTGTTCTGCAAACGAAAACAGTCCTGTAATCTCCAGAAGAGTGCAGATTAGAAACACAATCAGCGCAGTTACGACCAGACGGATAAATTTTTTGTTTTTCATGCGGGCCTCGTTTTTCAACCTTCGAAAATATATTCAGGCAACCTCTAAAAACTATAATTTGAGGTTGCCCGAATGTCCTTTATTTTGTGGCGGTGTTGTAGCGTTTTATGCGGTAGGACTTCGTGTCGTCAACCAAAAGCATGGGGAGCGTTTTGTTGGCGTTCGTAATGCGCTTGTCGGGACTCGGGTGCGTCTTGAACAATCCTTTGCCTGTATTTGAAGAACTGCGGCTTTTCATGTTCTGCAGCATTCCGATAATTGCCTGGGGGTCGTATCCTGAATCCGCCATAAGCTGAATTGCGAATGAGTCCGCGTCGAATTCCTGCTGCTGCGAATAACCGTTGTTCACCATATCGGAAACGACTTCTCCGACTGCGTTGTCAAGATTTGTGGCAAGGGCGGCTCCCACTGTGTCCTTGATGGCCTGAGTGTAACGGCTTGTCTTTATGGACTTGAGGCTGTGCTTCAGCTGTATGTGTCCGATTTCGTGCGCAATTACAGCGGCCAGTTCGTCTTCGGAGCTTGTGCAGTCTATGAGTCCCCTCGTGATGAGTATGTGTCCGGCTGAAGTTGAAAATGCGTTCACTTCGCTGGAGTCGAGAATCTTCACGTGGTATCCGTTGTAGAGTTCGGGATCTTCCGAATTGACCACTAGGACCTGGCAGATTTTGTTCAGATACTGCTCAAGACGGTAGTTTTCATAAACCTTGTAATTCGTGAGGATGTTTGCAGTCACAGAGCGTCCGATGTAGTATTCGTTTTCAGGGCTGATTTCCTCGGCTGCCTTTGACATGCTGTTCAATGCTTTGGCGGCTGGTTCGTATCCTGCATCGGCGGCAACGGAGCCTGCAAGTGAAAGAAAATCCGATGTGGCGCAGGATGTGAAAGCGGTTCCCAATGCGAGTGCCGTAAATGCGGCTTTTACAAATGTGCTGATTTTCATTCTTCGCCTCCGGTCAGGTGTCCTTCCCTGATAAATGCCTGGACAGTCTCTTCGTCAATCCTGATTTTTTCAATTGCGTCCACTGCCTTGAAGTCAAGATTCGGAGATGAGGCTTTGTAGGCGTTTTCCGCTTCCTCTGTAAATCCCTTTCCTGCAAGGGCCAGTTCCTGAGAAGACACTGCGGATTTTGCGCCGGATGAAACAATCTTCCTTTTTGTGATGCTTCCTATTGGAATCCATCCCTTGAGCGATGAATTGCGCTGTGATTTCACTTCAACCTTTTTTTTGCTCACGCTGATTACGGTGAGTGCATCTCCGTAGTTCACGGTGCCTACGGTTTTTGACATAAAGCCTGTTCCTGATTTCAGACTTGTCGATTTGGCGGAAACATAAACCGTATCGCCGCTTTTGAAAGTTGTGGCTGCGAATGCCGTGAATCCCAGAAGGGCGCACAACAGCAGCATTATGCTTTTTTTCATGGACAACTCCTTTCTATAATAATATACAGTAATTATAACCCCTGAAAACCGTTTTTTCAATCCCTTTGTTTTGACTGAATTTTTTTGCTTAAATCTTTTCCGGCTTCAGGGCAGTATGTTTTCTTTACAGTGAGATAGTCGGGGTTTCAGCATCTATTGAACACCGTCATGCTGAACTCGATTCAGCATCCATTGAACACCGTCATGCTGAACTTGTTTCAGCATCTCTCGTACAGGGGAGATCCCGAATCAAGTTCGGGATGACGGTAGTGTCAGGCCCGGAATGACGGCGGCAGGTTCTGAATGACGGTAGCAGCAGGTTCTGAATGACACCGGGTGGCAAACTTGTCGGACATCCCCTTGATTTTTTGCTGACTCATTTTGGACTCTTTGCATTTTGTTTCATGCTGAAGCCCTGTTCTTTACAGTGAGATAGTGGACAGAAAAGTTTTTTTTTTGTATATTAGACAGAGTATCGGTAAAACGGGAATATTGTCTGCTTTTGCGGACTAACGGTACAGATTCTTTTGGGAGAAGAAATGGAAACTTTGATTAAAAACATCCGTTGTGAAGATGAGGATGACGACAAAAAGAAAAAGGACGAGGCTTCTGATCCTCTTGCTGAAAAATTTCTTAAAACACGTCAAATTCTTTTGAGTGGTGAGATAAACGAGGAAAATGCTGATAAAATAGTCAGACAGCTTTTGATTCTTGAGGCCGACAGCGATAAACCCATCTATATGTATATAGACAGCCCCGGTGGAGATGTTGATGCAGGATTCGCGATTTTTGACACAATCCGCTTTATAAACGCCCCTGTCTATACCGTGGGATGGGGACTCGTGGCTTCTGCCGCAGCGTTGATTCTGCTCGCCGCACCGAAGGAAAGACGCATAAGTCTTCCGCACAGTCATTACCTCATTCACCAGCCTTCAAGCGGAATGAAGGGTGTCGCCACAGACATTGAAATTCACGCTGCCGAAATCGAAAAGACAAAGGCAAAACTGAACGAGCTTATTTCAGCAGAAACGGGCACCAGTATAGAGAAGGTTTCAAAAGATACCGACCGCGACTACTGGCTCAATGCGGAAGAGGCCGTGTCTTACGGACTTGTGAGCCGTGTGATTACCAAGCGTTCCGAGCTTTAGTTGTACAGAGGCAGAGATGTCTTTTGAACTAACGGATTCAGTTGTCAGCGACATAATTTTCTCAATGGAAGATCAGGGAAGTTTCTGGTTTCTTGACGGTAGGGATTGTTCTGTCGTTTCCGAAGAAATGCTCCATGAAATCTGCAGGGAGGAACCGGAGACTGACGAGGAAAGTTTTTTTCCGCTTCCGGAGTGGACCAGTGACGACGGTTATGAGCTGATGGAGGAATTCACAAATAATTTGCATGCACCAGGGGCCCGTGCTGATTTGCACCGTGCTCTTACAGGTGGAAGGGGGGTATTCAGGAATTTTAAAAACGTGTTGAAATCATACCCGGAAGTTGAACGCAAATGGTATTCCTTTAAAGAGCAGAGGATGCGTGAGCGTGTTGTCTCGTGGTATAACGGTCTGCGCGAGTCTTGGGGGCTTGAGCATCTCGAGTCCTTGGAATCGGATGAGGTTCAGGATACGGATGAGCTTGTGCTCGATGACTTTCAGTTTAGCGATTATGATTTCAAGATGGATTCAAAAGATATTGAGCGTGGACTGGAAGGGGTGGAAGAGGAAATAGGACAGCTTTTTTCAAAACAGGATGACTTGGGACATGCAGTATCCTTTTTGCAAAGGCAGAGATCCCGTGTGTGGAAGCCCGAGGAAAAGTCAGGAATTGTCTGCAGAACATTATCCGGTGATTTTACCGGCTGTCTGTTGGTTTCGTATTGTCCTCCCGAAACAAAGAAAACTGCCGTTGTTACGGATTTCTTTGTGAATCAGAATTACCGTGGTCTGGGAATAGGAAAGGCGTTGCTTTCTAATTGTATGACCTTGTTGAAAAAGCACGGAATTCGATGGATTCTTATTTCAAGCGCATTTAACCCTGAGGTGCTGGAACCCTTGGTAGAACAATTCGGGTTTGAAAAGACCAGTGCGGGTTTTGTCGCTGATTTATTATTATTTTAAGGAGTTTTTGTATGGCTTATAATGATAATGCCGTGAATGAAGAGCAGATTGCATCTTTTTTGGCTGATGCAGTGAAAAGTGTTGAGGGTGCTTCTGTCGCCGATATTGATGCCCTGAACGAAATTAAAAAACTGTTCAAAAAGAACGTACCTTTTTCCAAAAGAAAATATGTGGCTGCTTGGCTTGTAAAGCAGGCCGGTGGACGCCGTTTTGGCCGTAGTGACCGCTCCGAAAGATTCAACCGCGACCGCAGTGAGCGCAGCGACCGCTCCGAAAGATTCAGCCGCGACCGCAATGACCGCACTTCACGCGCAGAGGCCCGTCCCGCACGGGATAATTCAACAGAGCGTGAAGAGCATCCCCATACTCCGCGCGTACAGATTGATCCTTCAAAGGCAACAACAATCTTCATCAGCATCGGACGCAACCGCCGTGTGTTCCCCAGAGATCTGCTTGGTCTCTTGAATTCTGTTGCAGGCATTGACCGCGATCGTGTCGGCGACATCAAAGTGCTCACACCTTATTCATTCGTGCAGCTTTACACAGAAGACTGCGAAAAGGTAATCAGCAAGTTGAACGGATACGACTACCGTGGAAGAACTCTTACCGTAAGCTACTCAAACAAGGGTAAGGACGGAGAGACGGCAGAGGTTCCGAGTTCATTCGCAGAAGAGAATCAGGCTTCCGCAGACAGCGGCTCCGAGGTTGGTTCAAGCGCAGTGTCTTCAGCTGTTGATTCTGTCGTCAACGAGGAAGCAATCCCCGCAAACGTCACAAACACCGCTCATGCCGACACTTCCGTAAACACCGAAGCGGAACGTCTTGCCGCAGAGCAGAGTGAATTCGCCGCCCGCCAGTCTTCAGTGTCTTCAGGAACCGCTAACGATGAAAACATCCAGCCGTTTTTTGAAACAGCAGACGACGGTCAGGTCAAATCACGCTTCGGAAACATCGACTAAGTGATAGACATAATTCGTTCGGGGCCGCTTTCAGTGAACACTCTTATTGTTCATTTGGACGGCTCCCGTGTTTTTTTGGTGGATCCGGCTTCATGTTCTTTTTCCGCCGATGAGGATTCCATAACAGGCTGTCTTGAGGAAAATCATCTGGAGCCGGTGGCTGTGGTTTTGACTCACGGCCATTTTGACCATGTGTCGGGTCTGCCGAAAATGCGCGCATCGTATCCTGAAATTCCCATTTTTATACACGAGGCGGACAAGGATTTCATAGGGCCTGATTCCTCGCATCTGCAGGGGAGAAGCCTTTGTCCGATGGGCTTTGATGAATTCCTTCCGTTTGTGAGCAATCTGCCTCCTGCGGACGACTATCTGATAGAAGGAAAATCGCTTGGTGAAATTCCCTTTGTGAGAAAACTGCTCGGTGAAAAGAAAATGGCTCCGTCAACCGTGGCGGCACTTAATCAATGGAAAGTGCTTTCCACACCCGGACATACTCCCGGAAGCGTCTGTCTTTACAATTCACGTGAAGGCACCTTGATAGCCGGTGATACTGTTTTTTATCATTCCTGGGGGCGCACCGATCTGCCTTTGGGGAATGAGGAAGAAATAATGAAAAGTCTTGAACATCTTTATTCAGCCCTTCCGCCCGACACAGTGGTTTACTCAGGCCATGAAACCTGCGGCTACACACTTGGCAAAAACGGCTGGTACCGGTAAACCCCGCCGGATTTTTCCGACAGGGCATTTTTGTGAAGATTCAGAACAAATCCGCGCCGGGCCTATTTGTTTTTATTGATTATTCTTGTCTCAGTCTTTCCGCTTGAAATCTCAATGAAGCGTGTGAAAAGTGAGACTTTGTTGTCTTCGTTCAGATTTTTCCACACCAGATTCGTGAAGTCGTCTATTGAAGAAAAAGACTCTTCCAATGCAACGGGAGTCGGCTCTCCTTCATAGCTGGGCAGAACATCTCCGTTGCCCATATATGTGTGGATGAAGCGTGCACTTCCCGGCTGGGGATTTTCGTAAGCGAATGTGAAACGGCTGCAGCTTTCGGGGTTCCCGTTGTCGCTCTTGAGAATGCTCATTGCAAAGTCGTATTTTCCGTTTTCAATATGCATCACCGCCGAGATTCTGGGAGTGAAGTTGGGTGCGTCCGGCTCGAATGTGCGGCTGCGGAGTGACTGTTCGAATGTGAGGCCTTTTTTCATTCCGTCGTAGACTGTGTCGGTCTGGTCTCCGTTTGTCAAAATCGTGTCGTTTCCGAGAACTCTAACCGGTGCATAGATTATGAGGCTCGGGTCTGTGAGTTTCGAGGGGTCGAATGCCTGTGTGCGGATTCCTTCTCCATCTTCCACGAAAACCCTGTTGCGGCTGTTCACGCTTCTTCCCATGATGAAGTAGGCGGACACTGCATATTTTCCGTCCGCTGATTTTCCTACAATGATTCCGCGTCCTGGGTATTCGTTTCCAGAAAGCTCCTGTGCAAGCGACTTCTTTTCCATTCTGTTCTCCTGGCGCCGTATATTTTTTTGCCTTTTTACGGCGTTTTCGTTATATTATCATAGAAGATTTTTTTTTTCTACTGGTGTTTTCCGGGAGGATTCCATGCATAATTTTTTTGATTATCTTTTCTGGCGCGGTGACATCTCGTTTGCATCGTCTCCTTTCAACGAAGTGGATTCCCTGCTTTTGTGTCTCATATCATATCTGGATTACAGCGGTATTGTTGATCCGGATTTTTCCACCGAAGGCACGCCTTTTTCCCTTGTTGCTCAGAAAATGCGGTCGCTTCCTGATTTCGAGGCAAGGCACGATCTGGGCAAGGTCATAAATGCAGCCACGATGGACGTGATGCTCAGGGCCGCCGAAACGGAACGATTCGGAAATCTCCGTCTGTCCGCCTATGTGAACATTCTAGACCCCGGGCGTGAGGAGCAGTTTTCCGCAGTGACATTCTCAAATCCCGGAGAGTGGTCCGCAGTGATTTACAGGGGAACCGACAGCACCGTTGTGGGATGGAAGGAAGACTTCAATCTTGGATGCATGGATACGGTTCCGGCTCAGAAGGATGCTCTTTCGTATCTCGAAAAGGCGGGCGAATCGCTCCCCGGAAAGCTGATTGTGAGTGGCCATTCGAAGGGTGGAAATCTTGCGCTTTATGCTTCCAGCCATTGTAAAAGCGGTTTCAAATCCCGCATAATCTCCGTGTACAATAATGACGGTCCCGGTTTCAAAAAAGAATTCTTTTCCTCTCAGGATTTTCTTTCTATAAAAGACAGAGTCCACACTTTTGTCCCCGAGCTTTCGATTGTGGGCATGCTTTTTTCCCATCCCGACGAATACCAGGTGGTAAAGAGCGATGAAAAGGGCGTGATGCAGCATGATCCGTTCAGCTGGCACGTCGGTCCCAGGCATTTTGAAGTGGTTCCGGAAACAAGCCACTCTTCCAAAGTGATAGGAGAGTCAATCAACACATGGATTCAGGATCTCAGTGCGGAACAGAGGGAACTTTTCATCGAGACGATTTTCGGTGTGCTGAAAGATGCCGACATCACAAAAAATTCCCAGCTGGCTTCAAATCCGCTTGAGACGATTCCCAGACTCATTTCTGCAACAAAAAAACTTGATCAGGCCACAAAAACCGCCGTTTTCAAGACGGTTCATCTTTTGGTGAAAACCACAGTGGAAACATTCTCCCGCAACAGTTAGGTTTTCGCCTGCGCCCCGCACTCTGTGGATTTTATCTTGACTATAAGACTGGTTTTTGATATTATGATGTGGCAAAAGACTTTGAACCGGGACTGATAGACCGGAAGTCTAAAATTTGAAAATCTGGGGTTCCAGAATCTGGAGTATTGAAATGAATATTATTAAAGGTATTCTGTTGGTTGTGTTCGTGATTGTATCTATCCTGCTTATCCTGCTTGTTCTTGTGCAGAATGATGAAGGAAACGGTATGGGAAGCGCTTTCGGCGGCGGTCAGTCTGCTGCTTTCGGATCCCATTCAGCGAGCGTGTTGACCAAGACTACCGGTGTGTTGGTTGCTTTGTTCTTTGTTACACTGTTTACTTATACATTCCTCAACCGCTCCGCAAAAGACGACGGTTCTGTCATGAGCGAGACTGCGGCAGAGGTTCAGGGTGCTGTAGAGGATGCAGCGGAAACAACCGAATCCTGGTTCGATAAATAAGTTTTCCTGCAGAGTTAATCATATAATAGAAAAGAAATGAGAGGTCATTATGATTCTTGAAAAGGTTTTCTCCCCGAAGACTGTGATTTTGGATTTGGAGAGTTCAGAAAAAGACGAACTTTTTGAGGAGATGGTGGAATCCATAGTGGCCGTGCAGCCTGGATTGAACCGCGAAAAGGCTCTTGCAGCTCTGCGTGAGCGTGAGTCCAAGATGAGTACAGGCATAATGCATGCAATCGCCGTGCCCCACGGAAACTGCGACAGTGTCACCGAGGCAGTGGGAGCCATAGGAATCAGCCGCAAGGGAGTTGAATACGACTCTCTCGACAGGGCTCCTGTGAACGTTGTGTTCCTGATTCTCTGCAATCCCGGCCAGCCTGAGGCTCATCTTTCTGTTCTAAAGGAACTGGCCACTGTGCTCCAGAATCCGAATTTCGTAAAAGAAGTCATGGGAAAGAGCACGCAGCAGGAAGTTTACGATTTAATCTGTTCATACAAAGAGTCAGCCCAGCTTTAATTCGAGTGCCTGCGGCCGGAGTGATGTTGTCGTGCATTAAAATAGTGGAGATATGAGCTATGAATGAAGAAATGGATGTCATCCAGCATCTTTTGGAAATAGAAAGGGAAGCATCACGCACATTGATTGATGCCCAGACCGAGGCTGACAGGAAAATTTCAGTCGCACGCGCCGAGGCAGACTCACAGTTCAAACAGAGATATGCGGAAATCACTAAGTCCCTTGAATCTGAAGCCGCTGCCGAAAAGCAGAGAATCACTGATCTCCATGAAACCGAGCTGAATACCTTCAAGGAAAATCTGAAGTCAACAGAGAAAAACAACGGTGCTTTCAACGCACTGCTTGAAAAGCTGCTTTTTGCCTCTCCGGTACAAGCGTAGGGGGCTTTGTTATGGGAATGGACAGGTCCGCTGCAGATTCATATGTTTACGCCAAGGCCAGCGGTATGTTGGCTCGTTCTTTTGTAGGCAAACGTGCAAGGGAACTGTTCAATACCCATTCCCTGCCTGATTTGTGGACTCTCGTTTTCAAGTCGGAGGTTCCCGCAATTCCAGAGGCTCTTTTGGCAAAGGAACTTGAAAAGACTGCCCAGGAACGTTTTCTTTCACAGTACACGAAACTCATTTCCTGCTACGAATCTCCGGCACCGGTTCTTCTGGCACTTCTTCACTCTTTTGATTACGAGAATCTGAAGCAGATTGGGGCGGCCCTTTGCTACGGTGAAAAAGAACTTCCTCCGATACTGGACATTGCTCCGTACAATCTCATAAATTATTCAAAGTGGCCCGACATAGCGGCTATGACCTCCGAGGGACCTCTCTCCTGGTACGACACTGTTCCCAAAATCCACGAGCAGCAGGCTGATGATTACCGTCTTGACTGCCAGTATGTGAATGAGCTTTTTTCAGCGGTCAGAAAAATCAACACGGCAGGCGAGAAAGCCATTCTTGATCTTTTTACAAGCCGTTTCCAGATGGAAAATATTCTCTGGTCCCTCCGTCTGCGTCTTTTTTACCGCATGGACACGGAAGAAGTGAAGGAGCATCTTGTTTATTCGGATTCATCCCGCAGTTCCGACATTCTTTCCGCAGACGCCATAAAAACTCTTGAGTGGGACACGGACAATTACGAGCAGTGGAAAAAATGGTCCCACGCAAATCTTCTGAATCCCCACGAGGAAGGCGGTATATGGAACGTTGACCCCAGGTGGATTTCCAACGCTTACAAAAAAGAATATGTGGAAAAAGCTTACAGGCTGTTCCATCAGTATCCGTTTACGGTTTGTCCGTTGGTATGCTGGTATATTATAAAACAACACGAGCTTGACAACATACGCACCGCATCAGAATGTCTCAGGCTTAATGCCTCTGTTGATGACGCGCTGCAGGTTGCAGGTGTTTCGGAGGTGAAGAATGGCTAAGACTACAACCATGCGCCTTGTGGAGTTGATGGTCTATAAGGAAGACGTGCACCAGGTTTTGAAATATCTTGGAAAAATGGGACAGTTCCAGTTCCAGCAGAATTTCGATGAATCTTCCTCAAGTGAAAAACTCAATCCCGATTTGGAGATTTTCACAAAACTCGAACAGACACGCGCATCTCTTTCCATTCCTGATTTGGACGATTACACCGAGGCCCTTGACATTCCGTCTCCAGGAGATGAGGATGAGGCCCTCAAGATAATTGCAGACGTGGAGGATTTGCACGACAGGGAAATGAAGGCTGCGGAGGAATTGAAAAAGGTTTCTTCTGCCGTGAACGAAGCCCTTGCTTTTTCAAATCTGAAAGTCTCTTATTCGGAACTTGAGTCGCTTTCCTTCCTTACAATGCGTATCGGAAAAATAGATCCCGGTTCCTTCGATATGCTCAAATCTGCAATCGGAAGCCGTGCCATTGTGGTGCAGCTTGGTGACGACAAGAGCCGCATTCTGGTGGCCTGTTCAAAAAAGGCGAGATTTGCCGTGGACACCGAGCTCAAAAATGCTGATTTCGTGGAAATCCAAGTGCCCAAGGATTTCAAGGGAATCCCCGAAGACGCACTCATCACTTTGAAAAAGCAGAAACTCCAGGCTGAAGAGACCCTTGCTGAAATCCAGACGGAAAGAAAGAATTTCGCAGAGACGCACAGGGATATGCTCCTTCATCTTCTTCAGGTCTATTCGGTTGACAGCCAGATTTATGAAATACAGAACAAACTTGAATCCACTGAATTCGTGTACCGCATAAACGGATGGGTTCCGGCCTATCTGACTCACGATATGGGAAAGGATTTGGACAAGCTGACTGAAGGACGCACCGGAATCAGGGAATATCTTCCTGAGGAAGTTGCCACTGTTACGGCCGGAGTGGAGCAGGTTCCGGTTCAGTTGAAGCACGGAAAGGTTGTGTCGAATTTCGAAAGGATGATTTTCAGCTATGGTTCCCCTCTTTACGGCACTGTGGATCCGACACCTTTCGTTGCCCTGTTCTTTACCATTCTTTTCGGAATTATGTTCGGCGATGCAGGTCAGGGACTCGTCTTCCTTTTGGTGGGAATTCTTATGTGCCTGAAGAAAATCAAATTCGGCGGCTGGGAAAAATTCGGTCCCGTCTTTGTGTGCATCGGAATTTCGTCTACGATAATGGGTCTTCTCACCGGAGAGTTCTTTGCGAGCGAGGAGATTCTTGCTCCGTTCTCACGCTGGGTCACAGGTTTGTTCGGAACGCCGAGAAATCAAATCAT
>OCTW011613867.1_pt1 | contig 11915 bp, 13 predicted proteins | sample 1539671 | NCBI WGS metagenome assembly OCTW01 (sample SAMN02144230, study PRJEB22623) | gut metagenome | biome: sheep rumen | host: Ovis aries | place: New Zealand | reverse complement strand
CCCTCCTAGTGTTCCAATCTTATTTTCCGTTGTACGGCTCCACGTAGATAGATTTAATCCAATAACCGGTTCTTGCGTCCTGAACCCATTCCTTATGACGCCAGTTCATCGCTTTCGCCCCGATTGTAAAGATTGTGCCTACTTTTGCAACACCCTCCCGGTGTCCAGAATCATTATCCGGTACAGAGTGCCAATCATTTTCAATCCATACCCGGCATTTCTCATTTACAACAAGACTCCCATCTCCACCGGAAGCATTCGCAACCTGTTTATCACTCAGCTTATTGATATCGTTCATTTCTTTTTTTCCCTCAATATAAGATTATTATACCGTATCCAGAAGACATATATGATTTCAAGAATCAAAATGGAGATTACAAACAATTCATGCATAAAAAAAACCTGTGACAATCAATCTGCCACAGGTCTGTATCTGTTTATCAGTTCAGGTTTCCGCCTTCTACAACCAGATCGTCAGCGTTGGAATCTGCGCCATATACCTCACGAAGGGTTGCTTCATAATCGGCATGGAAGAAGTTTTCTTCGCCCAGCGCTTTGATCTCGTTATTGATCCAATCCAGCAGAGTGGTATTGCCCTTAGCAACTGCCGGTGCTATGGAATCAACGTCTCCAAGTGCCGCAACATTTACAACATAGCCAGGATTTACGGAAGCCCAGGCAAGTACTTCCGTATTGTCGGTGGAAAGCCCGGCTCCTCTTCCGTCTAACAGCGCATTATATGCATCTGCATATGCGTCATACTTCTGCAGTACAACATCCGGATGATTGCTTTCAAAATACGTTTCGGCGGTTGTTCCTTTGGCAATAATCAGTTCTTTTCCGGTTCCTTCAAGATCTGCCACATCATTGATTGGATCTTTTTCGGAAGATACAATGCCAAGCTGTACCTTCATGTATGGAAGCGCAAAGTCAACTTTTTCTGCACGTTCAGGTGTAACGGTAAAATTGGCGAGTACGATATCTACCTTACCAGTTTCCGCAAACTCAACACGGTTAGCCGGATCCAGGGATACATATTCAATGTTTGTGCCAAGATCCTTGCCAATACGCTCTGCGAAGTAAACATCATATCCAGCATAGTTTCCGTTTTCGTCTACATACCCAAATGGTGCTTTATCAGAGAATACTCCAATTCTGATCGTACCGGATTCCTTGATTTCATCCAGTGTGCGATAGACAGCAGCGCCTTCTGTTGTATTTGTAGTTGTATTAGCAGTATCCGTTGTATTGCCGGATGTTCCGCAGCCTGCCAGTAGTGCAAGGGTTGCTGCAGCGATAATCACTTTTGTTTTCATACTTCTTTCTCTCCTATCTTTCTTTTTGATTCATAGGTGAATGTCTTAAGGAACTTTGCGGCACGTTCCGTGGAAGGATTTGTGAAGAATACCTCCGGAGAGGCTTCTTCTACAATTTTGCCCTGATCGATGAATACAATGCGGTCCGCTACCGCTCGGGCAAAATTCATTTCATGTGTAACGATTACCATGGTCATTCCCTGTTCGGCCAGGTTCAGCATGACATCGAGTACTTCACGTACCATCTCCGGATCCAAGGCTGCCGTCACTTCATCAAACAGCATTACTTCCGGGTGCATCGCCAGCGCGCGCACAATGGCAACACGCTGTTTCTGACCTCCGCTTAACTGTCTTGGATAGACATCCTTTTTTTCCAGAAGACCAACCCGTTCAAGAAGCTCTTCTGCCTCTTTTCGGGCATCTGCTTTACTGCGCTTTTGAACCTGAATCGGTGCCAGGGTTATATTCTCTTCAATCGTCAGATGCGGGAACAGGTCATAGCTTTGAAAAACCATTCCAATTTTCTGACGAAGAGCCGTCATATTCTTTCCGTCTTTTGTGACAAGCTCTCCATCCAGAGTGATGGAACCGCTCTGGTAAGATTCCAGCCCGTTCATACATCGCAGCAGAGTGGACTTTCCACAGCCGGAAGGCCCCAGTACAACGACAACTTCTCCTTTATGAATATCCAGCGAAATACCATCAAGCACCTCAGAAGTGCCATCATAACGCTTCACCAGATCTTTTATGGATACCTGAATTTGCTGACTCATACCTGCCTCCAACGCTGTTCAAGTTTTCCTGCAAGTACTGAAATCGGCCAGCATAGCAGGAAATAAAGGACAAAGACCGCACCGTATACCCACAGGGCACCGGTAGGATACTGCATTCGGTTTGCGTCAATAATCTGCTGACCGGTTTTCAGCACCTCAACCATACCGATGATTTCAACCAGCGAAGTAGTTTTGATCATGCGGGTGATCAGGTTGATGGACGGCGCAACAAGCCGACGAACCGTCTGCGGAAGAATGACATACCGGAAGGTCTGCTTCTTATCCAGTCCAAGTGCTGCAGCACTTTCATACTGATGCACCGGGATTGAAGTAAGTGCCCCGCGCACGAGATCTCCCATCTCAGCCGTTCCCCAGAGAGTGAATACGATAACCGCGCTCGACCAGGATGACAGATTCACATGCCATTGACGTGTCACTCCAAAGTAAACCAGAAACAGCAGTACCAGCTGCGGCATAATCCGAATAAAGTTCAGATACAGCCAGCAGAATGCCTGCACAAACCGATTCTTCACTGTCATCAGTAATCCAAACAACGTCCCGAACACAAATGACAGTCCAACCGATATCAGCGATATCTGAAGAGTTACCCAGAGACCCTTCAATAAGCGGAGAAAGTTAATTCCCTTGAAGAGGATGCTAAATCCCGAATCCAGCATAGCGTATCCTCCTTTCCGCATAGGAAGCGAGTAAAGATATTGGCAGCAGAATTAGCAGGTAGAATACCACCAGCATGAACAACGCTTCTGTTGTGTTATAGTCATTGCCTATCAGATCCTTTGCGACATACATAAGGTCCGCTAATGCAATCGCACTGACTACAGAGGTTTCCTTGATCAGGAAAATCACATTGGCCACAAGCGCTGGAAACGCCACAGCAATCGCCTGCGGAAATACAACAAAGCGCATCACTTGAAACCGGTTCATGCCAAGACTGATTGCAGATTCCGTCTGGATCACATCCACTGCTTCAAGCCCTGAACGAATCGCTTCTGCCATATAGCTGCCCCCAAGAAATACCAGAGCCGCGATCGCACAGGTTTCCCTGTCCCATGTCAAACCGATCTTGGGCAGGCCGAAGTAGATGAAGAACAGCTGTACCAGCATCGGTGTATTCCGACTGAGCTCAATATAGGCAGACACAATCTGCTTCAGCACCGGGATACGGAAGTACTGCACGCCACTACAGATAAGCCCGACGGCAAACGAAATCAAAATGCCAATCGCACTGATCTTCAGTGTCACAAGTGCCGCTTTCGCGAATAAGGGCAGATATTCCAGCAGGATTCCAGGATTCATCGGGCGCTTTCTCCTTTCTTAACTCAAAATAAAAACGGGTTGTCTGTCATGCACCCGTCACATTGTCTAATAACGAACGTTACGTTCAGAATGTTCCGACCACATGAGAAAAAACAGTACATTTACACATCATACAACAGCGGTCGCAACACATGTTCAACTGTCTCATGGGATCTTCCTTTCTTGTTTGTATTTTTATACTAAAGGTCATATCCCTGTCAAGGCATATGACCTATACGTTCACTACTTTTTAAGGGAGTCACTGTTTACCGGAAAGGTAAAATACGTGTCCGGATACGGCTCATTCTCCAGGGTGAAATGCCACCACTCTTCTGCCAATGGGCGAAAGCCGTGTGCCATCATGGCTTCCCGCAGAATCATGCGATTGGCATACTGTTCTTCTGTAATACCGGTATAGTCCGGATGACTTAATTCGCCAAAGTAATCAAACGTGCCGCCCATATCGACTTCTTTTTCAAGGTTCATATCAAACAGCGTCAGGTCAATCGTACTGCCCCGGCTATGGCCGGAGTGTTCCATGATGTAACCCTGCGGAAACAATACATTCTTCTCGAGATCTGGATAGAAGTATTGTTTCATACGGGTATCATCCGCGTTCTTTGCCCATTCCACAAAGTGACTGACAGCCATCTGCGGGCGATATGCGTCATAGATCTTCAATCGATAACCTTTTGCCCTGACGTCATCACTCACTTCTTTTAAGGCCTGTGCGGCTTCCTTTGTCAGAAACGCAAGAGGTTCTTCATACCCATTGATCCGATCTCCCACGAAATTGTAAGTAGAATAATATCGGATTTCCAGAATCGCATCTGGCACAACATCACTCACCAATACAAAGTCGGAAGCGTCATCTGACAGTGTTATTTCATTTTCTGCTGTTTCCATAGCTGCTACGCCTTCCTCTGGTTTTGTTCCGCATCCTGCTAATAGTATAAAGCCCATTAACAGTGCCATCCGTTTCACTCCTGTTTTCTTCATCCTAGAACTTCCCTTCCCCAGAAGAATTATAGTCATTTTAATCAATCTGCGCTTACTTATCTGCACACCCCAGAAGTTTATTATTTACGCTGCTCAGGATGCATCGCAAGATACTGTGAATACGTCTTATTGGATGCGAACCGCTCTACCGCGTAGTAATAACCATCATCACCCTTAACAATCGAGAAGTCATAATAGTCATAGACATCTTTCATACGATTTTTATAGTGGCCAGAAGAATTGTTCCATCCATTTACAGTACCACTGACAATCTGTTCTGCAGTTGTATACTTTCCGAGCCGAGCGATATTTTCACCGCCCCAGTTATACTTGATGCCATACTCGCCACTCAAGTTTGCGTGTTCATACAAACCAGTTTCACACATAATTGTTGCCCAGGTATCGGCACCAAGCTCTCTTTTTTCAAGAGTTGATAAACCTGCGGCTCTACGCTGAGCATTCAACGCCTCATAAACCTGCTTCTCAACTTCTTTGGCAAGAGAATCGTCAATTACATTTCCTGTAGAAGAAGCTTTGAACACATCAACCTTTGCGTTCGCAGGTTTGTTGGAATGATAAATGGCATCGGAAAGCGTCATGATCGGTTTGTAATTACTCGGAGTTTCAGTCTTTGTTTCTGCCTTTTCAACTACAGGTGTAGGTTTAGGCTGTTCCGTCTTCTTCTGAGAAGCGTTCTGACGTTGAATGATATCCGCATAGACATACATTGCACCCTTATCACCAGCCATAGCTTTCTGCTTGAGGGTTTCTAACTCGGCTGCTGTAACAGGCGCACCAGAACTTGTTGTCCCGACAACTGTATTGTCAGACGTTGTTTTCTGATCTGTTGTCTGCTTATTTAACGCTTCCGCTTTCTTGGCAGCTTCCTCTGCTTTGCGGGCTTCTTCGGCTTTACGCGCAGCTTCCGCCTTCTGACGTGCAAGCTCTGCCTGTTTTGCGGCTTCATTGTTATTTGTATCAGGTGTAATTAAGACAATTTGGATATCTGACCAATCGTCTTCTTGTTTTGCGGCTTCCTCGGCCTGTTGGCGTGCAAGTTCTGCTTCTTGAGCGGAAGTATCTTCTGAAATTCGACGCATGATGACTGGATCAGACATAAATCCATCGTCATCATTAGAGCCATCTTGCTGTTTTGCAGCTTCATTGTTATTTGTATCAGGCGTAATTAAGACAGTTTGGATATCTGACCAATCATCTTTTTCAGATTCGGTGTTCTGTGTATCTTCGCCCTGTGTTGCGGCATTGTTAGAAAGATCTGAAGGTTCGTATGTTGAAATAATTACAATATCATCCCAGCCATCACCATCAGACTCTTCACCTTCCGCAAATACCGGCTGGATGTTTGTAAAGACCAACCCTAAAACAGATATTAATGAGATCAATATTTTTGTGGTATTTTGAGTTTTGTTTTCCATAAATCCTCCTTATAGATAACTAATTCAACGCGATGATGCTGGTTCCAGATAAGCAGTCATTCCAGACAAAGGAACGTCCGTTCCAGAGATTGTCAACACTGTTCCAGTATGTACCGCCAATCGGGTCATAAACCATTGTTCGACCATTGTTATAGCCAGTTGCCAGAACCGCATGGGTTCCACCGCCATAGTAGATATGACAGGCCACAACAGCACCACTCTTCAGTGCGTCTTTGAATGAATCGGAATCGTAAATGCCCCAGGCCCCTACACCCGCGTAAGCCGCCACATCATACCAGCAGAGATCACTGCCACCATGACCATAGAGATTGTCGAAATTTCCAGTGTCGTACAGGTAATAGCCCATATCCGTAGGTGATACCTGAACCCCAATGCCGCTGAGGTACATCGCAGCCGAGGTGGGCACACAGCCGTTTGACTGCATATTGCCGGAACCAATTACGACGTACGGATTGTTGTACTGACCGTACCAGGTCATAGAACGAGGCTCTGTATACTCCGTATTGACATTTTCCTCTGCCAGTACCGGAGTAAACAGAATGTTTGCAGTTCCACCGAACAATGAAATCAGAGCGAACAGAGCTGCAAGTGCGAATACTTTGAAACTGAATGATTTGAATGATACGTTTTTCATATTTTTTCTCCTTCTATATTTGTTTGCGTTTGGGATTTCTTATCCCTTGCACTATATAGACGGAGCGATTTTCTGGTTTTAAACAAAAAAAACGAAAAATTTTGAAAAAATATCACATTGCTGTGATTTCCAATGATAAATCTCATAATAATGGTGGGTTTTTGTCAGAAATCCAATCGTCTAATAAAAGAGACCCTCAGCACCGGAGAGTCTCTTTATCCAATCATTTTTATACCGCCTCAAAACAGAACATTCTTCTGTGCCGGCGTATTTTCAGCAATCTTCCTTCCATTTCGATAGGACAGCAGTACACAAGCATTCTGATTCAATGCGTCATAGTAGTTATCCGCATCCAGAACGATGAAGTCTGCAGGCTTGCCGATTTCAATTCCATAGTGATCACTGATATGAAGTGTTTTAGCCGCATTGGTCGTAATCAGCTGATAGCTGTTCATAATTTCTTCATATCCCATCATCTGGCACACATGAAGCCCCAGAAATACTACATCCCGCATACTCCCGGTTCCCATCGGATACCATGGATCATAGATATCGTCATGCCCAAAGGATACATTAATGCCTTCCGCAAGCAGCTCCTTTACCCGTGTCACACCGCGTCGTTTAGGGTAGGTATCGACCCTTCCCTGCAGATGCGTGTTGACTAATGGATTTGAAACGAAGTTGATGCGGCTCATTTTTAATAAACGCATCAATCTCAGTACATAGGCATTGTTATAGGAATGCATTGCCGTAGTATGACTTGCGGTCACCCTGTCAAACAGGCCAAGCTCCAATGCTCTGGCGGCTACGGTCTCAAGCCCTCTGGATGCTTCATCATCAATCTCATCGCAGTGCACATCCACCAGTCGGCCATACTCAGCCGCAAGATTCAGCGCATAATTCAGTGACTCTACACTGTACTCCCGGGTGAATTCAAAATGCGGGATAGCACCAACCGCATCCGCACCTAACTCGATGGCCTTCTTCAGCAGTTCTTTCCCATTTGGATAACTGAGAATTCCTTCCTGCGGAAACGCGACAATCTGAATGTCCATCACATCCTTCAGCTCTTCCCGCAATTCGATCATGGTTTCCATCGCAACAAGTGATGGATCCGTCACATCCACATGAGTGCGGATATGCTGTATGCCATTAGAGGCATACATGCGTACTGCACGGTTTACCCGGTCCCTGATATCTGCTTTATTCAGCTTTTCTTTTCGCTTGGACCAGCATTCAATTCCTTCAAACAGCGTTCCCGAAAGATTCCATACCGGATCACCCGCTGTGAGGCACGTATCCAGATGAACATGGGATTCGATAAATGGAGGTAGAACCAGCTTATTGCATGCATCGATAACTTCTTCGTTTTCCTGTGCCTGCAATACTCCAATATCCTGAAAGATTCCGTTTGCTATACGGATATCTTTGGACTCCTTTGCGTTTTCTATGCGCGCATTTTTAATCAGCATACCGTCACCCTGATCAGACACGAATTGTCAGAACATTCAGACCAAGAATATTCTGGTAATTAATAGCTTTAGCAGCCTTATAGGCCAACTGAATTCCAAGATAACGCTGTTCATTTTCCGGATCGATCAGCTCCATTCGCTCTTTAGGATTGAATGGAATGCAGTCATCCTTAATCCGCATGATAATGTCTTCCCCTTTCAGGGCTACACGAATATCCACGCTATGACTTTTCTTATCCTTCTTAAATCCATGATCCACAACATTGCCTGCCATCTCTTCCAATGCCAGAGAGGCAAAGTAGGAACGATGGGAATCTACATTGTGTTCTTTACAGAAATCTGATACCTGCTGAGATACTTTGACAACCTCGGACAGATCAGTAACTGTAATGTCAATACGGTCCTTCTCCTCAACACCAAAGTTTTCGGGTATGACCATCAGCTCTTCCATATTGGATGGGAATTTTTTATTGCAGATGCAGGAATACAGCACAACCACCGCAATACAGGTGAGCCCGTTCAAGGTGTTGGCATGGTAAACCGCATTGATACCAAGGAATGGAATCAGCAAAGCGGTAAATCCGGCAACGCATACAACGCCGTCCAGTACGGAAAGAATATGAACCAGCACCTGCTTGCCGGAAGCCTGTGCATAGCAGACAAAGTGCATACAGACAATTGACAGCGGCATGCAGATCGGAAGAATCCGGAAGCCGCTGACCGTCATCGCATATACCGGATCTGCTGGATTCTGATAATACAGATTTGTCAGTGGAACCGCACACAGAATCAAGATTGCTGAGATTACACACATCAGCGGAACACAGCGCCAGAACATAACACGCATAATATCCGTCAGGGACTTTCGATCTTCTTCTCCAATACTGATTCCAATCAGCATTCTTGAAACAGTTACCATACCAATCGGGATTGACCAGAAAATATTCAGAAAGGTATTACATGCGGCAAATGCAGACAGACCAATACTTCCGACATAAGCAACAATAAGACCATTCACAATGAACCCTCGCAGTGTCTGATAAGCAAAGCTCAGACCGCCCGGATAACCAATTTTAAGGATTGCAAAGGAATCTGATGTTCTAAGTCCTTTCCAGCCTGCCGTGATTGTGGATTTACCAGTCGTATAATACTGTGCGAGCACTCCCAGAAAAATCCATTGGCCAATCGAGGCAGCCAACGCCAACCCAAGAGCGTCCATATGCAGAAAACCAATTAAAACTGCATGAAGAATCAGGTTTACAACAATAAAGGCAACGCTTCCCATTGTTGTACGTTTTGTCTGATTTTCCAAAGAGAGGAATGCGGAAACCTGCTGACTCAATACAGTCGGCACAATGCCAATCATCATTCCCAACGTATAACGGTTCAGCTGCTGCAAAACCACCGGGTCATCGGTCATCGTACGGGTAAAGCCCGTCACAACACCCAGCACGCAAACCACAATCACCGTCATACATATCACAAGACTGATGACGATATTCATCGCATAGATATTTCTGGTGCGATCCAGCTGATTTTTACCCATATACTGTCCGCACAGCAGCATCGAGCCACCCACCAGCATGGCGTTCAGCGCCTGCAGAAACATTGTAATAGGGGCAAAAAGACCAATTGCACTCATTGCCTCAGCACCAACGTAATTTGTCGCAAACAAGCTCGATACAATACCATTCACAGACGCGATCGCAGCCAGCAGAATCTGAAATGGCAACAGACGGAAAAACAGTCTGGTTATGAGCTTGATATCCGTTTTTTCTAATACCATATTTTCCTCCAACAGCTTATTTGTTTACATTGTACTATCAGATTACTTTTCTTCCGCAAAAAAAACCTTTTTATATGGACTCAGAAAAACAGGGTCATTCCCTGTTCCGATTCTATTCATGTGACAATGAAATATCCACAGAGCAGCAAATAGGTTATAAACCCATCCACGTCATTCAAATGAATTATTCAGTACCTGCTGTTCGAATTTCTTTACTACCGCAAGCATTTCTGCAGCGATTCGTTTACGGCATTCTTCCTTCAGAGAATCCGGCACACCGAAAAAAGCTTCCGCAATACCTCCGGCAATACAGGTCAGCGTATCCGAATCTCCGCCCAGAGAAACGCCATTTCGTATTACGTCTTCAAAATCATTGCCTTCCAAAAACGCAATGATTGCCTCTGGAACGGTTTTCTGGCAGCTTTCCACATGACGGTAAGTCGGACGAATCTCATCACAGGTACGGGAAAGATCATAGCCAAATGTCTTCGTGATAAAGTCCCTGATTGTTTCTTTGGAAGAGCCATTCCGGGCTAGAAAGATTGACGCGGCTGTGGCCTGTGCCCCTTTGATACCTTCTGGATGATTATGTGTTACTTCTGCAGCCCATTTTGCAATTTGCAGCGTCTCTTCCATAGTTTCATACAGCCACCCTACCGGCGAAGTACGCATCGCCGATCCGTTTCCCCATGAATTGTAAGGATCTGTTGTATTCGTAAACAGCCATCGGTAGAAACCGCCGCCATAACCAGCATCAGGATATGCCCTTCCCCAACGCTTCATGGATCTGATCACAAGCGACTTCACTTCTTCCTCCGTAGGATGTACATCTGCTTTCATCAGTGCATCCGCAACGGCAATTGTCATTACACTGTCATCTGTAAAGGTTGAATTAGCTAAAAACAATGGAAATTTCTTCTGTTTCGGACTTCGGTCAAATTCATAGACTGATCCGATTATGTCTCCTAATAAAGCTCCGTACATATATAGCTTCCTCCTTGTCAAGCAAAGAGTAATACAGCGTCCACAGCATCTGGTCGCTTCGTATGCGACATTTATCTCTTTATAAGATCTTTCAGCTCCTGTGGCACTTTCCTGTCACGATAATAAAACTCTTTATCATGTTCATTGATTGCACGTACTACCCGGCATGGATTCCCATACGCCAGGGATCCGGCTGGAATATCTTTCGTCACAATACTGCCAGCGCCTATCACACTTCCATCCCCGATCGTAACACCCGGCATGACAATAACCCCTGCCCCAAGCCAGCAGTGATTCCCAATATGTATCGGGAGATTATACTGCCATCCCGTAGCCCGCAATTCCGGATCCAGCGGATGGCCTGCACAGGCAAGTGTCACATTCGGTCCGAAGAACGTACTGTCTCCAACATAGATATCAGTGTCATCTACCAGTGTGAGATGAAAGTTTGCATATACATTCTTTCCTAAATGCAGAAATTTCCCACCCCAATTGGCATACAGAGGTGGTTCAATATAAGTCCCTTCTCCAACTTCTGCAAACAGCTCTTCCATCAAAGCTCTCCGTTTGTCCATTTCGTCAGAACGTGTGGCATTAAACTCTCTCAAACGATCCAGAATACGCATCTGTTCCTGGTAGATTTCTTCATCAAAAGGATCATACAGTTCACCTGTATGCATTTTTTCTTTTACATTACTCATATGTATCCCCTGTAAAAATATTGTAGCAGGAACATGATGTCGTTCTCTGTAAAAAAAGACTGCTGTCTGTTAAGCAGCCTCTATGGCACGGTCGCAGATAAACTTTGAAAATGCCCTGTTCAGAATCATGAACTCACTAGAGCAGCACTGTTTAAGTATGACTTGATCTCTGCTTCGGAGCGCCCTGATTCTTTGAGCATCTTTATCAAAAGCTTTTTCTCACGATTATGTTCTTTACGTTCAGCTTTTAACTCGGCTTTAAGCTCCGCTTTTATCTGTCTGTTCTCGGCCGTCAGCTCAGCTCTCACTTGTCTTGTTTCTGCCTCGGCCTTCTTTTTGCCTTCTTGCATGATCTGTATCGCTCTGCACATATTTAACCATCCTCTTTCAAACTATCTGCTTTGGAATGTCAGATAAATTGATTCAGTATGTTGTAACAGAATTCAAATCATTAGTTCTTTCAGGCTCTGTCATTG
>OCTW011312724.1_pt1 | contig 11916 bp, 12 predicted proteins | sample 1539671 | NCBI WGS metagenome assembly OCTW01 (sample SAMN02144230, study PRJEB22623) | gut metagenome | biome: sheep rumen | host: Ovis aries | place: New Zealand | reverse complement strand
ACCATCAAATTATAATAATTTATTTATTAAACAATTTTTATGGTATGTTATAGGTTATATTTTTATATTTTTTATTATTAATATAAAAAGCAATCTTATTTTTAAATATTCAAATATATTATATGTTTTTGGAAATATATTACTTATATTAGTATTATTTTTCGGAAATGAATCCAATGGAGCAAAGTGCTGGTTTAATATACCCGGAATCGGATCATTTCAACCATCTGAATTTATGAAAATAATATTGATAATAATACTCTCCAAAGAATTAAGCAAATATGAAAAAACAAAAAAAACATTTAAAAATGAATTAATAATCATATTTAAATGTTTGATTATTACAATAATTCCATCAATGCTTATATTTTTAGAACCGGATACTGGAATTGTCTTTATATATTTTGCAATACTCATTGTAATGCTATTTATATTTGGAATAAGATATAGATGGTTCGTTTCATTAGGAAGTATTATCATTATATCTTTTGGTGCATTCTTAATTTTATTTTTTAAATACCAAAATATTTTTATAAATATCTTCGGAACTAACTTTTTTTATAGGATGGATCGATTATTAGATTGGAAAAATGGAGCTGGAATGCAATTAACAAATGCATTAGCCGCAACTGGAAGTGCTGGACTATTTGGTTATGGCATAAGTAATACTCCAATATACTTTCCTGAACCACAAACAGACTTTATATTTTCAATTTTTGCAAGTGATTTTGGTTTTTTATCTGCCATAATATTAATCGCGTTAATATTATATTTTGACATGCAATTAATTATTATCGCATCAAAATCTAACCTTCAAAATAAATTAATAATTTCAGGAATACTAGCAATGCTCTTGTTTCAACAAATACAAAATATTGGTATGAATATTGGATTACTCCCAATAACAGGAATAACACTTCCATTCATCAGTTATGGTGGTTCTAGCTTAATTAGCTACATGATTATTATTGGAATAATCTTTAATATAGAAAAAAATAAACTAATCCCCTAAGCATTTGTATTTTTTTTAACAAAAATAAAAAAAGAACTTTATTACAAGTTCTAATTATCATATTTGGTGGAGCTTAGGGGATTCGAACCCCTGACCCTCTGCGTGCAAGGCAGATGCTCTAGCCAGCTGAGCTAAAGCCCCATAACCATTTGCAATTTTCTCAACTGCAAATAGATTATAACATATATTTTAAATAAAAGTCAACTATTATTTTTCTATATTTTCGCTTACTAATTTTTCAACAACTTTGCACAATCTATCAAACTCTTTTTCGTCATCAACACTTACAAGCATATCTCCTTCGTCTGTAGATTGAACTTCAAATATATAAGAATTACCTTCGTTATCTAAATCATCAACAACTGCATAACTTTTACCATTGTCATCAAAAGTACCAACAACTTGAACTTTTACTTTTTCACCATTTTCATCTTCCATTTCAATTATCATTGGTTCATGATTTTGACAACCGCAATCTATGCATTCTTCACAACTGCAATTTTCATCATGTGTACAATTTTCATGTTCACACATACATTTTTTATTTTCTTTTTCCATAATAACCTCCATAAATCAATCATTATTATACCATACATTTTTATTTATGGTATTTTTTTATTTGTTTATTCTAAAATATTTACATTATTTTTATCTATTTCTGAAGTTATCCCCTCACCTGTATTCGGATGAAAATGAGAATATGTTAAATCAACAATAAATAAAAATGTCAGTATCACTATTAAAATAATCTTTAATTTTGGTTTCGTTTTATTATATAAATTATTTAAATATGGCGCGGCAAAATAACTAAATATACATCCTGCAAGTGCGAATACTAATAACCCCTCAAAACAAACTCTTCCTTGTATATTTAAGAAATAGCCACTATAATCCCACCATTTTAATTTTTTAAATGTTTCTAAGTACCACGCTGTAAAATACTCAACAATTCCACTAAGCACAAAAGTTGAAGTAAATAGTGCAATTGGATTTTTTTTGAAATTTTGAAGAAGCAATATTATTAGAATACCACCCCAACCATAAACAGGAAGCCATGGTCCAAACATTGTTCCCCTATTTATAAATTTTGCTTCATTAAATAATCCTAAACTTACTTCCCATATGTAACCTACCATAGAAAAAGTAAAAAATAACAAAATTAAATTAGTTAATGAATAATTTACTTCTACATCTGATTTTAACCATTTTTTATGATTAACTTCTTCTATAAAATATAAATTAAACGGATATTCTCCTTCTTGATTTGTTCCATCTAAATTTTTATCTTTGAAATATTTTTTATTATCATCGTATACTAGACCTCTTAATGTCATATATAATTTTGCATATACACTCTCTTTATATGGATTAAAATAAAATATATTAGTTAAACCTAAAGTAACAAAACCTAAAATATGCCACAAAATAAAAGTAACATCTAACTTAAAAATTTCAAATTTATGACCATCAGTCATTTTTTTTGATAATTTGAAACAATCTTTAGAATTAATAGTTGGATTTTCTGCTAGTATATAAGGAATCATACTATATTCATAATGCTTTACAATTCCCCATATAATAGTTATCCACCACAAAATAGTATAAATTGTTCTTTTTAACATTATAAAAGCCACATTTTTTGTTTTATTAACTTTATATACAAACAATATTTTATCAAATGGTGTATCTTGATATTTATTATGCTCTAAAAAATATCTATTCTTTCCAACAATAATTATATTTTGAACAAAAATAAACAAAATAATATAAATAATTACACCTAAAATAAATATAAATAACGATGGTAAATTATTATGAAAGAAAAATTCGTTATTAGCATTTAAAACACCAATTATAATCGAACCAGTACCAGTAATTTGATTAAAGAACACAGATAGTACTCCCCTAGTTGGCTTATAATCAGTAATTTTATTTAAATTCATATATACATCAGTATTTTTAATAAACTTTTCTACTGCATTAAAATTGTTAGTATCAAAAACAACTCTAGTAATTGATGAAGATATTTTATCATCACTACTAATATAAGAACTATTATACTTATATCCGTTTGATACTACTAATGTAACAATAAAACATACTAAAATGCTTATAAATAAATGATACTTTAAAGATTTCTTAGCATCCTTTTTTATACTACTTATATCCATAACTACTCCTATTATAATATATATTATACTACAAAAAAAGTAAATTCACTATAAGAATTTACTATATAAAATCATTTATTATATTTATCTTGTCTGTTTCGCTTGTAATTATAATTGGATATACCTAAAATCACACCTAATGCTGTATCAAAAGCAGTTATAGTAGCACCAATCTTTTCCCCATGAGGTATTTCCCAAATTTCAAATATGGTAATAACTAAAGTTGCGATTGCAGGCATAACTACCAAAGCAATCTTTTTTAAGAAATCGTATGTCTCATTTTTCATGTTCATCGCCTCCAATTAAATTTTTCCATCTTTTATGTATATATGAATTTTGATTTAAATCATTTGTATAATGGTCATAAATTTCATGTGCTCTTTCCATTTCAATTTTGTCAATATAAATTCCTTTTTCTAAATCACCTAAAAATTTTACTAGAAAGTTTTTACATTGTGATATATCTAATTGTTTAATAGATTCATTTAGTGGATTTAATGTTTTATCAACCTGTTTCTTAAATTTTTTAGATAAAAATTCTACCGAACTAATAAAACTGACAAGAAATGCTAAAAAAATTCCTATTTGTTCAAATGTTAGTTTCACAATTAACTCCTTTCATAAATATTATTTCAATATACATTATGCACAAACGAAATTTACGAATGTTTTTGTATTTAGATTTCAATAAAAAAATATGTTTCATTAAAAAAAATATTACTTTTTTTATATTTTTAGGGGAATTTGCCTAAGAAACGGAGTATATAATATTAGGAGGAAAAAATGAATTATAATTACAATATTTTATTAAATAAATTTAACAATATCAAAAATAACGGTTGGGTAAAATCAATGAGAGGAGGCATAACTGGAAGTGGTTATACATTTGAAACTCTAATTGGAAAAAAAGAAGATGATTTCTTCTTACCAGATTTTAACGGAATCGAAATAAAAACTATTAATGAAAAAAGTAGGTACAATTTGAGTCTATTTGGTGCAATGCCAGATGGAGACTACTTATTTCCATTAAAAAAAGTATATGATAGATTAGCATACCCTTCTAAAAAAAATCCAAATGTAAAAATATTAAATGTCCAAGCAAATGCTAAAGAATTTACAAATATTGGATATTACAAAAAAATAAAGTTAAAGGTGGATAGAGCAAATAAAAAAATTCGTTTAATCGCAATGCGTGATAATAGAGATATTAATGCATTTGTATCGTGGTCATTTGAATTATTAGAGCAAAGATTATTGTTAAAACTTAAAAATCTAGCTATCGTTACCACAAAGTCTAAAAAGATAAATGATGATTATTACTTTTTCTTCTACAAAATTGACTTTTATGAATTTACAAATTTTAATACATTCATCAAACTAGTTGAAGATGGAAAAATATGTATAAATATCCAAATTTCGGCATATATCACAGAAAATAAACTTGGTGAAATGAAAAATAAAGGAACAACATTCACTATAAAAAAAGAAGCGATTGATGAATTATTTAAAAAAATTGATATATAAAAAAGAACCAATATTTGGTTCCTAATAAACAAACTGGTCGGGAAGACAGGTTGACATGGGATAAATCTAATTTGATTGATTTTCGTTGAATTCCTTGTATTTACAAGGAGTTCTTTTTTGCCTAATTTAGTCAAGTTTACACTTTTTTAGAAAAATCTTCTCCCAATCTTCTCCAAAAAAAACCAAGATAATACACGATTTTTATTAATAATTTTCTATTTTTAATTTTTTCTTTCTTGTAATTTCAACTTGTTGCACTTTGAATATTTTTTTAATGCATCCTCTTCGGAACTGGAGTTTCTACCTGATTTAATTCTTCATCAAGAATTACGTCTTCTCCTCTAATCATTTCTTCGTCATAATTATACTTTTCTTTTAAATTATCTATTTTTTTATTATTAGTATTTTTATAACTTTGAAAAATATTAATATCAACTGCTTTTTCTATTTTATTATTCAATATAGAAATTCTTTTTTGTTTTATTGATACCTTTTTTCTCATATCAAATAATTCTTTTAAAATAGCTTCATTTTCTGAATTGTTTGTTTTAGATTTTTTATTAGTATTATAATTTGTTAGAATACTATCTATTTCTTTTTCAATAATATCAATATTATCTGTATCATCTTTTTCTAAAGAATCTAATGTTTCTTCTTTTGATTCTTCATCAAATAAATTATCATAGATATCCTGTTCCATTTTCTCATTATTACTTTCTAATTTTTGTTTTTCCTGAACTAATTTAATTAAATCATCTATGCATATTATTTTTTTATCAAGAATGTCTTTTACATCACCTATACTTTCTTTTAAAATTTCCAAAGAAACCCTTTCTTCAACCAAGCTCGTATTAGACGAATTATTAATATTTATTTTTGCATTTAACTTATCATATTCTTCATTAATTAATTCTAGTACAGATTTTTTGTTGTCTATTTTTTCTTGTAATTCTGCAATTTTTTTATTATTTTTAGCAATAAAAGAGATTGTTAATACATTATGATTCTCTTCTGATTGTAAATTTTTTATATTTTTTTCTAACTTTGTTTTTCTAACACTTGAATTTAGTTGTATTAATCCTTTAGATACATAATAATCAATTGCGCTTTCAAATTCTGAAATCATGATTTTACCTGAATAATAATCTTCATAAGTAAATATTTCTGGTAAATCTGCAAGTTCACCATTTTCTTTTCTAATTCCTTCTTTTCTAATCATTTTTTTTAATTTTGGAGAAAATCTTGCATCATATAAAGTCCACAAAGCTCTAGAAAAAGAATAATATTGTTTATTTATTTTATCATCAATCATAACTCCTAAATATGTAAGCCCCGGTACCGTAGCTGGAACAGCCATTGCCACAATTGGTATAATTATTTCAGCTGGACTAAATAAAAAAGCTATCACGTAAATCACCTATCCTCAATTCTTTCTATAAGTATTATACCACATATTAAAAAAATAGTATATCTACTATTTCTTTGTTAATTAAAATTATATTTTTATCTTATCTTTAATGCATCCTTCTTGGAATCTGGATTTCTTCATCTGATATTTGATCATTACTAATATATTCTTCTTTTATCATTTTTTTATCATAATCATATTTTTCTTTTAAATTATCTATTTTTTTCTTTTTTGTATTTTTGTAATTTTGATAAATATTAATATCAACTACTTTTTCTATTTTTTATCTAATTTAATTTACATTTATTGCATTAATGCCATTTTTCTTTAAATAGCTAACTGTATCTTCTAAATCTTCAATAAATAATATTTCATCTAAACTACAATTATTTGCTTTTGTAATGATTTTTATTCCATCAAATTTTAATTGTTGTGAACCTGCCGACACAAGTTCAATATCATTTTCATATTGTTTATTTATAAAGTTTTGTTTTGCATTAAAATGAGACGAAAACTTCATTCCTGATAAACAATACATTTTAATATTTCTATTTCTTATTTCTTGAACTAAATTATAAAGTATCATCAGATTTAGTCCAAAAAGTTTGCTTTTAAAAAAAAGATTTTTTTAAAAAATCTTCTCCCAATCTTCTCCCAAAAAAATAAACCCTTATAAAATAAGGGTTAATTACTAAATGGTCGGGAAGACAGGATTTGAACCTGCAACCTCTTGGTCCCAAACCAAGCGCACTGCCAAGTTGTGCTACTTCCCGTTCAAAAATGACATATAAATAATATCATTTTAATTTTTAAAAGTCAATACTTATTGTAAATTTAATGTATAAACTGTAACTTTGTCTCTACCATCTTTCTTACTTTTATACATAGCAATATCTGCTTCCTCTATAGCAGTTTGTAAAGTTTTACCGAGCATTGAACTAACCCCAAAACTCATTGTTATTTTAAATCCAAATTTATCACTTAATTTGGAAATATTTTCTTTTAGAGCAACTGCCTTATGATATGCACACATATCATTACAATTTTTTAGTAAAATTACAAACTCTTCTCCACCCCATCTGCAAACAAGATCGGTATCTCTGATATATTTTTTTAATATATTACTTATTTCTATAAGTACTTTATCACCCAAATTGTGTCCATATTTATCATTAATGATTTTAAAATGGTCGATGTCACCCAAAATAATACTATCAAAATTTTCTACATTTTCTATTGATCTTCTATTATTAAGATTTGTTAAGCTATCAGTACAGGCTTGTTTTTTGTAAAATTCTAATTGTTCATTTAATAATTTTATCTTTTTTTTATATAGTCTTATCTCTTTTTCCTTATTTATTAATTTTTTTCTATAAAATATTTCTTGCACATTAACACCTTCTATTTATTTTATTATTATTAAAATATTATTATTAATGATTTTATCTATTAAAGAAATAAAAAACTCTGCAATTTGCAAAGTAAAAAACATAATGGTGCGCCCTGAGGGATTCGAACCCCCGACCTTTTGGTTCGTAGCCAAACGCTCTATCCAACTGAGCTAAGGGCGCATATAACACTACATGTTTTTAAAACACGTATAATGTTATCACTTTTTTAATTATTAGTCAACAAATGTTATTTAATTATCCTTTTTTTCGATGTAATACTTAGGAAAATATTTTATCTTGCTAATATAATTTCTATATACTACATATCTTCTTTTTATTGATAAATCTTTTTTATATAGCAAAGTATGATATTTCTTTAACTTTTTTATTTTTTTTCTTATTTCTTTATTCTTTACATATTTCTTTAATAATATCATAGGTACATTCAACCATAAAATTTGTTTATCATTATTTAAATGATATTTTAAATCATTATATACTAAATCTTCTACATAGCATGACGCTAAACTCTTGCCAGCACAGGCTGTAAAAAATGAACTTCTACCAGGTCTTGGATTTATTTCAAAGGCATAATATTTGCCATCATTTTTATTATATTTAATATCAAAATTAGCTGTACCATAATACTTTATATCTTCTAAAAACTTTTTTATTTTATCCATAATATCAATATGTTCAGTCAAAGATATTATGGAAGCGTAATTACCATATGTATTTGGATGATACTCTTCCAAAATAGGTTGACCCAATGACATCAATTTAACCTCTGCGTTTTTATCACAATACACATTTAATACCCTCATATTAGTATCATCACCAGGTATATATTGCTGAACTATCAATAAATCTTTATATTCAGATGAGTATATATTTTTAATAGCTTTAATTAACTCATTTTTATTTTCTATATAATATACTTTTTTCTTATTATTAAATTTTGCATTCAAATATTCTTCAGAATTGGAATTATTTGGTTTTAAAATTACTGGATAATCGATATCTATTTTGTCAATTTCCAATTTATAATTTTGTTTATAAAAAATAAAACTTTTTGGATATGAAATTCCGTATTTATCACATAATTTATAAAACTTTTCTTTATTATTAAATTCTATATACTTTTTATAATCTATGAATTTATTTTCTACATATTTTAGTTTATCTGCATATTTAACACATAGCTCCATATAATAATCAGAACATGGAATAACTATTATTTTTTCATAATCTTTTTTTAAAGTGATTATTAATTTGTTTAGTATATCAGAAAATTTATTTTCATCATGAACATTTTTGTCAACTACAAAATTTATAATTTTTGTATTACAAGTTACATTCAATACACGACTAGTTAAGGCATATGGTATAATATCGTATTCATCCTTTAATGTTCTTGCAAAACCATAAACATTATCATCACTACCTAATAAAATAACGTTAAATTTTTTCATATTCTACCCTCTAACATTTTATATTTTTTAATAAATAATAATATTAATTTTCATAAAAAAATAAGTTTTTATTACTTATTTTTTTATTTATTAATTTTTTTAAACAAAATTGCAGCAAGTGCGCCACCAACTAGCGGTGCTATGATAAATACCCATACTTGTTTAAGTGCTACTCCACCTTGTATTAACGCTGGTGCTAAACTTCTTGCTGGGTTTACTGATGTTCCTGTTAATGCAATTCCAAATAAATGAACAAAAACTAAAGTTAAACCAATTACTATACCAGCAATATGTGATTTTTTTTCATCACTTGTTACACCAAGTATTGTATAAATAAATACAAATGTAAGAATAACCTCAGTTACTATTGCACCAAATAAAGTAATATTTGTAGCTGATAGTTCAGCAAAACCATTTGCTCCTAAAGATTCAACACCAATTTTAGTTGAATTTAGTATTGCATATAAAATTCCTGAACCAGCAAGCGCTCCAAGTATTTGTGAAACAACATAACCAACAAAATCTTTTACAGATAATTTTTTGTTAATTAACATTGCCAAAGATACAGCTGGATTAACATGACACCCTGAAATATCTCCAATCGCATAAGCACTAGCAACTATAGCCAAACCAAAAGCAAGTGATGTTGCTATAATATTACCTCCCGAAACCATTGCGACACCTGTTCCAAATAATACAAGAGTAAATGTTCCTATAAATTCTGCAATATACTTCTTCATCAAATCATATCCTTTCTAATTATATTTTAATTTTATTATATGAAAATGTCAAATAAAATATTAAAAAAGAAATAAAAAAAATTAGGTTAAAACCTAATTTAATTTTTCTTAATGGTGGCTTCGGGCAGGATCGAACTGCCGACACCAGGATTTTCAGTCCTGTGCTCTACCGACTGAGCTACAAAGCCAAAAAAAATGGCGGTTCCGACGGGACTTGAACCCGCGATCTTCTGCGTGACAGGCAGACGTGTTAACCACTACACTACAGAACCATAAAAAAATATCAAATTGCTACTTAAGTATACTAAATTTTTAGCAAAGTTGTCAATAGTTATGATATTTTTTTATGTTTTTTTTGGCATTTTTTTACTAAAAAATACGAAGACAGCATTAAAACAAACGAAAATCCACCTCTAATACTAATCTCAATTCCAGGGAAAATGGCTATAACCGATCCTAAAATAAAACCGATTATCAAACTATATGTATTTGAAAAATACTTATTTAATAAAATGTTAATCAGCTTTACAAAAATATATAATCCCAATATTATTCCAAAGAAGAATGGCAATAACGTAACTAATTTTTCGGATATTATTGATAGAGGATTCGTAACTAATTCAAGTAAATAATCATATAATCCTAATATCATAAGAAAAAATGAACTGCTAATCCCAGGAACTAATTTACCTAAAATATATAAAAATCCCCCAATGAATAAATTAAATATATTAAGCGAATTATTAATTTTTAAATTTAACATTTTAGGAACAATAAATATAACTAATGAAAAAATTAAAGAAATCAGTATAAATTTTAAAGATATTTTTTCATTTTTATTTTCCACTTCGTTAACGAGTATAGGAATGCTCCCAAATATTAAACCAATAAACACATACATCATTTCAAATGAATAATTATTATAAAAAAATAATAAAACTTTACCAAATATAAAAATACCTATTAATATTCCGATTGTTAAAGGTAATAACTTTTTTATTTTAAGAAAATTACTACTATTCTTATCATTCAAAATAAAAATTAGTTGATCATAAATACCCAGCATAATTGCAACAACCGAACCACTAATCCCAGGCAAAATCATACATGTTCCAATTAATATACCAGAGATTATTGAATATACAAAGTTATTCATATTTATCCTCTTGTAACACTTTTTTTGCATCATATGAGCTATCACAAATAATTACATCTATTCCAAGTTTTTCCATTCTTTTAATTTCTGCAACATTTTTAACACCCCAAGCTCCAATAATAAAATTATTTTGTTTAATAAATTTTACATTTCTATTATCCAGCGAAAAACAATTGAATAATAATTCATCTATTTTAATTTTTTCTGCTTCAGTAACAACTATATCATTCAAGTTATACAAAAGCCATCCAATTTTGATATCATTCATTTTACTTCTAATATTTTTTAAAATATCATACTTAAATGAAATTAAAGTAATGTTATTATAATTGTATTTAAGCATACTTTCAATAATTAAATCTTCATACCCTCTTTCTTTTATTTCTAGATATATCTTAATTTTTTTATCTGAAAAAAATTTCAAAAAATCATCTAAGGTCACAATTTTTTCGCCTTTATAATTTTTATTACCAAAATCAATATTCAATAATTCACCATATGTATAATCGGATACTTTACCATTTGCATTTGAAGTTCTATTAATAGTTTTGTCATGGATCAATACAAGTTTATTATCTTTAGTCTTTCGTATATCAGTCTCAATACCATCAGAATTAATTAAATCTGCTAAATAAAATGCACTCATTGTATTCTCCGGTGCATATTTACTTTCACCTCTATGCGAATAAATCAACATACATATCACCATTAAATTATATGTTATAAAATTAAAAAAAGTCTTATTTCTAAGACTTTTGATTACATGGTTGCGGGAGTAGGATTTGAACCTACGACCTTTGGGTTATGAGCCCAACGAGCTGCCAGACTGCTCCATCCCGCGATATAAATATTAATGGCGGAGAAGGAGGGATTTGAACCCCCGCGCCGGTTGCCCGACCTCCCGGTTTTCAAGACCGGTCCCTTCAGCCTCTTGGGTACTTCTCCAAATAATATGGTGCCTCAGGCCGGACTTGAACCGGCACGGGATTTGACTCCCGCAGGATTTTAAGTCCTGTGCGTCTACCAATTCCGCCACTAAGGC
>OCTW013396112.1_pt1 | contig 11917 bp, 13 predicted proteins | sample 1539671 | NCBI WGS metagenome assembly OCTW01 (sample SAMN02144230, study PRJEB22623) | gut metagenome | biome: sheep rumen | host: Ovis aries | place: New Zealand | reverse complement strand
GTCGTTCATCTGCTCGGCCACCTCCTGCTGCTCGTTCATCTTGGCTGCACGCTCCAGCAGACGGCTGTGGAGGTAGAACACGTCGCCGGGATAGGCCTCGCGCCCTGACGGACGGCGCAGGATCAGCGACACCTCACGGTAGGCGACGGCCTGCTTCGACAGGTCGTCGTAGACCACCAGGGCGGGCAGGCCGCGGTCGCGGAAGTACTCGCCGATGGCGGCGCCTGCAAACGGTGCGTAGTACTGCATGGCGGCAGGGTCGGCAGCGGTGGCGGCCACGACGATGGTGTAAGGCATGGCGCCGTGCTCCTGGAGTGTGGAGACGAGGGCTGCCACGGTAGATGCCTTCTGGCCGATGGCAACATAGATACAATAGACAGGCTTGCCTGCCTCATAGAAACTCTTCTGGTTGATGATGGTATCCACGGCAATGGCGGTCTTACCCGTCTGACGGTCGCCGATGATGAGCTCGCGCTGTCCGCGGCCGATGGGGATCATCGAGTCGATGGCCTTCAGACCGGTCTGCAGCGGCTCCTTCACGGGCTGACGGTAGATCACGCCGGGGGCCTTGCGGTCGAGCGGCATCTCGAAGGCGTCGCTCAGGTCGATGTCGCCCTTGCCGTCTATAGCCTGTCCCAGCGGGTTGATGACGCGGCCCAGCATGTTGTCGTTGACGCGGATGGAGGCGATGCGCTTCGTGCGCTTCACGACCATGCCCTCCTTGATGCCCGAGGTGGAGCCCAGGAGCACACAACCGACGTTGTCCTCCTCAAGGTTCATTACGATGGCCATCGTGCCGTTCTCGAACTCCAGCAGTTCGTTGGCCTCGGCGTTGCGCAGGCCGTAGATGCGGGCCACGCCGTCGCTCACGGTCAGCACGGTGCCTACCTCGTCGAACTTCTCGGCGCTGGAGAGCCCCTTGAGCTGGTCGAGCAGTACCTGGGATACTTCGCTTGGTTTAATCTTATCTGACATTGTTTCTTTCTTTTTTGGGAGTTAATGGGAGTTACAGGGAGTTAGAGGGAGTTAGCGGACATTACTCTGCCAGACCGTTTTAGTCTGATATGCCTTGATTGTTGATGATGCCCTTGCAGTAGGCATTGATGAACCAACTTACCTTCTCTATTTCATCGTTCAGGCGAAGATAGGCATCACTTCCGATGTATTCTAAGTCCTTGGACAGAAGAATGTAATACCGGCACTCCTCCAGACTACCCTGCGACATGTTCAGGAAACGCAGTTTGTCGGCTTTGCCCAGTTTCTTGTAGCCCTCGGCAATATTGGCGGCAATGGAGACGGCGGCTCGCTGGAACTGGGAAGACAATCCCACACGCTCTTCTTTGGGGAACGAACGGGTAGTCCTATAGACATCAATCACAAACTGATGAGCCAGTTGCCAAGCCTTTATGTCCTTAAAACTGATAGTCATTGCCTTTGCTTAGATACACACAGAGAAGTAACGTCCGTTCACTCCTGCCGACTGTGTCGGCCACACTTCCGATAACTCCTGTTAACTCCAAAATTATTTCTTTAAATGATTGAGAATATTGTTGAGTTTCGACTTCACGCTCGCGTCCATGCGGTACGTGTCGTATTCGAGGATGAATCCGCCGATGATGTCGGGGTTCACCTCGGTCTCAAACTCCACAGTTCCATTAGTCTTGCTCTCCACCATCCGGCGCATCCGCTGCTCGGTGGCAGGGGTGACGGCGGTGGCGGTGATCAGTCTGCCACGGATGACGTTCTTCTGCTGACGGTATAGGGTGACGTACGAATTGGCGATGAACTGCATCACGCTCTCACGGTCCTCCTTGAGCACGAGGGCTACGAAGGCCTTGACCAGCGGGGAGGGCTTCGTGCCGACAGCCGTCAGCAGGAGCTGCTCCTTCTCGGCCTTGGAGAGCATGGGGTTGTCGATCGCCGGCCTTAACTGCGGCACCTCGGCGTAACTCCTGGCGAGCTGTTGCATCTCGGTGTAGACAGCATCCTCGGCCTTCGCGTCGGTAGCGCTCTTGAGCAGCGCCCTGGCATACCGAACCGATATGACTCCTATATCCATACGCTATTACTTCTTAGAAGAGACATCATCCAGCATACGGTCGATGAGATCCATCTGCGCCTTGTCGTCCTTGAGGTTCTGCTTAAGCACCTTCTCGGCGATCTCGACGCTCAGGGTAGCTACTTGCTTGCGGATGTCGGCGATGGCGGCCTTCTTCTCCTGCTCGATGGCGACGCGGGCGTCTTCCATCAGGCGGGCTCCTTCGGCGCGGGCCTTGTCCTGAGCTTTCTCTACGATGGCATCGCGGGTCTCGGCAGCCTCCTTCAAGATCTGAGCCTGCTTCTCGCGAGCCTCCTGCAAGATGGATTCACCTTCTTTCTGTATATTGGCCAGCCGCTCGTTGGCCTCATGCGCCTTGCGCAGTGAGTCGTCGATGAAAGCCTGGCGCTCCTTCACCATGCCGGTGATGACGGGAAAGCCAAACTTCCACAGCAGGAAGAACACCACGAGGAACGTGATGGTCATCCAGAACAGCAGACCAGTACTCGGAATCAATAAATCCATACGCTGTGATTATTTTACCATTAGTCCAATTTCTCCAGTGCTTAGATGCAGAGGAATGCGATGACGGCTGCGAACAGGGCCACACCCTCGATCAGGGCGGCAGCCACGATCATGTTCGTGAACAGTTTGTTCATCACCTCCGGCTGGCGGGCCATGGCGTCCATAGCCTGACCACCGATTTTACCAATACCAAGACCTGCGCCAATTGCTGCGAGACCTGCGCCAACTGCGGCGCCTAACTTTGCAACACCTTCTGCTGCCAATAATGCTGTAATCATAATTCTTTGAGTTTTAAATTGTTAATTATTAATGTTTGTTCTTTTACTTAATGTTTTATTCGTGTTCAGGCTCCACCCGCGCCAGTCCGATGAAGACGGCGGAGAGCATCGTGAACACCATCGCCTGGATGAAGCACACCAGGCATTCGAGGCACATCATGAAGATGCTCATGATGACGCTCAGGCCCGACATGGAGAGTTGCACGGCAACAGTCTGCGTGGCCACGAGGAAGATGATACACGTGATAGCCACCGCGATGGCATGACCGGCCATCATGTTGGCGAAAAGTCGGATCATCAGGGCGAAGGGCTTGGTGAAGATACCCACGAACTCGATGACGGGGATGATGGGTATGGGCGCCTTGAGCCACGTGGGCACGTCGGGCCAGAAGATGTCCTTCCAGTAGTGCTTGTTGCCCGAGAACTGTACGATGATGAACGTACAGAGGGCGAGGAAGAACGTCACGGCGATGTTGCCCGTCACGTTGCCCGATCCTGGCGGGAACGGGATCAGTCCCATCACATTGCACGTGAAGATGAAGAAGAAGCAGGTGAGCAGATAGGGCGTGTACTTCTCGTAGCCCTTGCCTACTCCCGGCTTGATGATCTCGTCGACGACATACATCACCAGCATCTCCATGAAGCCCACGAATCCGCCAGGGGCGCCGTCTGATGCCTTGCGCTTCTTGTACCAGCGGGCGCTGAACAGGATGCAGCAGAGCAGGATGATGACGTTGATGAACATCACGGCGACCGTCTTGGTGATCGACAGGTCGAGCACGGGTTCACCGTTCTCCACAATCTTGCCTGCGTTGTCGCCCTCGGTGGCGATGGCTAGTCCGTAAGGCCCCTGACGGAGCCCGGAGGCGTCGGCATGATGTTGGAACCGGGAGGAGCAGAACACATGCCAGCCCGTGGAACTGTTGACGATGACAGGCAGCGGGATGACGACGGCTGTCTCGCCCTCGCCCGTCACATGCCACTCGTGGGAGTCCTTGATATGCTCAAGCACCACCTCCTTGGCTGAGAAATCCTCTGCCTGCACCGCCGGCACCAGTGCCATCAGCAACAGCGCAACGCTTAGCAGTCGTAATTTCAATTCATAATTCATAATGCATAATGCATAATTAGTGTCTTAATTTCAGCGTTACAACCATCGTTATCGCGTACATTATTATAAACATAGCAGCGAAGCGGATGGCGTCTTCTCTATTCTCGGTGAAGGATACGTAGAGCCCGACGACCGTTGCGACGAGCAGCATGCGTATCGTTGCCATGATCAGATAGAAGTGAACCAGGTGATCGGGTGACTGTCGACGTACGACATCATACCCTTTCACGTAGGCCACGCCTAAGAGGGTGAAGAAGAGGACGGAGAGGAAGATTTCAACGAACATGGACCATTGATTGCTGCGGCGGTCATGCTCAGTCCTCCTTCAGTTCCACGCAGAGCGAGACCTGGTTCTTCTGTACCTCCACGAATCCACCGAGGATGGCCAACTCCTTGCCGGCATACTCCACGACACCTTTGGTCAGCGTGGAGATGATCGGGGCGTGGTCGCTGAGAATCTCGAAGTTGCCCCTTGTACCGGGCACCTTCACCGACTCCACCTCTCCCGTGAACTCTATCCTTTCGGGCGAAACTATCTTTAGTCTTAACATACTACTAATTTTACTAATTATACTAATTGATCTAATTCGTTTAATTCGTATAATTCGTAGTTGTTATCCCTTAGCAGCCTCAAGCAGTTTCTTGGCCTTCTCCTTCGCGTCTTCGATCGTACCGACATTGAGGAATGCCTGCTCGGGCAGGTCGTCGACCTCGCCGTCGAGGATGGCGTTGAAGCCCTTGATGGTATCCTCGATGGGCACCATCACGCCTGGCAGACCCGTGAACTGGGATGCCACGGAGAACGGCTGGGAGAGGAAGCGCTGCACGCGGCGCGCACGGTTCACCGTCTGCTTGTCCTCGTCGGAGAGCTCGTCCATACCGAGGATGGCGATGATGTCCTGCAGTTCCTTGTAGCGCTGGAGAATCTGCTTCACGCGCTGGGCACAGTCGTAATGGGCCTTGCCCACGATCAGCGGATCAAGGATGCGGGAGGTAGAGCCCAGCGGGTCTACAGCCGGATAGATACCGAGTTCGGCAATCTTACGGTCGAGCACCGTCGTAGCGTCGAGGTGGGTAAATGTCGTGGCAGGAGCCGGGTCGGTCAAGTCGTCGGCAGGCACGTACACGGCCTGTACGGAGGTGATAGAACCCGTCTTCGTAGAGGTGATACGCTCCTGCATCGCACCCATCTCAGAAGCCAGCGTCGGCTGATAGCCCACGGCTGACGGCATACGTCCCAGCAGGGCCGACACCTCAGAGCCAGCCTGGGTGAAACGGAAGATGTTGTCGATGAAGAAGAGGATATCCGCAGCACCGCCATCCTTGCCGCCACCATCGCGGAAGCCCTCGGCAACGGTCAGACCCGAGAGGGCCACAGAGGCACGTGCCCCTGGCGGTTCGTTCATCTGGCCATAGACCAGCGTAGCCTGCGACTTCTTCAGTTCCTCGGGGTCGACGAGTGAGAGATCCCACTTGCCTTCGTCCATCGCCTTGCGGAACTTATCGCCGTAGCGGATAACGCCCGACTCGATCATCTCGCGGATCAGGTCGTTACCCTCACGGGTACGCTCACCCACGCCGGCGAAGACGGAGAATCCGTTGTGGCCCTTGGCGATGTTGTTGATCAACTCCATGATCAGCACGGTCTTACCTACGCCGGCACCGCCGAAGAGTCCGATCTTACCACCCTTCATGTAAGGCTCCAGGAGGTCGATCACCTTGATACCCGTAGCCAGGATCTCCTTCTTCGTAGAGAGTTCCTCAAAGGTAGGAGCCTCACGGTGAATGGGATAGGCCCCCTTCATGTCGAGCTGTTTCATACCGTCGATAGGCTGACCGATCACGTTCAGCATACGACCTTTAATCTGATCTCCCGCAGGCATCTGGATAGGCGAGCCGAGGGGGATGGCTTCCAGTCCGCGCTGCAAGCCGTCGGTGTTGTCCATGGCCACGCAGCGTACCGTATCCTCGCCGATGTGCTGCTGCACCTCGACAATCAAGTCACGCCCGTCGCCACGCTTGATCTGCAATGCCTCGTAGATCTTCGGCAGCACCTTCTCAGCCTCCTGACCCTCTGTATCGAAATAGACATCGATGACAGGGCCGATGATCTGGGAAATGTGTCCAATAATTTGTGACATACGCTTGATAATTATTTAAGTTATACTCGTTTTAAGTTTATAAGATGCTTGCAAAGATAGCGATATTTTTCGAAATGAGAAAAACTTTTCACTTATTTTTTCCTCATATAGGCCAATTTAAGCCTGATTTGCTATTTTCGCAGGGCAATATTGTAATTGTAATACGTCTGATTGCCGGTCACATCCTCAAGTACCTTTACAAACGGAGGGAAGTTGATCGTCTCCTGTTCGCCCACTCCTTTTGTTTCCATGATGACAAGGTTGGTAACCGGTGAGAGGAACGTGTCGATCTGAAAGAACTGACCCTTCCAGATGAAACTCTGACGGCGCTTGACGATGGTCTGACGATAGGGGTCGGCCTGCTGGAGCATCTGCTCATAGAGGTTGTTGTCGACCTTACGCTCCGTCTCGATGACCTCTGTTTCTGAGATGCGCTTCTTCGAGCGATGCAGGATAACCACCTTTCCCCCACTCCATTCCCTGCGGCGCAGGCGTATCTCGCAGCCTGGCTCTGCAACGAGGTAGGTCTGGGTGATCATACTGTCGGAGCTTTCTGGGATGTCGCCGACGATCTCAACACGATAGACCCGCTCGTCGTGGGGCGGTTGCGGAAGCCCTACGACCTTCGAGATCTCGTTCAGCACGCGATTCAGCTTGTTCTGGAAGTCGTCGTGGTTGTTGATGACGCGCAGATGGGGATGACCGGTCCAGGCGCGGATCACCTTCTTATCCAGTTCACGGGCTATACGCAGTCCCTCCTCATTGGCCTGTTCGTAACGGGTTGCATTGGTGGCCGTGGTATAGTACTGTTCGGCACCATCGGCAGCCGACACGAGATGGAGCACAGCATCATAGCGCTCCAGCAATGCGTTGGTGCTGGTGCCAGCCATCGCCGTAATCTCATCCCATTCCTTTGGGGTAATATAGGCAGAGATATCCATCGTGCCGCGGTCGCAGACGATGAGCACGGGTTTCGTGCATACCTCGGCCAGGCGCATGAACTGATCCTCGAAAGCCAACTGTGTCTCAAGGATCGCCCGCTCACCCTGATAATACAGGTCGCGGTTCGGTGTCAGGTAGTTCCAGCCTGCCGTGCTGTAGATAGTAGGTACTTCAGGCACGTTGAACACTTTATAGCCAAAGCCTGAGAAATACTCGGTTATCTTCACCAAAGCGGTGGTCTTACCTGCACACGGACCTCCCGTCAGTACAATCTTCTTAATGTCTGACATCTATTGATTCCTGCTTAACGGATTGGCAAATCAAATGCTCAGTTCGTCGAGCACCTTGATAAGGCGCTTGTCGAAGCGCTTGTCTGTACGGATACACTCGCTGAAGGGCACGTAGACAACCTCATTGTTGCGGATGCCCACCATGACGTTACGCTGTCCCTGCTTAATGGCCTCGATGGCACCGACGCCTGTGGTAGAAGCAAGGATTCGGTCACGAGCCGACGGCGTGCCGCCACGCTGCAGGTGGCCCAGGATAGATACACGTACGTCAAACTCTGGGAATTCCTTCTTCACACGATCGGCATAGTAGAGGGCGCCACACTTTGGACTCTCCGACACGATGACAATACATGACTTCTTCGACTTTCGGATACCACGTCCCATAAAGGCAGCCAACTGGTCTACGTCTGTCACCTCCTCAGGTACGATAGCAGCCTCTGCGCCGCAGGCGATGGCACAGTTCTGTGCCAGGAAACCGGCATCGCGGCCCATCACCTCGACGAAGAAGATGCGCTCGTGAGAGTTCGCCGTATCGCGGATACGGTCCACACACTCCATGATGGTGTTCATCGTCGTGTCGTAACCGATGGTAGAGTCTGTACCGTAGAGGTCATTGTCGATGGTGCCGGGAAGTCCGATGACGGGGAAGTCAAACTCCATACCGAAGTTGCGGGCACCCGTCAGCGAACCATTGCCACCAATGACTACCAGGGCGTCAATCTCTTCCTTCTGGCAGGTGTCATAGGCTTTCTGCATGCCTTCGGGCGTCATGAACTCCTTAGAGCGGGCCGTCTTCAGAATCGTACCGCCCCGGGTGATAATACCGCTGACATTCTCGGTAGTGAAGGGTTTCACCTCACCCTTGATGAGACCATCGTAACCACGATAGATACCTTTGATGTTGAAGCCGTTGTAGATACCAGCACGGGTAACCGCACGGATGGCGGCATTCATTCCAGGCGCGTCACCTCCTGAGGTGAGTATACCAATAGTTTTAATTTTAGTCATACATTATTTATTTTAGTTATACATAATACAATTCCAACCAAAGTACTGCCAGACCGACAATCCAGCCTGCCATAACTTTCAGAGTCATGTTACGCAGGTACCAACCCAAGTGTACATGCTCCATCTTCATCAGGGCCAGGCCACTAACCGACCCGACAGAAAGCAGACAGCCTCCCACAGCAGTTGAATAGGCGACAATCATCCAGTAGGCACCATTACGTGCAAACTGACTGACGTATGCCACATCTACAGCTTGTTCCAGTCGTGTTTCATCAACTACCGCATAGAGCGAGATGTCGCTTATGGCTATAGTGAATGTGTCGACAACCGCACTCAGCACTCCTGACACAACGCCAAGGATCCAGATATTGTGAATGTTATCGTCGATCCACTTAGCCACGTCTGGGAAGATGCCAGTCTCTGTGACTACACCCATACCCAGCATGATTCCCATCACAAACAGTATCTGCTGGAGAGAGCCATATTGTAAGGCCCGTGGTATGAAGCGCTGCGACATCTGATCGGCGTTCATCAATTTGCGGTTGAAGGCTTCGTTGACAACCCAGAGAACGCTCAACACACAGAGTGCTCCAAGAAACGGCGACAGTTTGGTGATGTTGTGGAAGGTCGGTATGAACCAAAGTCCACCGATACCTACAAACAACATAACGATGCGCTGCCAAGGGCTGAGGTTCGTGTCATCTCCCCTGTATGGCATCGGCGACCACTGAGTATCAAGCCGTTCAGGCAAGGCTCTACTGATAAGGATTGTCGGGATAACCCATGCCGATATGGCAGGCAGAGCCATATACGACGAGAAATGCGTGGCAGTAACAGCGCCATCACCCCAGAGTAAAAGACCGATAGGATCGCCGATAACCGTGAAACAGCCTCCACAGTTCGCAGCAATAACAATAGCACAGCCAACGAGCATACGCTGGCGGCGGTTCTGCACGATGCCATGAAGGATTACAAGCATCATGGTAGCCGTAGTAAGATTATCAAGGTTGGCTGATATCACAAATGTAGCCAAGGAGATAGTCCATAGAAGACGCTTGGGGTTACGCGTCTTTATCCATTTCTGAATAAAGTCGAAACAGCCGTTATTATTCAGAATCTCGATAATCGACATGGTTGCAAGCAGGAACATGACGATGCTTGCGGCACGACCAACATAGTATAGGAATACATTGTCGTGTATGAAATACTTCACCGTCTCGCTTGTCGGTTCTATTCCATTCAGGAATTCGACATAGTCGTCTGGGTGCATATCGGTGACGAAATCCGTACCCCAGCAGATGTAAACCACCCATCCTACCGTGCCAATAAACATAGCTATAGCTGCCTTGTTCACCCCTGTCAGATGACCAGTTGCAATGAGCAGATAGCCCAGAATCAGCATCAATACTATTATCAGCGTCATATCAGTCGTTCATTAATTATCTCAACTGGCAGCCAATACCAGATGACTCTACCATGTCCGTAGGTTCACTTGTGATTGGGTACAAAGTTACAAAATAAAATTTAACTACCAAAACTTTTTGTCTAAAAGTCTATAAAAAAGAAATATCCTCGCCAAAATTAGCGAGGATATTCATTGGTTTAACCACCGAAATTGTCATACATGATGCTTTCCGGTTCTACGCCGAGCGAGTCGAGCATCGAGACGACGGCCTTCGACATCGGGCCAGGACCGCACATGTAGTACTCGATGTCCTCGGGAGCCTCGTGGTCTTTCAGGTAGGTGTTAAGCATCACCTGATGGACGAAGCCCGGTGTGTACTTCACGCCAGCGGCATCGGCAGCGGGATCGGGACGGTCGAGGGCCAGATGGAAGTGGAAGTTGGGATACTCCTTCTCCAGACCAAGGAAATCGTCAAGATAGAACACCTCGTTGAGCGCACGTGCACCATAGAAGTAGTGCATCTCGCGATCCTTCGTGTGCAGCGTCTTCGTCATGTGCATGATCTGTGCGCGCAGCGGAGCCATACCGGCACCACCACCGACCCAGATCATCTCCTTCTTCGAATCGAAGTGCGGGTGGAAGTCTCCATAAGGACCACTCATAATCACCTTGTCGCCAGGCTTCAAGGAGAAGATGTAAGACGAGGCAATACCAGGATTGACATCCATAAAGCCGCTACGGTCGGGCTTGAACGGCGGCGTAGCGATACGCACCGTCAGCATGAACACATCACCCTCGGCTGGATAGTTGGCCATAGAGTAAGCACGGATCGTGGGCTCGGGGTTCTTACACTTCAGGTCGAACATCTTGAATTTCTCCCATGAGGGGACATATTCCGGGGTAATCAGGTCGCGGTCGTAGTCGTTGTAGTCGATACAGTCGAAGGCAGGTATCTTAATCTGCGCATACGAACCAGGCAGGAAGTCCATGTGGGCACCAGCAGGCAGCTGAACCTTGAACTCCTTGATGAACGTAGCCACGTTCTTGTTCGATATGACGGTACACTCGTATTCCTTCACGCCGAGGATCGACTCATCGACATGAATCTTCAGATCGCCCTTCACTTTACATTGACAGCCCAGACGCCAGCCAGCCTTGATTTCCTTACGGGTGAAGTGTGGCTTCTCTGAGTCGAGGATCTCGCCACCGCCCTCGAGCACTTGTACCTTGCATTGTCCGCAAGAGGCCTTACCACCACAGGCTGAAGGCAAGAACACACCGTTCTCATTGAGGGTCGACATCAGCGATGCTCCCTGAGGAACGTTGATGGTACGGTCGCCATTGATTTCAATATTCACATTCCCTGAAGGTGAAAGATACTTCTTTGCCACCAGCAGGACGATCACCACGAGGATGATCAACGAGAGGAAAACTCCTATACTAATTGCAATAAACTGTGCCATACCTTACTTAAATATTTAAACCAGAGAAACACATCATCGCCATAGCCATCAGGCCGACGGTGATAAACACAATGCCGAGACCCTGCAGGGGCTTGGGCACATCTGAATACTGCATCTTCTCGCGGATGGCACCCATGGCCACGATAGCCAGTGCCCAACCAATACCAGAGCCGAAGCCGTAGATGATGGCATCCCACACGCTGGTGATGGCCTGCGAATTGCTGGGATCCATGAGGATGCGCTGCTGCATGAAGAGCGAGGCACCCATGATGGCGCAGTTCACGGCAATCAGCGGAAGGAAGATACCCAGGGCTGCATAGAGCGAGGGAGAGTACTTCTCGACCGTCATCTCCACCAACTGCACCATACCGGCAATCACGGCGATGAAGAGGATAAACGACAGGTAACTCAGATCGACGCCCTCAACGAGACAGTCAGGACCAAGTACCTTTGTCTGCAGCAGATAGTTCACAGGCACGGTGACGGTGAGCACGAAGGTCACAGCCAGTCCGAGGCCCAGCGAGGTCTTCACGGTCTTCGACACGGCAAGGTAGGAACACATGCCGAGGAAGAAGGCAAAGATCATGTTGTCGACGAAAATCGAACGGAATAAAAGACTTATTGCGTGTTCCATATCTTACTTCTCCTTATAAAAATATGCACGATGTACCCAAATCACACAACCAACGAGAATCAGCGCCATAGCCGGCATCGTC
>OCTW011494349.1_pt1 | contig 11919 bp, 10 predicted proteins | sample 1539671 | NCBI WGS metagenome assembly OCTW01 (sample SAMN02144230, study PRJEB22623) | gut metagenome | biome: sheep rumen | host: Ovis aries | place: New Zealand | reverse complement strand
AATGCGAAAAGATCTTACATTAAAATTCTGGGAAGATAATGTAGACAAACTTATAAGCGATAATGATTTTCCTCTGTTAGACGATAAAGGCAGCCGTTCAAGAATCCAGGCAGATAAAAAGGTTGAAGAAATTTATCTTGAATTTGACCAGCGAAGAAAAGACTTTGAAGCAAAAGAAGCCGACCGTCAGGATGCCGAAGAGTTGAAACTTTTGGAAGATGCCGAAAGCAAAATTAAGGGAAGAAAGAAGTAATGGAAATGGAGAATTGAACAATGGAAAATGAAATTGCTATACGCAATAGTGAATGGATAAAAGATAAAATCTACACAATTCGCGGTGTTCAAGTAATGCTCGACAGCGATTTAGCGAAAATTTATGACTATGAAGTGCGTGCATTGAATCAGCAGGTAAAGCGAAATATAAACAGATTTCCCGAAGATTTTATGTTTCAGTTGACTCGTGAAGAAGTCGATTTGGTGAAATCACAATTTGTGACATCACCAAATGGCAATTTTTTTGAAGGGCAAGAAGGAGGCTCGCGAAAGCTTCATTGCGCAGGCGAAAAAAGAAATCGTGCTGATTGACGGTTATGTAGATTTGTCGGTTCTTGAACGACTTTCAAAGAAAAGCAGAGGAGTAAATGTTGTGATTTACACTGATCCAAAAACGAAACTCACCGCGCAGGATATTCAGAAATTCAATGCGCAATATCCGACTCTCACCCTAAAGCACACCACAAAAATGCACGACAGATTTTTGATTGTTGACGGAAAAATTTTGTATCATATCGGAGCTTCGCTCAAAGACTTAGGCAAAAAATGCTTTGCGTTTGAAGTGTTTGATTCAGCTTTCATAGCAGATATTTTGGCGAAAGTGTAACAAAGAGATTTGATAATTGATAATGGAGAATTGAGAATTGAAAACTGAAAATGGAAAGTTGAAAAAATATAAGTTGGGCGTTCCCGCCGCTTCGCGTCGGTCGGGCTTTCCGGGGTTCCGCTATCGCTTCATTGCTACGCAACGGCTTCGCCGCCCCTACAATCCCTAACGCTTAGTAATTGAGAATTGATAATGGAGAATTGAGAATTGAAAATTGAAAACGGAAAGATGAAGAAATATAAGTTGGGTGAGATAGCGACTATTCAAACAGGACCTTTTGGAAGTCAATTACATAATGAGGACTATGTAATAAAAGGGACTCCGATTGTTACTGTAGAACATCTTGGAAATAAGTATTTTATAACTCAAAATCTGCCACTGGTTTCAGATGAAGATAAAGAACGCTTGAAAAAATATTTACTAAAAGAGAATGACATTGTTTTTAGTAGAGTTGGGGCTGTGGATAGATGCTCTTTTGTTTCAGAAAAAGAAAATGGGTGGCTATTTTCGGGAAGATGTTTGCGGGTAAGACCAAATAAAGAAGTCGTGAATTCTCAATGGTTATACTATTTTTTTACACAACAGCATTTCAAAGAGTATGTACGAAGTAAAGCTGTCGGTTGTACAATGCCATCGTTAAATACGGATTTACTATCTGATTTGATTATTACAACACCACCTCTCGAATCCCAGCAAAAAATTGCTGCTGTACTTTCATCTCTCGATGACAAAATCGCCTTGAACCGCCGCATGAACGCAAAACTGGAGCAAATGGCAAAACGACTTTATAACCACTGGTTCGTGCAGTTTGACTTCCCTAATGCAGACGGCAAGCCATACAAATCTTCCGGCGGAAAAATGGAATATAACGAAGTACTTAAACGAGAAATTCCGGATGAGTGGGAAGTTAAGAAACTGGGGGATGTTTGCGAAATTGTTTTGGGAGGAACTCCATCAACAGCAAACAATGAATTCTGGGATAATGGAACAATAAGCTGGCTTAATTCTGGAGAAGTCGGAATATTTCCAATCGTTGAATCAGAGAAAAAAATTACAGAAATTGCAGTGGAAAAATCTACAACAGAATTCTTGAAAGCCGGTTCTGTAACACTTTCGATTACACGTTATCTTCGACCAAGCATTCTTGCTATAGATGCGTGCATAAATCAATCAGTTGTTGGCATAAAAGAAAATGATTTATTCAAAAATTGTTTCTTGTATCCGTATTTGCAAAATGAAATAGACAGATTGATGTCGTTGAGAACCGGTGCTCAACAGCCTCATATCAATAAGGAAATTGTAGAAGATTCTTTTATAAACATACCGCCAAAAGAATTGATGGAAAAATACAAGAAAAAAGTCACTCCAATATATTTGCAGATAATCAACATTGCTAAGGAAACTCAAAAACTCACTGTGTTGCGTGACAGGCTTTTGCCGCTCTTGATGAACGGACAGGTGGAGGTAAGGTAAGTTATCGATTTTATTCATTATTTATAATAGATACTTATAGAACGTTTTGTTATGATAAAATTAGATTATATAAGGAGTGTTTTATGAAATTATTTTATAGTTATTGTCATGTTGATGAAAAATATAGAGAGCGGCTTGAAAAATTTCTTGTTACATTGCGAGATGAAGGCAAAATCACAGAATGGCATGATAGAAAAATTATGCCAGGGGACAAGTGGCAAGATGATATAAAACAAAATCTTGAAAATTCAGATATTGTTTTACTTTTAATATCACAAGATTTTTTAAGTTCCCCTGCCTGCAAAGAAGAGATACAATTTGCATTAAACCCAGACAATAAGAAAATTACTATACCTATTATTTTAAAGCCTTGTACTTGGTTACATACAGCATTAAAAGATATTCAGGCTGTGCCAACGGATGGAAAGCCTATACTAAACTGGGAATCAGAAGATTCTGCGTGGCTTGATGTTGCAGAAAAAATTACGGCGGTAATAGATAGTTTTTCGGAAAAAGTAAAAAAATCATTTTTAGATGAAATAAATAAAACAGAATTTAGAAATTCGGGAAAAGAATGTATAAAACTGTCTGATATTTTTGTAAATCCATCTTTTGATTTTTCAACAATTGATGGTAAAAATGAAAAGAAAGAATTCATAATTGAAGAATTTCTTACGGAGAAAAATAAATATTCCTTAATTTCCGGTGAATCATTATCTGGAAAAACAACTGTTCTGTATAGATTATATGAGCAATCCTTAAAAAAAGATTTTTATCCAATTCTTATTGATGGAAATACCATAAAAAAGACTCGTAATTTTGAAGAAACAATCCAGAAAGCATTAAGAGAACAATATGAAAATTTTACTTTGAATATTTTTTGCAGTAAAAGAAATAAAATACTGCTGATAGACAATTATTCTCATTCTGTTTCAGATAATATTATTAATTGGGGAAAGGAGAATTTTGATTATATATATATTGCTATTGATGCAAATGAATTATTGCTGTTTTTTAAGGACAGCAAAGTATTTGCTGACTTCAATAACTGTTCTATAAGAAATATGGGGCATACCTCTCGGTATGAGCTTATAAAAAATTGGAAAACTATTGAAAGAAACAATTATACTACAGAAGAACAATTTCAAAATGAAATAGATGTTCTTGAACAACATATTGATTCAATTATTCTCAATAAAAATATATTACCTAATACACCATTTTATATTCTTACCATAATTCAGTCTTTTGAAACTTTTATGCCACAAGATTTTCAGATTACTTCATATGGACATTGTTATTATGCAATCATTTATGCACAGCTTAGTAGTATAGGGTTATCTCAATCTGATATTGATGACAGTTTAAACTATTTTACTCAGTTGGCTAAGAAAATCTTTGATGAAGCCACAAATAATCAATGGGTTCTTTCTCTTGAATCCTATAATGAATTCAAAAAAGAATATAAAAATGATTATTTAATTGGAGATGGAATGATTGCAAGACTTGAAGAACCTAATTGTCTTCTTTTGAAGATTAACAATAAGTCTGAAAATATATCATTTACATATCCTTTTATTTTTTATTATTTTATTGGCAAGTACTTAGCTATACATAAAGAACAAAAAATAATAGAAGAGTTATGTACAAAAATATACAATCGAGATTATGCAAATATATTAATTTTTACAGTACATCATACAATAAATACAGATTTGCTGGATGAAATAGAATTGCATTGTTTGATTTCTCTTGAAAATTTTGATGTTGCAAAATTAACAACCGAAGAGACCTCTTTCATGAATGGATTGATGTCAACATTACCAAAAGAGATTGAGATGAGTAGATCTTCAAAATCACCTGAGGAGCAGAGACTCCTTTCGCGTAGAGAACAAGATAAAATAGAAGATGAAACTGCCGAATTAAATGTAAATGATATTAATGAAAATTCAGATCCCGAGATGAAAGAAATAGAACGCTCAATGAAAATTATTGAGGTTTTAGGACAAATAATAAAAAACAGAAGCGGAAGTTTTAAGAAAACGGAGATAAAAGAACTGATTTTTGAAGTTGAAAAACTTGGTTTACGAATTTTGACATATTTTTTAAATACCTTAAAAAGTCCTGAATTTAAGGAATGGATTTTTGAGAGAATTAGTATATTAGAAAAAGAGCGAGGAAATTATCTTGAGAAAGACAAAATTGAGAAAATTGTTGAACAAAATGTTGAGATGATGGGATTTGTAATTATTATTGGGATATTGCAAAGAACATATCTTTCTTTATCAACACAAAAAATTTTATCTTTACAGAAAGAAATTTCAGATAATGAAAATAGTGTTGCATTTGATTTCTTGTTTATATTTTTTAAATTGAATTATGAGGGAATTAAATCTAGCTTTATTGAGCATTATTATAGGAAATTTAATGATAGCAAAAACTCGTGGGCAGAAAATGTATTAATGCTTTTAGTAAAAAGTTATCTTGATTCACATAATGTTGAATACAAGGAAAGGGCAAAATTATTGAGTTTGTTTGGATTAAAGTATAAACCAAATAAAGTACTTCCCAAAAAGTAGAAATTTCATATCCAAGGAACCGATAATGTCAGAACAAACCAACAATATAGTTTTTTATCAAACAGAAAATGCAGATGTCGTTGTGAATGTCGTTTACAAAGATGAAACATTCTGGCTTAACCAAAAAGCAATAGCAGCCTTGTTTGACGTAAATCCCCAGGCAATTACAAAGCATTTATCAAATATTTATGAAGAGCAGGAACTTGTGAAAGACTCAACTTGTTCCATTTTGGAACAAGTTCAAAAAGAAGGAAATCGTAATGTAAAACGTTCTGTTGAGTTTTATAACCTTGATGCAATAATTGCTGTCGGCTATCGTGTAAACTCAAAAAAAGCTACGAAGTTCCGTCAGTGGGCTACGAAAACTTTGCGAGAATACATAACAAAAGGCTTTGTGTTAAACGAAAAGCTTTTAAAAAATGGTAAGCAATTTGGTCAGGATTATTTTGACGAATTACTCGAAAAAATCCGGGAGATTCGTGCAAGTGAAAGACGTGCCTATCAGAAGATTACTGATATTTTTGAGCAGTGTAGCTGTGATTATGATAAAGACAGTGAAATAACCAAGAATTTTTATGCTTTTGTGCAGAATAAACTTCATTTTGCAGTAAGTGGAAATACTGCTGCCGAAATTGTTTATAATCGTGCAGACTCTCAAAAAGAACATATGGGGCTTACAAGCTGGAAAAACTCCCCGAATGGAAAGATTTACAAAAGTGATGTGACGATTGCAAAAAATTATCTGAATGAAAAAGAAATCTCTCGCTTAAATCGGCTTGTAACAATGTTCATTGATTATGCCGAATTGCAGGCAGAAGACGGAAACCTGATGAAAATGCAGGACTGTGTTGATGCTGTCAATCTGTTTTTGCAGAGTAACCGTCAGAAAGTTCTTGAGTCAAAAGGAAAAATTAGCCATGAGCAGGCAATTGAAAAAGCTCACCATGAATATGAAATATTTCGTGTGATTCAGGATAGGGAATATATTTCGGAATTTGACAGACAAACAAAGAGAATTGAGGAAGAATCAAAATGACTGATTATCTCTCCCGACATCCATACCTCGAACTTCTCAAATCGATAATCGTAAATCATTGCGATAATCCTGTTGGCTACTCCTTTGCCCTAGTCGTTGAATGGGGCTGTGAAAAAACTGGATTATAAGAAGCTGCTAAAGACTAAAAATATTATTTCTAAGTTAATTGTTTTGTCAAAACTTGACAAAATAATTAACTTAGTTTAGTATTTTCGTAGAGGTAACTATGCTTTTAGGATTTGGCGGTAGAAACTGCTGGTGTTTTAAGGATTGGATGCAAATAGACTTGTCTCTTGGCGAAGGAGTTTCTGCTGATGTTTCAATGGGACTTCCTGCTTGTACTGCAATGTGTTTTAAAGGAGCTAACGCTTCTGGTAAAACAAATGCACTTAAGGTTTATTCATTTATCTATGATTTTGTAAGATATAGTTTTTCAAATACTCCAGATAAACCAATCATGTTTGATTCATTCTTCCACAATGATGAGCCGGCTGAGTTTTATGCAGAATTCCTTGCAAATGAAGTTTATTACCGTTACGAATTAACTGCATCAAAAAAAGCTGTTATTACAGAACGCCTCTTTAGAAAGAAGAATGAAGAAGGCTCAAGAGAAACAGAAATTTTTGTCCGCGAAGGAAACAGTATTACAAAGAATACTTTGTACAAAGGTCATAAGGATATTCTTTTTAGAGATAACGCATCTTTTATAGGAACCTTAAAGCAATACAATCTTCCGGAAATTTCAGATATTTACGACTTCTTTTTCAAAACAGCAATTAATGTAACTTACTATGGTATGAGTGACAGAGGTGAGAATGATCCTCAGGGACTCACAAATTATTATTATACTCATCCAGAGGAATTAAAATTTACTGTTGAAAAAATAAAGTATTTTGATACTGGCATCAAAGATATTGAAATAAAAACAAGGTTAAATGAACTGGGACAGCTTAATGCCTATCCAATTTTCTACCACTCTCTTGCTGATAATAAAACACATGCAATGGCTTTTGGTGAAGAATCACGAGGGACACAGGCTTTATTCTGTAAACTTAATAATTACTTTGAAGTATTAAATTCTGGCGGTGTGCTTGTTCTTGATGAATTTGACATCAACCTTCATCCAGATATTCTTCCTTATATTTTGGACTGGTTTATCAAAGCAGAAAATAATCCGAAACATGCTCAGATTCTTTTTACAACTCACAACGTAGATATCATGGATATTCTTGGTCGCTATCGTACCTATCTTTTTGAAAAAGAAGATGGTGAAAGTTTCTGCTACCGTCTTGATGAACCAAAATCACCAAGTCTACGCAATGACCGTCCTCTTTCTGTTCCTTACAGAAAACACTTGATTGGAGGCTTCCCAAAAATTGGCACCAAAGAAGACTAATCCAAGGAAAGAACGTTTTCTCTCTAATCTTCCTTCCCAAGAGCTTGTTTCCGAAATTTCTGATGTAAAGGGAAAACTGTCTTTTAGTTTTAAATACTTTGATGGGAGTCAGGAAGCAGGACAGGATTTTAAAGACTGGAACGATAAACAAAAACAGGAATTACTTGAAAAACTCCGTGATTATTCCCGGGAAAGTAAACAGTATTGGCTTAACCAGCGAGTTGGAGGTGGAGGACTAAAAGTTCTGGAAATCTATGGTGCGTTTCCTCGAAATACAGATTTTGAATATCCTTGCCATGTGCCTTCAGGTGTACGATGGTCAAGATTCAGAATGGAAAGTGCAATGCGTCTTGTCGGCTTTTTTGTTTCTGAAAACTCAGTCAAAGAATATGGGCTTTCAACTGATGTATTTTATATAGTTTTCTTGGATAAAAATCATCGCTTTTACAAAACAGAGGACAAATAACATATCATGCTCTCCTTGGCCGTTAGACATAAATTGCGTTATCAAATTGTTTTGATAGTTAGCTAAATATTTTTTATTTGAGAATGGAATAGACAGAAACAATCATAGACAGCAATAAAGCATTTATGATTGTTAAGGTAGCTTTTAGAAACTAATAGCTTTGTTAAATTGTGGTACATACGGTAAACTTGATAAATATTTTACCAAGTTTTGATCACCATAAAACCTAGTTCGGCTACCTTCACGGAAAACTAATGCAGATTGATCTATTTTACATCCAGCATTTCTGGCTCGCATTGTTAGCTCTGCTAACAGAGAGCCATTATTTCCAGAAGTTGATTTTGCATTAAAGACAGCAAAATCTATCCAACCTCCAGAAGTAGACCGTTCTCGTAAATGTGCAAATTCTACTTGCATTGTCATTCTCCTCCTTCATATGAAGTAGGAACCAACATAAAGTTTTAATATTTTATACCGATAAACAATACAGATACCAAACTGAACATTGGTTCTTTTTGTGTTCAAGGTGCGTTTCCAGATGTAGAAAGTGTTGGAATGCACCTTTTTTGTTAGAGCAGCAACGCTGATAACTAATAATGAATTTACTGAAATAATCCTAAATCGGCAAGTAAAATGTGTATATGTTATTACATATATCTTCCAATCTTCTTGACAATTTGTAAATCTGATCTTATATTATAACTATAAAGGTTATACATGGAAGTCATTTTTAAAATGAACATTTGGAAGAATTGTATACATCTGGAAAATCCTTTAAATATAAAAAAGTTCCTGCACAAGTTGTAAGAAAATTTCCTAAGGCTATAAGGATTTTGCAGCAACTGAAAGTAATTCAGGATATATGGAGATATCCCGGGTATAATTTTGAAAAATTAGAAGGAACAAATCAGTATTCCATGCGTCTTGACAGGACATGGAGGCTGATTATGGAAATTGATTGGACTAATGAAGAAAAAAACGTCGGAATCATTGGTCTTGAAGATTTATCGCATCACTATCAGTGATAAAGGGTATATGTCATGAACGCAAAAGAATTAAAACCATTTTACAATGTTGGACCGGGAGATTTTATTCTAGATTTTTTGGATTCCTTTGGATGGACTCAAAATGATTTGGCGGAAGTAACCGGATTCAGCTTAAAGACTGTAAATCTTCTCATAAACAACAAGCAGGGGATTACTCCAGAAACTGCCGTAACACTAGAAAAAGTTTTTGGTTCACCTGCCGATTTTTGGATTGAGGTTGATGCAAAGTATCAGATTCGTAAACGAGAAGAACAAAATTCAGAAAAGAATGAACTTACAGCTAAAAAAGCAATGCTCAGAAAATACATGCCCGTTTCAGAAATGAAAAAGAAAGGCTGGTTTTTATATGATGTAAATACTTTGGAAGGAATTGAAAATGAGTGTCTTCGCATATTCAATAAAAAAACAATTCCAGAAGATGAATATAATCAAAATTATAAGTTTTGTGCTCGTCAGACAAAGTTTGATTACGACTATACAAAGTGGTATAGCAAAACCTGGTTTGAATTTGCAAAATTAAACGCTGCTTCATTTGAATTACCCAAATACGACAAAAAGAAATTAGAATTGATTGCAGCCCATCTTTATGATTACACAACGAAAGAAAATGGAGTTTCTGATCTTATTGATGATTTACTTTCTTGCGGTGTCGGTTTTTTTGTTTTGAGTCATTTGCAAAAAACATATCTTGATGGTGCCGCTTTTATATGCAATAAAAATCCTTTTGTTGTTTACACTTGTCGTTATGACAGAATTGATAACTTCTGGTTTGTTGTTGCCCATGAAATTGCACATATTTTGAATCATTATGATTTCCTGAACGAACCATTCTTAGATAATCTTGAAGAAGAAGCTGAAACAGAAAGAGAAAAGCAGGCTGATTCTTGTGCTGGGAGCTATTTAAATCAAGATAAAGTTATCGAGGTAGGAAAGCAGTACGGAAAGTATTTAAATGCTTCCCGACTGAATCTTATAAGCGAACAATCGCAAGTTTCCGTACCTGTTGCTCTTGGAATGTTGCAGCATTTCGGTTTGTTAGACTGGCGACAATTTGCAAAATATAAGGAACATGTAAAAGAATTAATTCCGAATGAATTTATTAGGGGATAAAGGTTTATTAGTTTCAAAATGACAGATTATCTTTCCCGTCAGCCATATCTAGACCTTCTCAAATCAATAATCGCAAATCAGTGCGGTAATCCGTCTGGTTATTCCTTTGCAATTGACGGTGAATGGGGCTGTGGAAAGACTTGGATTCTTACGGAACTTGAAAAGCAGCTTGCAGAAGATTCAGAAAATAAATATTTAATCTTTCATTACAATGCCTGGGAAAATGATTTTTATGACGAACCTCTTGTTGCAATTCTTTCGGTGATGATTGAGAAGCTTGAAGAATTCTGCAAGTCAGAAGAAGTTATAAATGGCATAAACAAGAAACTTGCGGCTACTTCACTAAAGATACTGAAAAACTTGGTCATTTCAATTGTGAACGCCACCGTACAAAATAAAATTGCTGTAGATTTTAAAGATGTTGTTTAAGATTTTCAAAAAATTGGCGATGAAAAGTCAGATTTAAAATCCCTTAAAAAGGAGGTGGATTCTTTTTTTACATTGAAAAGTGGAATTAAAGAAATTAGAAATCAACTAACAGAACTTTCAGGAGAGCATAAAATACTTTTAATTGTCGATGAGCTGGACCGCTGCCTGCCTGAATATGCAATAAAAGTTTTGGAGCGGCTTCATCATGTTTGTAATGGAATACCAATAATTCAGATTATAACAATAAACAAGAAGATCTTGGCTTCCAATATAGCCAAGGTATTTGGAAAAGATTATCAAAATGAAGACCATCCAGATATATTAATTAATCTATTTTGTGAATCCTATCTCCAAAAATTTATTGATATAATAATTCCTCTTCCTAATGGAAAAATTGATAGAAGTCTTGATGTTTTACAAGGGATTGAAAAAGGTTTTACACCCTGTATTAGACCAAATAATATTGGACAAGAATTAATAAAACTTGATGATGTTTTCCTTACCACATTTATTTCTTCATTGATGGATGGAATTGAAAAACGCTTGCAGGAAAAAATATTTAATCAAGTTACTTTATGTCATAAACTTACAATTCAAACAGATATAAAATATAATAACGAACAAATGTCCTATGCTATTTTAATTTACGAAATTATTTCTTGTATTTGTAGATATGTTTATCATTCGAATAAGACTTGTTGTGTTACTACCCTTGATGATGTTTATACCCTTGATTTTTATACAGGAATTGATATATCTGTCATTCCAGAAACAACTGAATATGTAAAATTCCAGAATAACATACATGAGTTTTTAACTTATCCAATTAATTATTTTGAAGATAATGAAGGTCGACATCGTTATGCTTTTGAAATACATGACACAAAAAGTTTCTTATTAGCATTCTTTACAAAACAAGAAGTACAATCTTATGATCCGCTTCAAAATGGATTATGGCGATGGATTGAAGAAGATAAGATATTTCTTAACAAATATGATGAAATATTAAATATGTTATGTTCAAATATTTAAATAATGTGTAAAAGCTCATCATCAATAGATTCCTTTTATATTTGTAATTTTTAATTTTTACTTAAATTCTTTACAAATTTGAGCGGCGACCGCCGGGTTTTTTCGGCAAAAACCCGACGGCCAATTTCAGTAAAAACTAACAATCGTTAGTATTACACTTTTAACAAGAATTCATGTCAAAAATCTGAATTTTGGACGGAAAGATACTACAGTTCCGCCCTCTGCTATTAAGGAAAAACATTAAGTAAAAATACGTTTTTTCTGAAGTTATTTGAAGTTTTTTGATTGCAAATAATGGAAAATCGTGTAAAATATAAGAAAAGTAAGACAAACAAGAGTAATTTCAAGCGGGAAAGAGCTCCCAAGTGCCCCCTCATAACCTGGAGGCCGCAGGTTCGAGTCCTGCCCCAGCTATACATTAGGCTTGTTCATTTGAACAGGCCTTTTTTTGTTTTTGGGAAGTTCAGCAGAT